>Ga0209400_1003800_pt1 | contig 10898 bp, 7 predicted proteins | sample M_130807_EF_Meta_FD_187313 | JGI IMG/M metagenome (GOLD analysis project Ga0209400, IMG submission 187313) | Freshwater microbial communities from Lake Montjoie, Canada to study carbon cycling - M_130807_EF_MetaG (SPAdes) (version 2) | ecosystem: Environmental > Aquatic > Freshwater > Lake... | reverse complement strand
CTTGTTCATGGGTCGGCTGTCGTTTCACGCCAAGGCGCATCCGCTGGCGATGTATCAAGCGCTGGAGCAGGCCGCGCAAACGCTCAAGCCCGGCGAGGATATCGTGTTGGTGGAGTGCGGCTGGCACGCCAATGAGTACATTGCCAAGGCGTTCGCTGAGGCCGCTGCACAGTTCTGCCCGAGCGTGCGGGTGGTCACACTCGACGGCCGCGAGGCCGCTCAGCGCACCACTGCATGGGCCGCGGCTGATGTGTTCTGCAGCCTCTCCGACAACATCCAAGAGACTTTCGGAATTACGCCGATCGAGGCAATGGCTGCCGGTCTGCCGGTGGTGGTCAGCGACTGGGACGGCTACCGCGACACCGTGCGCGACGGCGTTGACGGCTTTCGCATCGTCACCACCCTGCCTCAGGCTGGACTGGCCGGCGACCTCGCGACGCGGCATGCGCTGGGCATCGACACCTATGACATGTATTGCGGCTACACCTGTAGCCTCGTTGCGGTGGATGTGGACGCCACCGGTCGCGCGTTCGCCGCGCTGTTCGCCGACGCTGACCTGCGCCAGCGCATGGGCGAGGCCGGTCGGCAGCGTGCGCGGGAGGTCTACGACTGGGCGGCAATCATCCCCCAATACGAGTCACTGTGGGCCCAGCTGGCGCAGCTGCGCGCTGAACACGGTCCGCAACTGGCGGCGACTGCGCCGCCGTGGCCGGCGCGCCTCGACCCGACCGCCAGCTTTGCCGGCTACGCCACGCAGTCCCTAACACCCGCCACTTGGCTGACACTCGCCCGGCCCGACCTCGACAGTGCGGCTCAAATGGCCCGCATCGCGTCACTGCGGCGCCTGTCGATGGTCGATTTTGCCAAGCTGGTGCTGCCGAGTGAGGACGACACCGAGGGGCTTTTGCGCGGACTCGCCGATGGCGGACAAACCGCCGAGACGCTGCTTGGAGCACTGCCAGCTGAGCGCCGGGCTGCCGCGCTGCGGGGCCTGGTTTGGCTGATGAAGATGGGCGTGGTCGGCACGACGCCTCCTCCGCCACAACCACTCGCACCACCGCTGCCATGAACACCGTCGTCAAGCTGACCCAAGGCTACAGCGCTGAAGAAGATCGCCTGTTTCTGGACGCGCAGCTTGCCGACGCCGAGCCCCAGCGGCTGTGGCTGACGCAGCGACTGACCGGCGTCCTGGTGCGGCATCTTTGTGATTGGCTGGACCAGCATCTGGCGCAGACCGCGTCCGGTCACCATGACCACCGTCTCCACAGCTTTGAGCAACAATCGGCGCTGGCTGCCCTTCAACCCGATGCTGCCGTAGCGCCCGGGCGGCACGAGTGCCGCGTCGACAGCATCGACCTGGACCGCGGAAGCCAGGCGATTCGCCTGAGCTTCAAACCGGCAGAGCTTGCCAACGGCGTCAGCTGCATGACACTCGACGCCACCCAACTGCGCCAGTGGCTGGCAATCCTGCACGAGCTGTATGGCAAGGCAGGCTGGCCGACCACGGTATGGCCGGTTTGGATGTCAGCGCCGCAGCGACCGGCTGGCGCCCCCGTGTCGACAGTGCAACTGCACTAGCCCCTACCCACGGATCCCACATGCGCGTCCTGTTTGTCCACCAGAATTTTCCCGGCCAGTTCAAGTTTCTGGCGCCTGCTTTGGTCGCTGCCGGCCACGAGGTGATGGCCACCACAATGCAGAAAAACGTGCCGGCGAGCTGGCAAGGTGTCCGACTTGAGACCTACGGCGCGACGCGCGGCTCGACCCCCAATGTGCACCCGTGGGTGGTGGACTTCGAAACCAAAGTGATTCGTGGCGAGGCGTTCTTCCGCAAGGCGCTGCAGCTGCGCAATGCGGGTTACACGCCGGATGCGGTGATTGCCCACCACGGCTGGGGCGAAAGCCTGTTTGTCAAAGATGTCTGGCCGAGCACCCGCTTGGGCATCTACTGCGAGTTTTACTACCGGCCCGAGGGGGCAGACAGTGGTTTCGACCCGGAATTTCCAAACACGGACCCAGGTGATGTTTGCCGCATACGGCTGAAAAACCTCAACAACCTGCTGCATTTCGACCAAGCCGACGCCGGACTATCGCCCACCGAGTGGCAGGCCAGCACCTTTCCGGAGCCATTTCGCAGCCACATCGGTGTAATCCACGACGGCATCGACACGGCCGCGCTCGCGCCCGATCCAGCAGCGACGGTCGAGCTCGCGTGGCAGCCGGTGGCGGCCGCCGGCGCACCCGCGGCCGCAGGCCAGCGCCTGCAACTAAGCCGTGCCGACGAGGTCATCACCTTTGTCAACCGCAATCTCGAACCCTACCGCGGCTACCACACCTTCATGCGCGCCCTTCCGGCACTGCTGCAGGCACGGCCGAAAGCACGGGTGGTAATCGTTGGCGGTGACGACGTCAGCTACGGCGCGCGGCCGGCCAACGGCCGCACCTGGAAGGACATCTTTATCGACGAAGCGCGCCCCGCCATCAGCGCCGCGGACTGGCACCGCGTGCATTTTGTCGGCCACCTGCCCTACGCCGACTTCACCCGCCTGTTGCAGGTGAGCACGGTGCACGTCTACCTGACCTACCCGTTTGTGCTGAGCTGGAGCCTGCTGGAGTCGATGTCGCTCGGCTGCGCGATTGTGGCCAGCGACACCGCACCGCTACGCGAGGCTATCGTCGACGGAGAGACCGGCCGTCTGGTCGATTTCTTTGACCCAGCGACATTGGCGTCACGTGTGATCGAGCTGCTCAACGATCCAGCCCAACGCGCCCGGCTGGGCGCTGCCGCGCGCGACTTCGCGGTGCGCCACTACGATCTGAAGTCAGTGTGCTTGCCGCGGCAGATGCGCTGGGTGGAGCAACTGGCAACTCCTTGAGAATATCCTCAACCTTTCAAACTCAGCTTTGCTTTAGCTTCGATGCACGATCGAGGTGATTGCTGAGCGCTTGTTTAGCGGATGTCGAGCGCCGGCAGCCCCTTGACCAGATCGTCGATCTGCTTAAGCTGACGCAATAACGGCTCGAGCTGATCGAGCGGCAGCGCGCTGGGCCCGTCACAAAGGGCTTTCGACGGATCGGGGTGCGCCTCGAGAAACAAACCCGCCAGCCCCACCGCCATGCCGGCGCGGGCTAGATCAACCACCTGCTGCCGCCGCCCGCCCGAGGCGGCACCACCGGGGTCGCGCTGCTGCAGCGCGTGGGTGACGTCGAACACCAGCGGCAGGTTGTCGCAGCTGCGGCGCATCACACCAAAGCCGAGCATGTCCACCACCAGATTGTCGTAACCCAAGCTGCTGCCGCGTTCGCAGAGCAGTAGCTGGTCGTTGCCGGCCTCGCGGAACTTGTCGACGATGTTCCGCATTTGGGCGGGGCTGAGGAACTGCGGCTTCTTGATGTTGACCGGCTTGCCGGTTTTGGCCAGCGCCACCACCAGGTCGGTCTGACGCGCCAGAAACGCCGGCAGCTGCAGCACGTCGGCCACCGCCGCCACCGGTCCGGCCTGCCACGGCTCGTGGACGTCGGTGATCACTGGAACGCCGAATTCCTGCTTGACGGCGTACAGCAGCTCCAGCCCCTCCTCGAGACCCGGCCCACGATAGGAGTGGACGGACGAGCGGTTCGCCTTGTCGAAGCTGGCCTTGAACACGTAAGGGATACCGAGCGCGCGGGTGACGCGGACATACTCGGCGCAGGCGACAAAGGCCAGCTCGCGCGATTCGAGCACGTTGATACCACCGAGCAGCACGAAGGGCAGGTGGTTACCGGCGGTGACGCCCGGCGCAAGGTTGATGGCTGTCATGTTGTACAAGGTGCCCCCGAGCAAAATTTCATATAGGATAATTGTGGTGTTAAGACATTCGGCCGGTCGCCACTCCGGAAGCGGCTCGGGTCCGAGTTCGTGACTCACAGACCCGCGTATCTACGCTGCGAGGATGCAACAAGATGCTCTTGCGTCGCCACCTTAAGCTCATGTTGATTGTCATCGGCTTGCTAATGCCAACGGGATCGGCTTTCTCAATAGATTTGCGCGAGAGCTACCGCCTAGCGCTGCAGAACGACCGCCAGTACAGAATCGTGCAGGCGCGGGCCAAAGCCGGGGAAGAAGCGGTGCCGCAGGCGCTATCGCAGCTGCTGCCCAATGTCGGTGCATCAGTGACCCGAAACCGGACCGAAACGGATCGGACCCAGAGCGGCACGACAACTTCCGTGCCGCGATCACCGGCCGACAACGATGTCGTCCAGTTGCGCCAGCCCATTTTCCGTCTGCGCTCGGCGTTCGCCCTTCAACAGGCGCGAGAGCAGGTCAAAAGTGCGCGGGCTGACCTTGAACGTGAGCGCCAGTCCGTTGCCGTCCGGGTAGCTGGTGCCTACTTCGAAACGCTGTTTGCCCGTGACAGGCTTAGCCTGCTTGGAGCCCAGCGGCGCAACATTGAGGCGCGCCTGCTTGCGGCGACTAAGGCTCTCGAGGCTGGCACCGGCGTGCGCACCGACATCGACGAGGCGCGCGCCCAACTCGACAAGTTGCGCGCGCAGGAGATCGGCTTGCTGCAGAACATCCGTGTCACCACTGCGCAGCTCGAAGTGCTGATCGGTCAGGGGGTGGACTCAGTGGTGCCGATCGACCTCGGCCACATGACCCCCGAGGTGTTCGACCCAGGCGAGATCGACACCCTACTCGAACTCGCCATGGAGAAGAGCCCGGACATCATGGGGCGCGCCGCCGAGATGGAAGCGGCCAAGGCGGCGATCAAAGCAGCAAAGGCTGACCACCTGCCGACGCTCGACTTAATCGCCAGCTACAACCGAAGTTTTGGTGAGAACCGGTTCTTCAACAGTACCTCTCTTTCCCCCTTCGAGATCACCTCGAACAGTTACGGCATCCAGCTCTCCATCCCCATCTACTCGGGCGGCCTGACGCAAAGCCGCGTGCGCGAGGCGGTCGCCAACTCGGAAGAGAGTAAGGAACGCTATTTCTACACGGTAAACTCGGCACAACTCGAACTGCGCAAGAACTTCATGGCCATCAAGGAAGGCATCGCGCAATTCCGTGCGTTCGAACAGGCGTTACGGTCCGCTGAGCAGGCCGTCCTGTCCAATCAGAAGGGCGTGCTGGCCGGCACCCGCACCTCGCTCGACGTGCTACTGGTCGAGCAGCAACGCTATCAGGTCGAGCAGGACTTCGCCCAGTCGCGCTACGAGATGCTAGCGGCATGGGTGCGACTCAACAGCCTGATCGGCACTATGGATGAGGAGGAGTTTGACCGGCTCAACCAGTTGCTGGCCACCGGGCCGGTCCCCGCCTCCGCTGTCTCGCAGACCGCTGCGCACTGATCGGCAAAGCGACTGCCGTGGCGATCCGTTTCAGCATTCCGCTGCAAGCCGGCCCCGAACAGGTGGCGCGGCTGGCGGCTCTGCAAGCGCTGTTTGTGCAGGCGTGCAACAGCCTAACGCCGCTGGTGCGCGAAACACATTGCTGGAACCGCATAGGTCTGCATCACATGACCTACCGCCAATTGCGCGAACGCTTTCCGCAACTGGGCTCACAGATGGCCTGCAACGCCATCTATTCGGTGTCGCGCGCGTGCCGGATGGTTTACCAAAGCCCCTCCAGCCCCTGGCTGGTGACGCGACAGCCGGACAAGCCGCTGCCGCTGGTCGCTTTCGACAAGGGATCACCAGTGTTTTTCGACCGCCACACCCTGAGCCTGCGCGATGGCGCCATTTCGATGTTCACGCTCGATGGCCGCATACGCTTTGAGATCAATCTGAGTGCAGAGCAGCGGGCGCACTTTCTGAATGACCGACTGCGCGAGGTGGTGCTGCAACAAAGTGCGGGCGCGTTCCATCTCGCCTTTGTCTTCACGCCGGCAGACGCCGAAGAGCTGCCGGACACGCAGTCGGCCAATCTGCCTGAATACCTCGTGGTTCAACAACCTGATGCCGATAGCCGCGAACCGGCCGTCACCCCGGCCGGCGCCGATGTACAACTCTCGAGAGTCGCATGATCCGCCCTTCCCAGCATCCCGGCAGCAAGCCAGTCTCGGAACTGAGCGAAGCCGCTTGGTCACTCCTGCCCCTGTTCAAGCGCTCGCTGTGGTTCAGTCTGGCGATCACCCTGCTTTCGCTCGGGCCGATCGTCTACATGCAGGAGGTCTACGGGCGCGTGGTGAACAGCCGCAACGTCGAGACCCTGATCATGCTCAGCGTCCTGCTGCTGGCGACCATCGCGCTGCAAGAGTTCTTGGAGTGGATCCGCACCGAAGTGATGTCCGGTGCCGGCGTCGACCTCAACGTCAAACTCGCCGAGCGCGTCTTCAACGGGAGCTTCGAGGCCAACCTGCGCAAGGTTCCGGGTGCCACGCAAGCTCTGTCTGATCTGCGCGAGATCCGCAATTTCGCCGGAAGCATGGCCATGCCGGCGTTGCTCGATGCGCCGCTGTCGCTGCTGTTCCTGCTGCTGATCTTCCTCATCAGCCCGCGCATGGGTTTCTTCTCCTGCTTGGGTGCTGTCGCCATGGGCGTCGCCAGCGTCATGGCCGAGCGTCGGGTCAAGCCGGCGATGGACGCCGCGCAACGCTCCGCCTCCGAGGCCCAGTCCTACGCCGGGTCCGCTCTGCGCAACGCGCCGGTAATCGAGGCCATGGGCATGATGGGCGCCATCGAGTCGCGCTGGCTCAAGGTGCAGCGCCGCTTCCTCTACTACCAAGCGGTGGCGTCCGACCACGCCGGCTCGAGCGCGGCAATGTCGCGCATGATCATGATGGCGCAGGGATCGCTGCTGCTCGGCTTTGGCTGCTGGCTGACTCTGGAGGGCATGATCCCGGACGGCGGCAGCGCCATGATCATTGCCTCCATCCTCGGTGGCCGCGCACTGCAACCGCTGGTGCAGGTGGTCGGCATGTGGAAGTCGGTGGTCTCGGTGCGTCAGGCGTGGGGCCGCCTAGACCAGTTCCTGCAGGCCGTGCCTGCGCGTGAGCGCGGCATGCCCTTGCCACCGCCCAAGGGCCAACTGAGCGTCGAAGGGCTGGTGGTGATGGCCCCCGGTCTGCCGCTGCAGATCCTGCGGGGGGTCACCTTTGCCCTGCAACCTGGCGAAGTCGTGGCGGTGGTCGGCCCGTCGGCATCCGGCAAGTCTACCCTCGCCCGTACCCTCGTCGGCGCATGGCCCGCAGCCGCGGGCGCCGTGCGTCTAGATGGCGTGAGTGTGCATGCCTGGCACAAGTCGGAACTGGGCCGGTACATCGGCTATCTGCCGCAGGACATCGAACTGTTCGAGGGCACGCTTGCGGAGAACATCGCCCGGTTCGACGACGTCGACACGGCCGCGCTCGATGCGGCCATCGATGCGGTCGGCCTGCGCAGCGTGGTCGATGCCCTACCGCTGGGCGCGGCCAGCCCGATCGGTGACAACGGCGCCATCCTCTCCGGCGGCCAACGCCAACGCGTTGGCCTGGCGCGCGCCATCTACCGCCTGCCGCGCCTGATTGTTTTAGACGAACCGAACTCCAGCCTTGACGAGGCCGGCGAGCGCGACCTGCTGCAGGTCATCGCCATGCTCAAGTCGCAGGGCTGCACGGTAGTGGTGATCACCCACCGCACCAGCGTGCTGCCGGTCGTCGACCGCATGCTGGTGCTGGCCGACGGGCAAGTGCGCCTGTTCGGGCCGCGCGACGAGGTCATGGCCCGCCTGCGTGGCGTCGCCGCGCAGCCTGCAGAGGGCCAGCCCGGCGCCGTCGCCCCCATCGCAGCAGGCGCCGCGTCCTGACGAGCACACCAGCCGAGATCATCACATGAGCACCGCCACCCTCCATCCACGCGCAGCCCAGGGCACCGCCACGCCGGCGACTGCCAGCGGCCTCAAGAAGCAGCCGCTCTCGATGGCGATCACCGCCTTCAAGCACGAGTTCGCCGTGGTCGGCGTGGTCAGCCTGGTGGTCAACGTGCTTATGCTGGCACCGACCCTGTACATGCTGCAGGTGTACGACCGTGTGATGATCAGTCAGAGCCAGCTCACCCTGCTCGCGCTCACGCTCATCGTCCTGTTCTTCTTCGGCGTGATGGCCTTTGCCGACATCATCCGCTCACGCCTGATCGTGCGCATGGGCGTGCGTCTGGACGAGATGCTCAATTCCACGGTCTTCCGTTCGACCTTCGCCCGCCAACTGCGCAATGCAGGAAACAACCCGACCCAAGCCTTCTCTGACCTCACGGTGCTGCGCCAGTACATCACTGGAGCCGGGATCTTCGCTTTCTTCGACGCGCCATGGGCGCCGGTCTACGTAGGCGTGATGTTCCTGCTGCACCCCTGGTTGGGTATTACCAGCCTCATCTTCATCGCCATCCAGGGCGGTCTGGCATGGCTCACGCACACGCTGACCACCGACGCCAACGAGGATGCACTCGAGGAGGAGCGCGAGCTCAACGCCTTCCTGTTTGCCAAGATGCGCAACGCCGAGGTGATCGAGTCGATGGGCATGGTCGACAACCTGCGGCGGCGCTGGTGGGACCGGCAGGTCGAAAGCCTGCACGCAGCCATGCACAGCAACGACATGCAACACCGCATGCTTGCCGTGACCAAGGCCCTGCAGTACGCCAAGGCCTCAGGCTCGCTGGCGGTGGGCGCATGGCTGGTGATTCGTGGCGAGCTCTCGATCGGCTCGATGATCGCCGCCAACGTGCTGATGGGCCGCGCCTCGCAACCCTTCGAGATGCTGGTCGGAGGCTGGCGGGGCTTTACCTCGGCACGCATGGCCTTCGACCGGCTCAACACCCTGCTGCGCGACAACCCGGAGCCGGGCGGGCAAGTCGCCGGTGAGCGCCCGCGCGGGCAGGTCTCGCTTCGCGGGCTGGTCGCCACCGCGTCCAATCGCGCCGAGCCGATCCTGCGCGGCCTCGACATTGAGTTCCCGGCCGGGCAAGTGATCGGCGTCGTCGGGCCGTCCGGTTCCGGTAAGTCCACGCTCGCCAAGTGCCTGATCGGCATCTGGCCGGACACGCAGGGCGAGGCGCTGCTCGACGGCACGCCCATCACGGCTTGGGACCGCGAGGCGGTCGGCCCGCATCTGGGCTATCTGCCGCAGGACGTCGAACTGTTCATGGGCAGTCTGGCGGAGAACATCGCGCGCTTTGGCGAGGTAGACGCCGAGGCGGTGGTCGCGGCGGCCCAGAAGACCGGTGTCCACGAGATGATCCTGCGCTTCCCCAAGGGCTACGACACGGCTATCGGCGATGCCGGCAGCGCGCTCTCGGGCGGCCAGCGGCAGCGCGTGGCTCTGGCCCGTGCCATCTACCGCTCGCCTGCGCTCATCGTTTTGGACGAGCCCAACGCCAATCTCGACGAGCCTGGCGAACAGGCGCTCGAGGCGACCATTCGCCAGTTGCGCGACGAAGGCAGCACGGTTTTCCTGATCACCCACCGCCCTGGCATCCTCCGCGTTGCCGACCATCTGGTGGTGATGGAGAACGGCGCCGTCACGCTGGCAGGCCCGCGTGAAGCGGTGTTCGAGCGCCTGCGCGGTGCGGTTCCGGCCCCGCAACCGGCCGCGGCCGGAACCACTCCCCCTGCCGCCAATGGCGGCAATCCCTGACATTCGCAGGTAAAGCCATGCAGAACCTACCCACCAGCAAGAACCCCATCCAGGACGTCGAGGCCATCGACGAAGGCATGAAGCTGCAGACCGACACCGGGCGCGTCGCCCGCATTGGCCTGTGGGTGCTCGGTCTCGGCTTTGGCGGCTTCTTGGTATGGGCGACCTTCGCCCCGCTCGACGAGGGCGTGCCGACCACCGGCACCGTTTCCATTGATACCAAGCGCAAGCCGGTCCAGCATTTCTCGGGGGGTACGGTCAAAGAAGTTCTGGTGCGCGAGGGCCAGCTGGTGGAGGCCGAGCAGCCGCTCATCCGGCTCAGCGACACCACCCTGCGCGCCGACTGGCAGCAGGTGCGCCAGCAGTACTTCGGCCTGCGCGCGGCAGAGGGCCGGCTGATGGCCGAACAGCTCGGCAGCACGCAGATCGCTTTTAGCGCGGACCTGCTCGAGGCCGCCGGTGACGATCCGGAGATCGCCCGCCACGTGTCGGTACAGAAGCAGCTGGTGCAGTCGCGCCGTTCGGCCATCAGCGCCTCGGTGGCGTCGATCCGCGAATCGATCCGCGGCCTCGAGGGGCAAATCGAGGCACAGCGGCAGATGATCGTCGAGCGCGAGCAGCAGCGCAGCATCCTCAAGGAGCAGCTCACCGGCATCCGTGACCTGGTCAAGGAAGGCTACGCGCCGCGCAACCAGCAACTGGAACTCGAACGCGACCTCGCCGAGAACTCGGCCAGTCTCGCCGACCTGCAGGGCCGGCAGATGACGGCGCGGCAGAGCATCCTCGAACTGCGCCAGCGCACCCTCAGCCAGGAGAGCGAGTTCCGCAAGGACGTCGACACCGAACTGGCCAACGTCCGCCGCGATGTGGGCGGCCTGGCCGAGCGCTTCAACTCCCTGAGCAAGCAACTTACCGACACGCTCATCCGCTCGCCGTCGGCCGGTCAGGTGGTGGGCCTTGCGGTGCAGACCGTGGGTGCGGTCATCGGGCCCGGGCAGAAGATCATGGACATCGTGCCGGAGGACGAGTCGCTGATCGTCGAGTCGCACATCCCGCCGCACCTGATCGATCGCGTGCGCACTGGGGACGACGTGGACGCCCGCTTCTCCGCCTTCGCCCATTCACCGCAACTGGTGGTGGGTGGTAAGATCGTGTCGATCTCGCAGGATGTGCTCAGCAACCCGCAACCGATCCCTGGCGCCCTCAACGAGTACTACCTCGCACGGGTGGCGATCACGCCGGACGGCGTGAAGAAGCTCGGTAACCGCAAGATGCAGCCGGGCATGCAGGTCGAAGTGGTGATCAAGACCG
>Ga0209400_1003798_pt1 | contig 10901 bp, 16 predicted proteins | sample M_130807_EF_Meta_FD_187313 | JGI IMG/M metagenome (GOLD analysis project Ga0209400, IMG submission 187313) | Freshwater microbial communities from Lake Montjoie, Canada to study carbon cycling - M_130807_EF_MetaG (SPAdes) (version 2) | ecosystem: Environmental > Aquatic > Freshwater > Lake... | reverse complement strand
GCAGTCTCTAAATGGCGCAGGTTTCTGGGTCTTGTGTTGCTTAATACGCATTAGGGGGTTACCGTTGTGTGGCTGTTAGGGGTGTTCTCTGACACGTTTTTTGGGTTGATTTGGGAGGTAGTTTTGGGTTCTCGAAACGGTTTTTACGGGTTTCTTGGGTTGATCATCGGGTTGGTTGGTGGCGCCTGGTTTTTGGGTGTGGTTGTTGACCGGCTGGCGGTGTTGTTGGGTGACACGATCCGTGAGTCTGTGGTTGGGGTGACTGATGCGATTGGGGTTGTAGTTGAGAACGTTGCCGGCCAGGTGGCGTTTCCTGTTCGAACAGCTGAGGTGACGCAACCGGATCACAATGCTGCTGAGGATTTGGGTGTCACGCACTGGCAGCAGGTGCCGCAGTGGGATGGGTTTGGGGACATGGTCCCTGACCCTACGGACTGGGATTTTCCTGATGTGGGTGCGGAACATGATGGGGTTGCGATGATTAATCCGGGTGCTGATTTGTTGGCTGAGATCAGTCGGATGGGTAACCGGCCGGGTGGTGTGTGATGCCGAAAGCTAAAAAGGTTGACATCGTTGACACACCCGTGGTGTTAGCAAAGTTCACGGCATATCAGAAAGGCGCCCGGTTTGCGGAACGGGACGGCGAAATGATTTTGACTTTGGGTGTGCCGTTGGAAGACAAATATTTGGCGTTACCTCTTACCGACAAACCTGGTGTGATGTTTGACATCACTGTGACCCACAAACCGTATGTTGGGTTTGGGTCTGACACGGAGGTGACTGGTGGATGACATTGCGAACATGGTGTCCGTTGTTGCTCAAGACGACCAGCTTCGAGATCGGGTGCGTCGACTGGCGAACATGACTTTGGACGCTTACGAACACATGATGGTCAACGGAACCCCGCAGGTGAAAACGGCGTTGATGAGATCCATGATCCCCGCTTTAGTAAAAGAGTTACGGGAAGAGAAAGAGGATGACTCAATTGTGGTTTTACGCATGCAAGTAGAAGCCATGAACCGGCAGATGCGTGCCGATGTTGGCAGGAACGCTATTGGCCGCAAACCACAAGCTGACGTTGCAGAAGATGGGCCTCCAGGGTGAACCTCACACCAATGGTAAGGAACCTTTCGATTCTTACCAAAGACCTACAAGTCACCCCACTGGTCCCCAATTGGGCTCAACAAGAGTATTTGGATGCGATCCAACGCCAGTTGGACACCACCGGTCGAATCCGTCTGATTGTGTTAAAAGCCCGCCAGTTAGGGATCTCCACAATCACTGAAGCAGTTTTGTTCAGCCTGGCGTTCGTGTACGAACGGTACAAAGGGATGGTTATCGCCCACGAAATCCCTGCATCCCAAAACCTTCTGAACATGACCAAACTGTATTGGGATACTTACCCGTTGAAAGGGTTGTATGGGAAACCGAAAGCGGAATCTAAGAACCATATTGCTTGGACGACTACCGGTTCGAGCATTCAGGTTTCTACGGCCGGTAACAAAGCGACTGGACGGTCTGCAACAATTCATTTCTTACACGCTTCAGAGGTTGCGTTTTGGCCTGAAGCGTCGACGGTAATGTTGGGGTTGCGTCAAACCATTCCTTCAACACCTGGTACAGCGATCATCATGGAATCCACTGCTAACGGGATGGGCAACTACTTTCATCAACAATGGTTGGCAGCCGAAGCGGGTGACACCGAGTATGAGCCCCTGTTTTTTCCGTGGCATCGGCACCCAGAGTATTTGGCGTCATATGTGGGGTTGTCTTACAACGCCCTTGGCAACGTTGATTCTGATGAGAAAGTGTTGCGATCAATGGGGCTTAGTGATGACCGGTTGGCGTGGCGCCGTTGGGCTATCAAAAACCTTTGCGAAAACGATGTGTTGAAGTTCAAACAAGAATACCCTGCGACCCCTGAAGAAGCGTTCATTGCGTCCGGCACAAACGTGTTCCCCCATCATGCGTTGAACAAAGTGTTTGAACCAATGCCCGGCACTCGAGGGTACCTGTTGCGTGACGGCAACAAAATCACGTTCAAAGCTGACCCTCAAGGCCCAATGAACGTGTTTCGTGGCCCATCAGCGGACGCAGATTGGGGTGTGTATTTTGTTGGTGGTGACCCCACGCACACCACCAGAGGTGACTTTGCGGTCGCACAAGTCATTAACCGGCGCACACTTGAGCAGGTTGCGGTGTGGCGTGGTCGGGTAGATCCCGGCGGGTTCGCTGAAGAGCTTTTCAAAATTGGGTTGTACTACAACACAGCGACAGTCACCAACGAAATTGAAGGCCCAGGGTATATGACGATTGGGAAACTGTTAGGCATGAACTACCCCAAAATTTGGAACAAAGCGCGCCCCGATCACACCCCAGGAAAAGTGTCAACCGACCAGTACGGGTGGTCAACAACCACCCAATCAAAACATTTGGCGATGGGTTGGCTGTTGAAAGTCATCATGGATGAGTCCATTACGATCCACGACCAAACCACATACAACGAAATGCTGAACTACGTAACACTTGACAACGGTGGGTACGGGCCGGCAAACGAAGATGGGTACGACGACACTGTTATGTCGCTGGCAATCACAGTGACCTGCCATGCAATGGACTCACCGGTCATGGCATACGGAATACAAGACACATCACCAGAAACAGACAGTTTACTGCGGCCTTTGCCGTGGGAATCATGGGATAATGAGGAATAACATGCCTATTTACGAGTTCAAATGTTCGGTTCACGGGGTTTTTCAAGACTGGCGGACCTCAGGGGACACCGCCCCACCCGCTTGCCCGCAATGTGGTGTACCAATGGTACGCAAATACTCTTTGTTTGCACCCCAAATGGGTATGGAAGCACATTTCAATGTTGCTTTGGGTCGTTACGTGCATTCCAAAGCCGACTTACAAGACGGTTTTAAAGCCCTTTCAGACGAACAATCAGCGAAAGATGGGATCACTAGAAGCTTCATACCGGTGGATCCTCGAGAAGCAAAAACAGAACTTGGTGTAACAGACGAAGGCTTGGACACCACATACGCTAAAATGAGAGAAGAAGGGGTCACGGAGGCTAAAACCCAATGGCTGTAACAGACACACCACAAAACATGTCGCAGCCCATGTCAGCTGACCCCGCCGACCCCGGTCACGCCAAAAACCCTGAGATCCCAAAACTCAGCCACGATGAAGAAACGAAACTTGTTGGTTACGTACGTGACCTATTCTACCGGGCAAGGTCAACGCGCCGGCCGCTAATTTCCCAGTGGGTTAAGAACTACCAGATTTTACGCAACCGCACCTGGGGGGATCGTGCATCATGGATGCCGAAACCTGAAGTCCCTGAGATCTATCCGATTGTTGCGTCACTAACAGCGTGGATGACTGATCAACGCCCAACGTTTGTTGTTGCACCCGCCGCAGAACCTTACTCGCCGTTCTCACAGTTCGAAGATCAACTTTCACATGACTTGCAAGTTGTGTTGCAAAACAACTGGCAGGTTGAGAAATGTGATTTGGAAATTGAACGGTTGTTGTGGGACGGATGGGTGTACGGCACCGGGATCCTAAAATCGGTGTGGGACCAATCAAAAGTTGGGGGGCTTGGGAATGCTGCAATCACCCGCATTGACCCGTTCACGTTCTACCCGGACCCGCAGGCACGTAGCATGGACGACTCAAATTTCTTTATTGAAGTCAAAACGTTGCCTGCACAGGAAGTGGAACGCCGGTTTCCGGGGGCGTTGAAACGTTTGAATGGTGACGGGTACCAGGAGAACACTGAAGAAGCGCCAACAATGATTTCTGAGGCCACCGGGCAAGGCACCCAACCGAAAGCTAACCCCGGAGCTCTTTCGCCGGCCACTTCACCCCGATATGGGTTGCCAGGTCAAACGGATCGTCTCGACGTTACCGGGGATCGTGGGATCACCGTGTTTGAAGCGTGGTTGCGAACCCCAGTTCACACTGATGCGTTCCCTGCGCTTCCAGAAGAACAAGCTGCTATCAGCGGACCGTCCGACAAAGAACGTGTTTATGATGGTTGGCGGTGTGTTGTTGTCGCCGGGAACATTGTGTTGATGGACGAACCCGCTGACGCTTTGTGGAACCACGGTCAGCACCCGTACGACCGGTATTTGCCGTTAGACACAGGCGAATTTTGGGGTTACAGCATGGTTGAAATGTTGTCCCCCACCCAACTGTCCATCAACCGTCTTCTTGCCGCGATGGAACACAACATTTGGTTGACAGGTAACCCAGTGTTCCTTGAGGACAACCGTGCAGGTATTCAACGCACCAAAATCACAAACAAACCTGGTCAAAGAATCAGCATCAACGCCGGCGGACGGGCCGAATGGTTGAACCCGCCACCGTTCCACGAACAATTCGCTATGTCGTTGATCGGGTTTTATATCGGTGAAATGGAACGCATTTCAGGGCTGTCAGGCATTGTTCGCGGTGCAACCCCAACCGGCCGTAACGCCCAAGGTGTGTTGGATTCAGTGCAAGAAGCGGCGTTTGTTCGAATCCGGCAGGCACTCCGCAACCTTGAGATCACGTTGACCGGTGCCGGCCAAAAAGTGGCTTCGCTTATATGCGAATTTTACGACACCCCCCGGATTGTGGCGATGGTTGGCCCATCCGGCCAAAAAACTGCGTTAGCTCTCCACAACATGCATTTTTACATGCCTTCCACACAAGGGCGTGCCCCAATGCGTTTTGAACTTGTTGTGTCCGCCGGTTCGCAAACATCAACGTCACGTTCCGCAAGGGTCGCTGAAGCAGACACATTGTATGCGATGGGTGCCATTGACATTGAAGCTGTGTTGGACGCCCATGATTGGCCGAACCGCATGCTGATCTCACAGCGGATGCGTGAAATGCAAGCCCAACAAGGGGCTTTAGGGCAACCACCTGACGCCCGGCAAGCGTCAAGAAGGAAAACCTGATGGCCGGTGACAGTTTCAACGATCTCATGGCAACCTTTGTTGCCCCGAACGCTATCAACACAGGGTTAAACCGGCCTGCCGGTACTGGTTCCACAAACGATTTGTTGAAAACGTTGTGGGATGGGGCGGAACCCAATTTGAATGACAAAGGCATGGACTACTTTGCTGGTGGTGGTGGTGGTGCAGGCCCGTCGTTTACTGGTGGCACAGAAACCACTGCCGGTGGCTACAAATATCATGTGTTTACGTCTAGTGGGACGTTGACAATGGTTTTGCCTGGTACCGTCGAGTATTTGGTTGTTGGCGGTGGTGGGTCCGGTGCGCCAAGTCTTGGTTCCGCTTCCGGTGGTGGTGGTGGTGCAGGCGGATATTTGACAAACACAGGGTTGTCTGTGACAGCAACCCAAACAATTACTGTTGGTGCAGGTGGTGCGGGTGTTGTTGGCACAGGTACAGCGGCCCCAGGAAACCAAGGTTCAGATTCATCTATAGGTTTGCTGGTAACCGCTTTAGGTGGCGGTTACGGTGGTTCAATTAATACCCAAGGTGCTTCTAATGGTGGTTCTGGTGGTGGTAAAGGCGTTAACTCCACAAACACCACTCCCGCTGGAACTGGCACCATCGGCCAAGGCAACGATGGTGGCGGCAGTCAGTACATTGGTTCAACAACCAACGCTGCTGGCGGTGGCGGTGGTGCTACCAGCGTCGGCGGCGACGGGACAACTGGTGGTACCACCGCTAGTAATGTTGGTGGTGCTGGTGGGTCTGGCAGTGCGCCCGCATGGATTTCTGCTTTGACTGGTATACCAACTTTGTTTGCTGGCGGTGGTGGCGGTGGGATCGGTGGTTCCACAGGAACTAACGGTGCTGGTGCTGCTGGCGGTGGAAATGGTGGAAATACCGCCCTTAACGCAACTGACGCTGCCGCTAACACTGGTTCTGGTGGTGGTGGTGCAGGGCGTGCCACTGCATCCCCCTATTACACTTCAGGTGCCGGCGGTTCCGGCATTGTCATTATCCGTTACGCGATTTAACCCAACAACCCTAAGGAAACCGTGATGCCTGATCTTGGCTCATCAAACACCCCAGTCCCCATGCCACGCGATTACACGGGTGGTGGCAACCAGTTCGGTATGGTTCGAACCATTGACGGCCACAAATCTGGTGCTGTCGGTGAAGAAGGCCGTAACTGTTATTACCCGTGCGGTGACCCGGACATGTCATCTGAGTCCGGTGAGACCAGCATGGATTTTTCACCTGAAGAGTATTAAAACCATTACTCTGCGACATAAATGTCGTAGACTGGTAACAGCCCATCAAACTCGAGGAGCATGCTATGCCGAACGACGCAAAAATTCAGTCGAACACCGGTAACGCCAAGATCAACAAGGTTGGTCATACCGCTACCACACTTTACGGATCGAACCCTGACGCGAAGCGTACGGGCAACCCGACTGTCCGTGACCTTTCCGCTAAGTAACAAAGGTTAACTAATGGCCGGCACTCGCACCGATAACACTTTCGCTGAATCTCTCACGAAAGTTCTCCGCAGCCTTGCGGACATGAAAGTGCTGCCCGACGCTGACCTTGAATTCATTTTGAACATGGAAATGCAAGTTGTTCAGAAGCTTCGTGAGCCGATCGACAACATGCAAGCCCAAGGTTCAACACAGGTTCCTGGCGCCCCCGGTATGGGGATGCCTATGGGACCGCAGATGGGACCGCCGCCCGGCATGGGTGGCGGTCTTCCCCCCGAGCTCATGGGTATGCCACCTGAAATGGGTATGCCCGGTATGGGCGGTGGGGGTGGGGTTCCTGGTATGCGCCAGGAACCAGCAATGCCAAATCCTGACGAACTTCGTCGAATCTTACAGGGGTAAATAGATGACTGACCTTCAAGAAGCGTTCGCTCCAGGCGAACCTTACGATGACAATTTTGAGCTTGAACCGGCTGATACCGGTGTGGAGTTCACTGTCCCAGATACCCGTGAGGGTATGTCTGAGGACGAAATGGCCCGTCAACTCAGCGAATTTTTTGCTGAACGCGACAAGTCTTATGATGTTCCGACTGTGCCGGTTGACGAAACCGAAACTGACATTGATTCGGAACCGCAGCCGGCAGCGGAAACCCAACCGGTTGAGGATCGCTACAAAATCGCTGACCGAGAAGTTTCCCGTGAAGAAGCCGAACAGCTTCTAGCGTTGTACGACTGGGCGGCACAACTCCCCCCAGAAGCCGCTGATGCGGTCAACAACGTCCTTTCAGGCCAGTACCGGCTTGTGCCCGCCAACCAGCCGGAACAAGCCCCTCCCGCAGCGAGCGGCAGCGGACCGGCACCGGCCACATTTACCCCTGGTGTGGCCGGTGCCGTTGTACCAGAAACACCTCGAGTTGATCCAAACGACTTTTTGGATCCGCAACTCGCCCAATATGTGCAGCAGATCACCGCACAACAAAACGCTGTTATCGCCCAGCAGCAACAAATGCTGGCAGATTATCAGCAACAGCAAGAACAGATCGCACAATCACAGTACCAGCAGGAACATCAGCGGATGTTGCAACAAGTTGAAGTTGGGCAAACCCAGTTCGCTGAATTGCACCCCAATTTCACTGCCCAAGAAATTGATTTCATTGCGTCACAGGCCGCTGCTTTGCAGATCGTTCCAACACTCATGGCCCGCAACGGTGGTAACGCTGCTGCGGCAACCCAAGAAGCTCTTGAGACAGCAATGTGGTCAACCCCTGCGTTTCGTGAGAAAGCAATCCAATCTCAGGTTGATCAGTACGCTCAAACAGTTGAACAAACTTCAGAAAAGAAGCGTAAAGCTTCCGCTCTGGCAGGTAGCAGCGGATCAGTCCCCCGCACCGCACCCGCACAACGTCCCATGACGAAAGCGGAACGTGAGCAGGCAATGATCCGTGAAGTCGCTGAAGCAATGAACGGGGCACCCAGCTGATGGTGTGTGTCTCTTTCATTGGTTTTGGTGAAAAACGGCACCCACATCGGAGGCCAACCTTAACCCCAACCCCCTCGGGGACACCCCCGATGAAGGAGGCATGACACGATGGCAACTCCCATCGGTAGCAACGTCGTCACCGCCATTTCTCGGCATTACATTATGCCGGAGATCGTTGACAACATTTACAACAGCAACCCGATCTTTTTTCGGTTGAACAAAGCGAACAAGCGCATTGTTCGAGGTGGAACCCAAATTGAAGTTCCGCTCATGTACTCGCGTTTCGGTACTGGCGGTTCGTACTCCGGGTTTGATCTTCTGAACGTGGCCCCTTCGGACACGATCAAGAACGGTTCGTGGGATTGGAAGCAACATTACGTCAACGTCACTGTTGATGGTTTGACGCTCATCAAAACCGACAACCCGCAGGCTGTCGCTAATTTCATTCAACTGTATTTTGCGCAGGCTGAAATGGAAATGGCTGAGAACCTCGCTAGCGGTCTTTGGTCTGATGGTACGACAAACACCAAAGACATTGATGGTTTGCGTGGTTCCGTTGATGACGGCACGATCCTTTCCACCTATGCTGGTCTTTCCCGTTCAACGAACACCTGGTGGAAGTCCACTGTGGACTCATCGACCACAACCCTTACCCTGTCGGCCCTCCAGTCGATGTTCGGTTCGGTTTCCCGTGCAGGCCGGCATCCTACGATCATCTGCTCCCGTCAGGACCAGTACAACCGTTTCTGGAACCTGAACGTCATCACCCAACAGTTCCCCACCCAACCGACTGGTATGGATGAGCAGCTTGCACAAGCTGGTTTCACAAACCAACTGTTCAACGGTGTCCCGTGGGTTGTTGACTCCCATGTGCCGTCAGTGACTGGTTCCACCACGAACTCGCACATCTATTTCCTCAACGAGGATTTCCTGTACTGGGCTGTTTCGCCTCGAGCCGATTTTTATCTTGAGCCGTTCCAATCCCCAGTTAACCAGGATGCGATGGTCGCCAAAATGCTGTGGGCCGGCAACCTCATCAACACCAACTGCTCGCGTCACGGCAAGATGACCGCGATCACGGCGTAAGGGGAGGCTGACTAATGGCAGCAACCTCAAGTGTTGTGTTTGTTGGTTCCATTCTTGGTGCCAAACAACGCATTTCGGTGTCAACGGTTACCGGTGATTCCTCGTACCCAACTGGGGGCGAGGCGGTCACCGCAAACCAGCTTGGTTTGACCCGCATCACCAGCCTTATCCCTGTTGCGTCAACCGGCGGGTATGTGCCCGCTTGGGATCAGACAAACAGCAAGCTGAAAATTTTCCAAGGTGACAACACGAACGCTGCAAGCGCACCGCTTGTGGAGCTCGCTAGCACTTCGGATGCTTCAGCTATCACATTCACTGTCATTGCGTTTGGCGTCTAGGAGGCACCTTAAATGGCTGAAAAACAACTCACTAACCCGTTCGGTGCGTTCGGTTACACCGGACTTCAAGACACCCTTGGCCCTCGAGTAGAAGCAACGTTTGTTGCTGCCGGTACTATCACCGCTGGTCGTTGTGTGACTATCGGTACTGACGGTACTATCAGTCAGGCTGCGGCTTCTGCCTCATCTCCGGCTGGTGCCCTTACGTGCGGTGTTGCGGTTAACTCTGCTGTTGCCGGTGGGACTGTAACCGTTGTTGTTTACGGTTTGGTTGACACCGTAGCTCAGGGCACTGTTACCGCAGGTAACCTTGTGACACGTTCCGCTTCTGTGTCTGGTTCAGTTGCGTCCGCTTCTACCACGATTGCTTCTACCGTTTTTGGTACGGCGATCACTACAGCAACTGACGGTAACACTGTCACCATTTGGGTTGGTCTTCGAGGCTGACCTGCCTGTAACACCTGCAACATTTGCAACACCTTTTACCCGCTGTCGCTCACTGCGCACCCTTTGAAAGGCATGATGTCATGCAACAGATTGTTCGTGTAAAGAATGTTGGGACCAAACGGTTTACTGACATGTTTAATTCGCAGCCCACAATGATTGAACCGGGCGGCGAAACTCTTGTGTCTATGGACGCTGTTGCCCTCTGGTTGGGTGACCCTGAAACCCGTGATATTGACACTCGGCGCCGTCACCGCACCGACGAGTATGAGCGTCTACTTACCCGTTACGGTGTGTACCAGGAAGAACAAACCTGGGATCAAACCCGACCGCAACTTGAGGTTTACACTCTTGAAGGTGTCAGGGTTGCGACTGTTGCTGAAGATCCTCGTGGTGAAGGTTTGGACATTGTGGTGTCCAATGATTCCACTACGGAAACTTTGCTCCGCACCCAGCTTGATTCCATGAAAACTCAGATGGACGCAATTACAAGTGCTTTGTCGTCGGATCGGTCAGCAAAAGAACTTGTTGCTGACATGTTCGCTGACGACCCAGTTGCTGTGGACCCCGCAGCCCCCGTAGATGCCTCTGTGTTTGACGCTGAGCTCTCTGTGTTCGTCCCAGAAGATGATCAGGCTGATGTTGACCAGCCGCCCGCTGACAGCCCCAGCAAAGTGAAGGTTGGTTCACCCCGTGGACGTAAGACCTCTTCTTGAACGACTCAACGTTCTTAACACCGAACTGACATCCGGTTACCGTGAACTATCCGACCTTCAATCTGCGGAACGGCAAGGTCGCCTTGAAACCTGGATTCAACTTTACGGGTCCGGTGACCACAACGTTTCCTCCACGGACCGTCAAACCGACCATGCGGTTCTTCCACTCACCCAAGACATTTACAAACTAAAAGCTGAAATTCAGGCTTGGCAGGAAGAACGAGATCACCTGCGTTACATCATCGACCACGTATAAAGGACTGTTATGGCAGCCGGCCAAGGTGTAGAGGAATACATTGAAATCTCTGATTTCACACCCGGTTTGCAGTCCGATTATTTGTCGTACGCCACTTCCGCAGGCCCATCGAACAGAGACGGGTTTTGTCAGGTAACCGAAACATACGGGT
>Ga0209400_1003796_pt1 | contig 10905 bp, 12 predicted proteins | sample M_130807_EF_Meta_FD_187313 | JGI IMG/M metagenome (GOLD analysis project Ga0209400, IMG submission 187313) | Freshwater microbial communities from Lake Montjoie, Canada to study carbon cycling - M_130807_EF_MetaG (SPAdes) (version 2) | ecosystem: Environmental > Aquatic > Freshwater > Lake... | reverse complement strand
ACCGGAATGTGGCCGACAAATTTCGATGAACAGCGTAAGAGTGAATGGGACGCATAGTTTTTGACGCCAATGTCGTGATTTCACTTTTCGACTCCAAAAACATTCATCATGAGCAAGCTGTTCGGCTTTATTTAGCCAGCACTAGTTCATCGATACACATCTCCGCTCTAACTTACGCAGAAATATTGACTCATCCAGCTGGAACCGATCGGCTCGGTGATTTTGTCTCCAACCTAGCTAGCGGTGGCTTTGAAGTAGAGCCGATTTCTGAAGAGCTAGCGTTAGAAATAGCACAGGTTAGACATACCTCACGACTCAAGATGCCAGACGCCTGTGTCTTGGCCCTGGCCAAATCACTAGGCGCGGAACTCATCACGGCGGACAAGACACTTGCCAGCCGCGCCAAAGACTCGAAGGTAATAGCAAGACTATTGAACTGATTAGGCTTATCTAATGCCCACAAACATCATTGATTTTAAAGAAGTATCTACCCGGGGACTTACCTCATCTCCGTACGCAGAGACTTTAGCTGGGCTTAGGGCAAACGAAGCGAGATATTTCAAAAACAAATACGATCTTGACTTCAGCACTAAGCCTGCGGATAAGGCCAAGAAACTTATCTCCTATGTGAGCAAGGTCCTTCTCGAAAAGAACATAGTAATTGCCTCTACCCCTTTAGAAGCAACTGAGTTCATCGTTGATGGCATTCGTTGGACCTATGTGTTTTATGAAAGTGGGCTATCCATAAATGTCCTATACAGCCTTGAGAATCCAAAGAAGAGAGCCGTGGGCTTCAAACTAGCCATGGGAATGCCAATCCCAGAGGAACTAGCCACCAAATTCAAGTTCGCTAGACAGAAGTCAAAACTTGCTGGTGAAATTCGAGGAAGCTTCTTTGTAGTTAAGGGCGAATACTAATTAGTTCTAAGCTGAACTACGTATTGACCACCACCGGCCTTTAGTTCCGTTTCAAACTTCACCTCTGGGGCTAGGCGAGATAGTCGATCCAACAGCCACAATGATGCTGCCTCAGCATCAGTTTCATCTGGGCAGCGAGCTATTACTTCACGTCCTCCCTTGCGAGTCAAACGTTCAACAGTTTCAACAATTGGCGATGGATCAACAACAAACAGTTCTTTAGACCAAGGCACTACTGGGGGTTTCTTACCCTTCATCGTGTTACACATGCGGTGAGCTAAACGTTCACGTGCACTCTTATCCTTAGGGTTTTTGGCTATGAAGTAGCTATCGATGCTTGGGCCTAAATCAGCGTTAACTGAACCATCGGGATCAACGGCTGCATCACACAGCCAACAGATCCAGTTATCGGCTTCACCAACTGCTGTTAAATCACTCATTACTGCAGACTAACCCAAGATTCTCTTTACCTCTACTTAAGCAACACTACGCACCATCTTTACTTGGAATTAACTCTCCTAACAAAACTTAAAACTGTGGGAAAAGAGATTAGAAGTTACGTCGCACTTGGAGATTCGCTCTCTGAAGGACTCGGTGACTTCGCCTTTTCAGAGCGCAGGGTTCACTCAGGGTGGGCTGATCGGTTTGCCACTCTGCTAGCTCGTGAAGCTGAATTACAGGGCCATGAATTTCACTATGCCAACCTCGCTATTCGTGGGGCCAAAATTGAAGCGATCATGGGTCACCAGCTAGAGAGAGCGCTTTTGCTAAAGCCTGATCTAGTTACTGTGATGGCTGGCCAAAATGACCTTTTCAGCAAGATTGAAAATCTACCGAGACTTGAACAAATCTTGCGTGAAGGAATTCAGAAACTTCAAGATGCCGGTTGCAAGGTAATAATTTCCAACACCATCAACCCCATTCACCTAATGGTATTTAGACCGCTAGCTAAGCTTGCTGTTCGTATGACAGAGGTCATCGAACGTGTGGCGAGGGACATGAATGTTCCACTTCATGACGTGCACAGGATTCAATCACTCTCAGATGTCTCATACTGGGCAGAAGACATGGTGCACTTCTCCGGTCCAGGACATATCAAAGTTGCTAACGAAGCGGCTGCTCTGTTGAACCTTAGTTACCGTCTCAGTGAACTGGATGAATGTGAAATAGCTGTCCCTGAGCGAGGTGTTTTTGGCACATCACGCTGGGTTATTAAACACGTTGTGCCTTTTGTCTGGCGAAGAATCAGAAGAGTTTCATCTGGCGATGGCTTAGAACCAAAACTTCCTGAACTAACCGTCTATTCAGGTCTCTCGTTAGATTTAGAAACAGCCGAGGAATTCTTGCCAGCTAACTTCGGAAAGTTTGATTACTCTAAAGCTTCTTAGCCTTTCTTCGCTTTAGGTAGTCTCGAAGGATCTCAATTGGAAAAGGCAGCGAACTTGCCACTACGAAACCGATAACCCAAAGTTCTAGATTGTCCTTAACAACCTGCAGGTTACCCAAGCCCCAACCAAGAAGTAGTAGGCAACCTCCCCAAAGCAATGCACCGATGGTGTTGTATCGGAAATACTTCTTTGAGCTCATCCCCATAATTCCAACCAACATCGGAACCAATGCCCGGAGCACTGGAATAAATCTAGCTAAGACGATTGCTCTAGGGCCATACCTCTCAATAATTGCGTGAGATCTAGTAATGGTGTCCTCGTTGAAGAAGAAATTACGCTTACGTTTCTTGAAAAGCGCAGGTCCAACTTTAGTGCCAACCCAATAGCCAACCTGACTACCAGCGATAGCAGAGGCAACAACTATGGGAAGTGCCAACCAGATTGGGAAGTTAAGGGTAGTGCTCAGGGAAATACCAAGAATAAAGATAAGTGAATCACCGGGTAGGAAAGAACCCAAAATAGTGGCAGTCTCAATGAAGAGAATCAGTCCAACACCTAGAACTGCTAACGCTCCAAATGATTCAATTAGTGATTGTGGATCAAGCAACTAGGAGCTCGCTCGGGATGCTCTGCTTTGTAATTTCCATAGCACTAGCATAGAACTCCAAGAGCTTGGCATTATTCGCGCTCCATGATTTATCGAGCACTTTACGTCTACCGCCTTCACCGATTCGAGCCATTAGCTCTTCATCTGCGAGTAGGTTTTCAAGTACCGGGGTGAATCCATTCGTCAACTGGTGATCAACTAGGTAACCAGAAACTCCAGATTCGATTAGAAACTTAGGGCCACCGGCAAAAGGAGCTATGACTGGGACACCCGCAGATTGTGCTTCCTGAATAGTCTGACCAAAGGTTTCCTCGGCACCGAAGTGCACAAAAGCATCAAAGCTGGCATAGTGATTGGCGAGGTCTTCTCCACTGTGCTTACCAACGAAGTGAACATTAGCGCCTCTAAACTTCTGCTCAAGAGCGGCTCGCTCAGGTCCATCCCCAACAATGACAAAGGAAGTGTTTGGCACAGAGAACAGTTCTGAGTAACGGTCAACTTGTTTCTCTGGAGCTAGCCTTCCAACAAAACCAACAATCTTTTCACCATTTGGTGCATATTGTTTGCGGAGCAATGCGACTGCCCCAGTGCTCTTGCGATCAGGGTGAAAGAGTTCAAGGTCAACTCCTCTTCCCCAAACTTCAACATTTGATAGTCCGAGTCGAACTAGATAATCTCTGACTTCAGTTGTTGGGGCCAGGTTGATAGTTGCACCAGCGTGAAAGTTTGCCATCATTCGGTCAACCATCGGTCTGAGCAATTTGAATCCGTAGCGTTCTGCGTAAGCCGCGATGTCTGTCTGAAAAATGGCGATAGCGGGGACATCGTTTCGATCAGCCCAGCTGACAGCCTGAGCGCCTAGCAATACCGGTGAGGCAGCATGAACAATGTCAGGTTTGAAATCGTCCAGAATCTTGGTTACTAGTGGATTTGGAAGTCCCAATTGAAATTGAAAGAACGGCACAGAAGGCACCCGATAAGTTCTAAAGCCGTTGAAGTACTTACCAGGTGTCGTCGGAGCAATAACGATTGCCTCATGGCCAGAGGCTTTTAATGTCTCCAAGACTCTGACGACAGAGTTTGCAACACCGTTGAACACCGGTGGAAAACTCTCAGTGACTATGGCAACTCTCATGTTCGAAGACTAATTAATTGAATGAACAAGCCCGTATTTAGAAGGTTAAGGGCATCTAAACCTAAGGTTTATTTTTGATTTCCGGCTCACATACAGAATCTTGCCAGCCTGGCTGTCTCAACTGAAAAAGGCAAAAACTAACCGGTGACCCTAGTCAAGAATTCCTTGAAGCTAAGATCACCGGTAAGTTATCAGTTCTTATTACTTAGCCAACTTTGACTGCAGTTGTCTTAGTAGTGCTGTATGCGACACCCTTAGCGTTAGTTGCGGTTACGGTAGCTCTAATGTATTTACCTTTATCCGCCTTGGTTAGCTTGTATGTCATCGCGGCCTTACCGGAAATTAGAGTGCACTTTGCCGATGCGGTTGGTTTAGCAGTTGTAACCTTGCTGGCCTTGACTGAACAGCGGTACCAAGAGTACTTATAGCTGATGGTGCCAGAGCCAGAGAAAGTACCTCTGGTCAAGCTCACAATCACACCCACTTTAGGTGTCTTAGAACTGATCGAGGCAGCCTTTGTAACAGCCGGCTTTACTAGTGCTGGGACTATTGCGACAGTTGTTGCACCGTTCAGTGAGATGTCGTCAATGTAGTAAACATCAGCAGGAGTGCTTGTTGGGATCTGGAAGTCAGGGAAGATAACTACCTTGTCATAGGCGGTATCTGCTGACCAACCTGCAACAGTTGCAAAGTCAAAATTCAAAGTGCTCCAACCCAAAGGTGCATATTGGGTAAGTTCCACCATTGCATCGCCATGGAACAGCTGCACTGCCGTTGGGCTATTGGCTTTTGGAGAATAGAAGTTGAATGAAACCTTGCTGTTATCACCATCTGTGTATCGAATGCTGCCAGTGGTATCAACAATCGCGTTTAGGCCAGCCCACTGCTCACCAGTTTTAGTAATAGCAAGTGCTTGACCGTGGTTGCTGTTCATCGGAGCTGGCACGATAAGAGCTCCAGCACCACCGAATACACCCTGTGGGTGATCTGCGTTTGCTTCAGCCGCATCAAGTGCTCCAAGCTCATCGTCAGCTTCGAAAGTCATCAAAGTAGACGGAGTTGTGTAACTGCTTAGGTCTACTCCACCGCCGCCTGAACCGCCACCGTTGTCACCGCCAACAATTGCAGCACCAACGGCACCATTGAATGAAATGTCATCGACATACCAAGGACTATCAGTCTTACTTGTGCTTAGGAAATCAACAAAGATGGAGGCTTTAGGGTAATCAAGCTCTAAGTTTCCACCAACTGTGAAGTCAAAGGTATAAGTCTTCCAACCTGCAACGCTGGTTTGACGAACTTCAACAATTTGAGATGGGTGAACTGTGCTTTCAAGTTTGATCATGATTAGCTTGCCTGCATCAGGTGAATAAATATTCGCCTTGACTCCCATATTTGATTGAGAAATCAGAGAGGCCATGCTCGACTTTGTTACGAGAGTGGTTCCTGACCAATCTGGTGCTGAAGTAACAATCTTCAAAGCCTTGGTAGATCCGATAGAGCCACCCTCAGGTGCATCGGTGACTAGGTTTGAGTGGTTTCCACCAAAGTCAGTCAAGACATAACCTGAAGAGTCATTGCTTTCGAAGTTAATAAGAACCTGAGGAGTAGAGCGCTGCTCTGGAACAATAACCTCGCCAGCATCTCTTGCTCCCGGGAAAGAAATGTTATCGACAAACCAAGTGGTTAGCGCTTTACCAGCAGCGAAGTTAGCGCAGCCAACATCGGCGAAGTTAGGCATAAGCGCTGCAACGTTATAGTTCTTACTCTGATCGTAGTTAGCTGAGTAGTCAACGTTTAGAGTCTGCCAGCCGGCAGTCACGTGCATAACGCGTTCAATAGCCGGACCATTACCTTCAAGTTTCAGGAGGAAACAGCGGTCTAAAGCGTCAGGTGAATAAACCGAGATAGATGCTGTCGCATTAGCTGAAGAGATAAAGCTGGAGGTAGCAGGGAGGACAAACTTTGTTCCTGCCCAAGCTGCTCCCTGATTAGCCATCTTTATTGCCTTGCCTGAGGTAAAGCCAACTCCTTCTGGCTGATCGGTTACCAAGCTAGTGGTGTTTCCGTCGAAATCTATGCCGGAGTATGAGGCCATTGAGTCAAAGTTCTCTGACCAAGCAGACGGTGCAGCCTGTGCAACTGGCAAACCGATTGAGAAAAGTGGGAGCGCCAAAGAAATGGCTAGGATTTTGCGGAACATAGTTGCCCTTAATGTAAGCCGTTTCGCACAAAACGTAGATGTAATACAACACTAGGCCCTCATAGCTGTCTCCAAGGAGACACAAGCGCCATTATGGTAACGATTGCCTTATAAAACCAATAGATTGCTCATAAAATATCTCTGTAATTATTAGGGGGCTAATTATGGCGTATTGCTCGAAATGTGGGGCTCAACTTTCCAATGACCAGACACCTTGTTTACAGTGCAATAAGAACACTAGTAAGCCTAGATTTAGGTTGGGCTTCTTGGGGTCTTCATTCCTACTGCTCATTGGAGCCTTTGGATTCATTTGGGGAAATGAAATACATTCATACTTCACCTGCGGTGCCACTCGCTGCGCAATCGCCGGCGCTAATGACTTTAAAGAATTTCTTGACCAAGTTGGCCAAGGTTTCACCGCTGTTGCGACAGTGATACTAATTAAGGGCATCGGCCTCTGCCTGATGTTATGGGGAGTTATTGGTCTAATAGTCTCTTTTGTAAACATGAACCAAAGAAACCAGCAAAAATACAAGCCAAATAAATAACCAGCTAGGCTCTAGCATTTAGTCATGGAAACTTTGCTTATTGAGACAGCACCTAGCGTCATTACTCAGACATATTGGCACCCAGGTGGAGACAAACTAATTATTTGGCATCATGGGATGCCATCACCTAGGCCACTATCACCACAGATGGCAGAATTGTTCAACTCCTATGGTTACTCTGTTGCCGTGCCGATCCGTCAGGGTTACGCATCTTCCACTGTGGTTGGCAGACGACCGATTGCTGAGGATGCGCTTGTCACTAAGGCTGTAGTTTCTCACCTGGGCTTTGACGAGTTCATCACCACAGGCTTTTCAGCAGGCGGAGCTAGAGCCTTAGCTGATCTCGCGAGTTTGGAAAATGTTACCCAGGGAATTGACTTTGCAGGTTTGGTCCCTGCGACTCTTCCAGAATTCAACCCATTTGCTAAAGCACCTGAGGATGAACTGGAGTTCTTCGATGTCATTCGCGAGTTTGGCCCAGAACTAAAAACTAAATTCACCGAATGGGCACCTGGTTTTCTAGCCAATGACCCGATGGCCGAATTTGCAAACGCAGATGAAGAGACCAAAGCTTGGGCTAACTCGCCAGATGCACAATTCCGATTTGCTCAAAGAGCAATTGCTTTTGAAAGCGGCGTTGAAGGCTGGATGCTAGATGAATATTCAGCTCTGGTCGATTATGGATTTGATGTTGCATCAATTACCAAGCCCTTGCAGATTATCCACGGGGATGCTGATACAAACGTTGACGTTTCCTGCAGCCAGTGGTTACACACCAAGGTTGCAAGTTCAACGTTGAGAATCGTGCCAGGTTTTGGTCACAGCAGACTGTTCAGTTTAGAAATTATTGAAGACGCTCTAAAGAATCTTTAGTAATAAACAGTCTTTAGCTCTACTCGAATAACTCTGTCATCTTTAGGGTTTTCGCCGCCCTTTGACCAACCCCCGCGACCATCCTTGTTGCTGGTAATGATCCACAAACTGCCATCAGGAGCGAGAGTGGCTTTGCGGATACGCCCAAACTTGCCAGTGAAGAAAGCTTGAGGTTCACCGAGCTTCTTATCGCCAAGCACTGGCATTACCCAAAGCTTTCCACCGCGCAGACATGCAGATATCAGTGATCCACGAACAAAGGTGATGCCACTGCAGGCTGCATCGATTGGATGCCAAGTAAAGTATGGGTTGGTGAAACGCGAGTCTTTGAATATGTATTTATCTGAAGCCACGAATGTGGAACTTGGGCTTGGCACTGGGGAGCTAGCGCTTCCTTGGTTATTAGAACCTGAATTAGCGTCCGGCGGAGATTGTTCAAACCGGTAATTACCTTCAGCTATTGGCCAACCATAATTCTTACCTTTTTGCATGAGATTCAATTCATCCCAGGTATCCTGACCAAACTCAGTTGTCCACATGTTTCCATAGTTATCCCAGGCCATGCCCTGAGTATCCCTGAGCCCCTTAGCCCAGACAAATGATCCCTTATGCGGGTTATCCTCAGGAACAGTGCCGTCAAGGTTGAGTCGCAATACTGAACCTCCCAGTCTCTTCCAGTTCTGTGAAGTTGAACCTCGCATACCGGCATCACCGAGACTTACCCAAAGTTTTCCATCTGGACCAATTGCTAGACGTCCACCATTGTGTGTTGTTGATAGCCCACTTCGGTCAATACCAGTCAGAAGCAACCTCTTATTGGAGAGCGACCATTTGCCATCGACGTTATCCAGGTCATATTTCAAAATGCGGTTGTCTTTTAATGTGGTTAGAAACACAAAGAGGGAAAGCTTCCCATCAGGACGATCCGCTGCATAGGTCATACCTAAAGTTCCACCTTCACAGAATTTCACACAGGGCGGGGTGGTGCTCGTGAAGGCAACTTTTGTAGTGGAGAAATCTTTCGCAATCTGCAGAATAGTGCCGGTATCTCTTTCGTCAATCAGTGCTTGACCATCAGGTAAGAAAAGGAGCTCCCAAGGTGCGCGCAATCCTGTGATTAGGGTCTTTGTCTTACCGCTAGGGACAACATAACTAGGTTTCACAGGCTCAACAGTTGGAGTTGGTGTTGGAGTTGGAGAAACAGTTGGCTGAACTACTGGTTTAGTAATGGGTTTAGGAGCTGGAGTGCTAGGTGCGAAAGCAAATACTGAACCCGTAATCAGCGCGCCAACGATAAGAAATTCAAAGAGTGGATCTCTTGGTTTAGGTTTGGCTTTCAACTACATCTATCCTCTAGTTATTTTTAGCGAACCAAGGAATCATCATGCTGACCCGCTTCTGGTAGTTCGCGTAATCAGGATACTTGCTAGCTGAAATCTGCTCGGTGAACCGAGCCGAACCGATAAACAGAGCTGTGAGAATCACCGCCCCAAGGATGTAATACCAGTCAGAGCTACCCGAAACAACAAAACACCAGATGGCCAAAACCCACCACTGCGCCTGTTCTGCAAAAAAGTTCGGGTGTCTAGAAATACTAAAAAGGCCCTTGGTTAGAAAACCAGTTTCAGTACCGGCTCTCTTTGCCTGATGAAAGTTCCACTGTTGCTGGTCAGCAACAAACTCAAAACAAAGGAAACCAAAGAATAGAAGAGCAAACAAAAGATCGACACCGGTGAAATTTGCCGAACTTCCCAAAACCAAATTGGCTGGCAATGTTATGGCTAGCAGTAGTGCATTTTGAAAAATGACAATGAAAAGAATGTTGAATACCTGATAGATCGCAGGAGACATCTTCTCTCGCAGGATTGCCCAACGGTAATCCTCCCCGCCAGGGGCGTAGCCACCCTTACGGGCAAAGTTGAAGGTCAATCTTGCACCCCAAAGCGTCACCAGTATCGCCATGGCGTTTATCCTTGGATTGGAAAACTCATCCCCAAAAGCAAAAATCCAGATATAGACGATTGGAATAATCGACCAGATTCTATCCACCCAGGAATATTCCTTGGTAATCACTGAAGTTAGCCAAGTCAGAAGACAGGTGGCTCCTAGTACCCATAAGTTGATTTCAAAAGCAGACATCGTTATCCCTTCATTCAAATGAGATTTTAGCCCTGCTTATCCTTGAACTTTGGTAGGCACCATACCTCTAAAACTGAAAACTAGACTAGCCAGACCAATCGATATGAGAGCCGCCAAGCCGCTGGCCACAATGGCTTGTGAGTGTTCTATCGATCCTTTAGTGAATACTAAATCTGTTACCAAAAGGGAAACTGTGAAGCCAATACCACCAAGGATCGAGATCTGGAAGTAGTCCAAGATGCTCAACTCTGCCTTGATTCCAGAAAGTCGCACTCCCAGCCAAGCTCCGAATGTGATTCCCATAATCTTCCCTAAGACTCTGAGAATGATTCCGATACCAACGACGCTAAGAACTACTGAACTGATTGAACTAGTTATCGGTAGTGACAAAGCAGTAAAAGCAAATAGCGGTAACACCAGGTAAGCCACGATTGGATGAATGAGGTTCTCTAACCTTTCCACCCTCCTGGCGGGGATAAGTAAACCAAGTAGAGCTGATCCGGTAACCAGTGCTCCCGATATAATCGGTGTACCTAAAAATACCGCGATAACAATGATTGCCAAAATGTCATCAATAATTGCAAAAGCCAGAAGGAACCCTCTGGCACCCCTGGTGAATTTTTTAGAAAAGAAACTAAACACAGCAAGTGCAAAGGTGATATCAGTTGCCATTGGAATTGCCCAACCCTTTTGAGCAATCGGGTGATTCAGTGTTACAGCCGCATATGCGACTGCAGGTAGTAGAGCACCAAATACAGCAGCTAATAGTGGCACCAACAAACTCTTCTTATTACTAAAGACTCCGCCAGTGAGTTCCCGCTTTAGCTCTAAACCAACTAGAAAAAAGAATAGGCAAAGTAGATAGTGGCTTAGCTCGGCCATTTGAATAGTTACTAGGGTTGACCCTGTGCTGTTGGAGATTACTAAACCCAAAATTCCAGCAACAACTAGCAAGAGCGCAGCGTTGCGCTCTACCCTGATAAACCTTATTAGCACGTCCTAAGCCTAAACGGATACGCCCTTAGTTAGGCTTGGCTAGTGCCTAAAACCAATGAAGTCGGTAGACCAGGAAAATCTAGAAGCTGGTTGTTTAA
>Ga0209400_1003793_pt1 | contig 10916 bp, 7 predicted proteins | sample M_130807_EF_Meta_FD_187313 | JGI IMG/M metagenome (GOLD analysis project Ga0209400, IMG submission 187313) | Freshwater microbial communities from Lake Montjoie, Canada to study carbon cycling - M_130807_EF_MetaG (SPAdes) (version 2) | ecosystem: Environmental > Aquatic > Freshwater > Lake... | reverse complement strand
GTATATGGATCAATCACTTTTTGATTGGTTTGTAGAAGAACATGCAAAGGCTAGCCCTATTAAATTAGACATAGGTAAAAGTTGTATCCGCTACAAGAAACCTGAACAAATACCTTTTGAATTGATAGGGAAATTGGCTACAAAAATGAGCACAGAGCAATGGATTGAATGTTATACAAGTCAATTGAAAAAAAAATGAACAATTCTGAAATCGCAAGTGTATTAGAAGAATTTGCTAAACTCAGTGAGCTGCATGAGGGCAATCCTTTTAAAATTAAAGCTTTGGCTGCTGCTGCCTTTCAACTTGATAAAAACCCAGTTCAATTGGCAGGTTTGAGTTTGGATGAAATTGGAAAAGTACAAGGAATTGGAAAGAGTTTAGCTCAAAGCATCTATACTTTGATTCATGAAAATAGTTTACCAGAACTTGAAAAGTTAATTGAAGAAACACCTGATGGGGTAAGAGAAATCATGCAAATCAAAGGCATTGGCCCCAAAAAGGTAAGATTAATTTGGAAGGATTTGGGAATTGAGAACATGGGTGAATTGCTCTATGCCTGCAAAGAAAACAGATTGCTTCATTTGAAAGGTTTTGGCGAAAAAACACAAAACAATGTGTTGCAACAAATTTATTTCAAAATGGAAAATGCTGATAAATTCCATTATGCACGAATAGAGAACTTGGCTTTGCAATTGGTAGCAAAATTATCATCTTTTGGCACCAAAGTTTCATTGACAGGAGCAATACGCAGGGCTTGTGAAGTGCTTGAACAAATTGAATTGGTGATGGCATCTGAAAGTAGCAACGATTCTACGCTAAGTTTCGAGGGATTTCAAATGTCACAAGAATCTGATAATGAAATAAAAGGTACTTATTTTCAAATTCCATTTGTCATTTATAAAACGTCTATCGATCAATTTTATAATAAATTATTTGAAACTACTGGAACTGAAATTCACCAAGCAGGTTATCCTAAAATAGAAATAAACAACAATTCTTTTGAATCTGAAGAAGCAATTTTCAAGTCTTTTCAAATGGCCTATATTCCAGCTGAACTCAGAGAAACTGCTGAAATAATAGACAAAGCCAAAAATAACTCATTGCCCAACTTACTTCAATTACAAGATTTAAAAGGTCCACTCCACAACCACAGTATTTGGAGCGATGGGCAAAATACCATAGAAGAAATGGCCCAATGGTGTATGCAAAATGGATATACTTATTTAGGGATGGCAGACCATAGCAAATCAGCCTTTTATGCCAATGGTTTGTCTATAGAAAGGGTATTTGCACAACATACTGAAATTGACGCACTCAATAGAAAATACCCTAATTTTAAAATTCTAAAAGGAATTGAATCAGACATTTTAAATGATGGTAGCTTGGATTATCCTGACGATGTACTTGCAAGTTTTGATTATGTGGTTGCCTCTGTCCATAGCAATTTAAAAATGACTGAAGAAAAAGCCATGACAAGGCTTATCAAAGCCATTGAAAATCCATATACACATATTTTAGGTCATCCAACTGGTCGCTTATTATTGATGAGAGCAGGGTATCCCATCAACCATCAAAAAATAATAGATGCTTGCGCAGCAAATGGCGTACATATTGAAATCAATGCCAATCCTTACCGATTAGACTTAGATTGGAGATATATAGATTATGCTGTACAAAAAGGTGTATTGTTAAGCATCAACCCTGATGCACACGAATTAGACGGATTCAAGGATATGTACTATGGTGTTTTGACCGCTAGAAAAGGTGGCTTAACTCAAATGGGATGTTTAAATGCGCTTTCAATTGAAGAATTGATATTAAAATTATATAAAAAGTAAAAGAATTTGACTAATTATGTAAATTATATTTGTTAAATATTTAAATATAAGTAGTTTTGTTGAAATTGTTTATAACCCTATGAACTATAAATTTATACTTACTGCCTTCTTCGCTTTACTGATCATTATTACAGTTAGAGCCCAAGACGGTTCAATTAGCAATGACGAGAACCAAATAAAATCTCTCAAAAATAAAATTACTTTACTCCAAAAAAACCTTACTAGGAACTCAGAGGTGATTAGAAATCAGGAGATTAAGACTTCTAAATTACAAGAAACCATTTCAGAAAACCAAGTTATTTATACGAATAAAATAGCTGATTTGGAATCTAAAACAACTGCTTTATTGTCTGAATACAGCAATAAAATAAATAACCAAGAAAAAGAAATTGCAGCTTTAAATGAGCGATTGAACACCAAAAATTTTGATGTTTACTTATACATCGCACTCGCCTTGGTTGTAGCGATTGTCCTTTTCGTAGTTTTCATGAAAAAAGCAATTGCAAATGCAATTACCCAACAAGGTAACAATTGGTCTGATTTTTTATCATACATCGTCAAAAGATAATATAAGTATATGGCAATCAAAGCAAAAGGAAAATTAGATCCGATAACCTTCATCTATGGTTTCGGAGCAGCAGTGATTTTAGTCGGTTCTATGTTCAAGTTTATTGGATGGGATTATGCAAATGAATTGTTCATTGCAGGTCTTGCCATTGAAGCAGTTGTATTTATCATCTCTGCATTTGAAAGAAAAGTGGATGAAAAAGAATACCACTGGGAAAATGTATTTCCTCAGCTAGAACAAGAAGCAATATCAGGAAATGGTCCGGATGGCAGTTCATACTCAAAAGCCATGGAACAATTGTCTGAAAGTATCAAAAGTTTTTCTACCCAGGTAAGTAGTTTAAACAACTCTTTGGGAACCATTAATGAAGAAATTCGTGCCAATAACCAAGCTACAAAAGCAATGAATGACAAGGTAATGGAATTAAACAAACAAATGGAAGAGTATGCTGGTTACATGCAACAAATGAATGCAAAATACAAAGATTTTCTTTCAGGTGGTAAAGCATAATAATGGCAGGATCAACAGTTAAAATACACCGTTCTAGGGCGCTAAGTTTTAAGAAATTATCTTTCTTATACTTGGTTTTTATTGTATTTTATTTTCTTTCAACTTCAGGCGAGTACATCAAGCATTACCATTCACTCTATAAAACGCAAGAAACGCTCAATAACAAATACTTGTCTGAACTCAATGCTATTGAATGCAAAAAACTGGCTGATTTTACATTGAGGGACCAGTCACTTGAATTGTTCAGAACAATAGAAGCCAACAAAAGTGAATTAAATAATTTTTTAGGCAACAAATTGGCTTTCGAGGAAAAAAGTAAAGAAACTAAATTTTGTAAAAAAATTGTTCAAAATGGAGGTTATGATCAATTGAAGTCAAAAATACTCAATTATGTTTCCCTCTTTCCCTCTTACAATCAGAATGAGCTTTTGACTCAATTTGGTTTAGATATTCAAGGTAAAAATCCTTTGATTACAGAATTACCAAATGGCTATTTATTGAATGTTTTTAACTACTTCCAAACAGTTGTTTTGAAGTCTGCTATTCAGGAATTAAAAATCAATCAACTTCCTAAAAAACTTATCACTCAAAAAGAGCCTGTCAAAGAAGAAACAAAACCTTCAAACAAAAATCCATTTTTACAATCTCTTCGGTCTGTATATTATATCGGCGAAATCGTAGATTTTTCAATTTTCTGCTCAGATACTGTTCAACCTCAGTTGATTGTTAACAATGACTACTTACAATTAAAAAAAGAGAGGAACTCTATTTATCATGCAAATTGGACTCCTAACAAAATTGGGCAATACAAGATAACTGTTTCTAATTCAACTCATACCCAAACACAAGATGTTGAAGTAAAATCTCTTAAATTGAATTTCTTGGAGAATTTACAAGAAGTGGTTTGTAATATGAATGAATCTTTTACGCTTACGCCCTACTTAAGCAATGGTTTAAAAATTAATGATTTAGAGTTCAAATCGAATGAAGCGATCATTTCAATCGAGGAAAACCATTTAAATATTACACCAATTGTAGAAGGACGCTTCAATATCAATGTAAAATTAGGTTCAAAAGAAATTGAAAATTTGTCACTTTTTTCAAAAATTAACAGCCTACCTAAGGTTATATTAAATGACAAATACAATCAGATTACCAATTTCACGAATGCATTTGCATTGAATACAACCCTATCAAATTGGCAAGTTACAGAATTTAATATGGTACTTGTTCTAGCAGATGGTACCAAAAAAACTTTCCATTCAAACAATAAATACTTGTCAAACGAAATGTTAGATAACCAAAAAAGTTTAACTGAAGGAGCAAGTATTGTTTTTGAACAAGTTAAATTACTTTACAAAGATGGAGTTAAAACAACCATTGGAAGACCTTTATACATTAAGAAGTAATGCCTGAATTTGTTAAAATAAAAAAGAGTAAAAACTTAAGATTCAAATTAATTAATTTGATGTATTTGGTATTTTTAATGTTGTCTCTTATCCAAATACCTACTGGTTGGCTTCCAAGTAATGCCTACATGTATTCTTTTTTACATTATCCAATATCAGAATACAATTCAGCATATTTAAAAAACACCTCTGAAAAGTTATCAAGTATTGAAAGTAAAGTACAACTCGCCATTGGTTATGACAGTTTAACCAAAAAAATAAAGGAACCCAATGCTTATGCTCCAACTGATTTATATTTTATAAAAAACAATGGGGCATCAGAAATTTTTACCATTTTATGCGATTTAAATAAATGGGTCAACAAAGTAAATACGGATACTGTCATTCAAAATAATTTCAATCTTTTGTTTGAAGAAGACCTCCAAAATGGAATTGAAGACGAAAATCTAAGTACTTGGCAAAATTGGAAATGGAAACATGTTCCAGCTGTTTTAGCACACAACTTATACAAAGAATTAATTTTAAGAGTTGATTTGCTCTCCTACCAATCTAAAATTGATATGAACCCAATTTTACTGGAAAAACAAAAACAACAGCAAAAAGAAACTGAGCAAGAAGCCAAATTGGTTTTATTAAGCGAGAATGGAAAATTAAGAATTGGTGAAACCCTCAAATTTCATTTGTATCAAGACAGCTTGGTACAACTTAAAATAACCAAGAACAAGCAAATCATTAATTCTTATACTACTTCAGGTGATACCATTTTGTTTACCCCTCATTCTACAGGAGAGTTCAAAATTGAAATAACTGGAAACAAACTCAATCAAATCATAGATGTTGAAGTACTTTCTGCACCAATTGTTGATGAAAAAAATAACACGCTTAGGTTGGCTTATGCAGGGGTAAACTATGCTCAAAACATCAATTTTGGCATTCCAAATTCAAATTTGTATATCAATGGTGTATTGAATAGTAAAATTACTGACAATACCTTGAGTTATGTTCCAGAAAATATTGGTTGGAACTTACTTCAAGTTAAATCTAAAAATGAGGTTTTACTTTCTGATTCTATTTATGTGAAACCTTTACCTGAGCCTTATATTCAAATCAAAGATTTACCCAATTTAAAAATTAGCAAAAAAAGACTTAGTCAGTTAGAAGCTATTCAACTGAATGCAATGCACCCTTCATTTGATGAACATGTGTTTAAAATTGAATCATTTGAAGCTAAATGGCCTGGAACTTCATTCTCAACAAAAACGATAAACGGAGAAGTCTTACCTATTTCAAAAGAACTGAAATCTGAAAATATATCTTACCTTATTATATCTAACATAGTAGTTAAGGCCGGAAATAAAAATATTACATTAACTGATCCCATTGTTGTAAAAATACTTTGATCATGAAACAAAAAATTAAATTCATATTGTTATTCGTTACAGTTTTAGTATTCAGTGGAAACTTGTTTGCTCAAGACACCATTGTTATTGAAAAGGCTAGAATAATTCCTAAAGGACAAAGTTTTGACGTGGCTCCAGGTACAGTGCTGGTTTTAAAACCAGGTGCCAAAATTTGGGTTGAAGGAAGCTTGAATTTTTCTGGAACTGCAAATCAGCCAATTACTGTAATTTCTGAAAATACAAATGACCCAGGTGCTGGAATTGTAATCAATGGTCAATCTTATCAACAACAAATAAATATTTCATATACCAATTTTTATTCTTTGATTCAAGCACTTCGTTTTGATCCATTTTGGGCTAGAAAATCAATTAAATTAAATCAAATCAAAATCAGTCAATCTTTATACAACGAATCTAGTTTCTATATTTCAGCTCCTTTCAAAGACCATGGTTTTGCACCCATTCAATTTTCAATTACAGGTTTAGATTACTTTAACAACAATGCTTCCGCATTTATTGAAGACTATGGAAATAATGCAATTCAATACAAATTGAGTGGATTAAATTTTTATGAAAATAAACTTGAAAAATCTGATGAGGCCTTTGGAATTTTGAATATTGAAAAATCTGATGACAAGCTGAATCAATCCAATACCATTGACAAAATAGCTTTTCATAAGAATTTTATTGGAGACAAAGAAATTGGACTTTCAGTATCAGGAAATCAAGACAGCATTGGCGTTCAATCATTGTACTACTCAGGTTCAAAATTACCTATTGCAGATGCCAAAACAGATCCAAGATTGCCTTATGTCAAAATTGAATCGGCTTCTAGTTTAAAAGAATCACTCTCAGATAAATGTTTTGTTGACAATGTAATTCATACCAATGGTAAAGTAACAGTGTTCAGCTCTTCTGCTTGCAGTGTAAGCGCTTTACTTGACAGTGCTGAAAATAAGATTCCGTATACTGTAAGTAGAAACAAAGACAGTATCACCTTGAGTTATAACAGTAAGAATCCACCAATCAAAATGTGGATGAACGAATTGTTTTGGGTGCCAGTTCCTGTTCTTCCAAAAATTGACACCTTGGCCTCTGCCCCAATCAAACCTATTGAAACGAAAGTAGAAGAAGAAAAAAGAGCCCATGGGTTCTGGGCTGACTCATCCATGTTAAAGGATTTGGATCTATTCAAACCTAGTTTTGAAATTGGAATGTTTACAGGTGTGGCAGGGTATGTAGGGGATATCAAACCTAAATTTGGAATTCCAGCTTGTTACGAGTTTTCAAATGGAATCAATATTCAATATCATCATAACAAACACTTGTCATATCAGTTTATATACAACAGAGCTGATATTGCTTCAAATGATCCTACTGCTTTGTTCTTGGCATACTCTTCATTGCCATTTTACCTAGACGATGGAAATACAATCAGTAAAATGCCAAGTCATCGATTTAACTTCAGAACCAAATTAATGTCTTTTGAGCTTGGTACAACCTATTATTTCAACAGATATGATAAAAACGATAAGTCTGTTAAAAATTTAAAAGGCAGATGGGTTTCTGGAATTGGTTTAGGTTTAGGTTTGTTAAAATACGATCCCTACAGATACGCTTTTTACACCAAATACGCTGATCAAATCCAGTGGATTAGCTTGAGAGAAATGGGAACTGAAGGTCAGAACTTTTTACCTGGAAAATCAAGGTATGGTCAATATGCAATTAATTTTAACTTGCATTATGAATTGAATTTTTGTTATGAAAGATGGAAATTCAAAACTGAACTTAGAGGGGTAATTACTTCAACAAATTACTTAGATGATATTGGTGAAGGTTATACTTATGGTAATAATTATGCCAAATGGCTTGAAACAATTCCTGCATGGAATAATTATACAGACCAGTATGGAAATACTTATGTAATTGGTGTTCCATTCCCAGATACTGGTAAAACAATCAATAAAAGATCTTACAGCCCTATCCCTGATGGCTATATTCAATTTCATTTTGGTTTAAGTTATGATATTGGAAATCCAGTAAAGCCACAATCTAAACTTCAAAAATTCATCAATAAATACAAGAAATAACCATTTCATAAGCATTTGATTTGTATTTTTTGATTATTTAAATGCTTTATTTTAGTTATTTTGTAGGCTCTGATTCATTCCATGAATAAAGCCTTTCTGTTCATATCAATTTTATTTTTCATTTTCAATACTGAGATTGTACATGCACAACCATGCGCTAATTCTTCTTTGAATGAATCTATACCGACTAAATGTTTTGAAATAGTAAGCATTCTTGTTGATGCTTGTGATGGCAGCAATGAGGGTAAAAACGAAATGATTCGTTTAAAAATTGGTCCGAATCCATTATTGGTTTCATCTATTTCACCAGGACCTTGCAATCCAGGTGTAACAGTCAATTGGGGAACAGGTTCAGGAAGTAATCCCTTTCTAGGTTGGACTAATTTCAGTTCAGCCGATTTGGTAAAAATTGACACCATCAATAGACGCATCAAAGCCAGTGGAAATTGTGGAGTACTTGTACCAAAAAACAAAACAGATTATATTCTAGCAGGTGCTAATTTACTCATCATCACCAGCACGGCATACAACCCAAAAGCTCATGAATTCAATGGCTTGCAAGATACATTGTATGTGATCATTCAAAATTCAGATTTAACAGGAAACCAAGGAGGACATTTTGCAAACTTTAACGCAAGTTCCTCTACACGGAAATTGGTTTTGTTATCAGGTGCTTGTGGTGATACCGTTAGCTATGATGTGAGTAAATTGGTAACGCAAAGTTTAGTTAAGGGCCAAGAAGATGGGGCTACAGTCAATTATACTTTTAATGGTATTACAAGTTATGCCAATCCAGGTTGTAAAATTCCTATTCTAATTCAAAACATTGATGCAGGAACTGTACCTTCCTCTATTTGCGCAGGAAAGAGCCTTAATTTGAACGGAAGCTATTCGGGGAATCATTGTTATGCATGGAGAGCTGCAAATCCAAATTCAGGTATTTTTTCTGATTCAATGAATTTGATGACCACTTTTACCCCTCAAAATAATTTCAGTGGTGTTTGTAAATTGTATTTGTTGGCTAAACTCAATTGTAAAGATTACAAAGATTCAGTTGAGTTCAATGTGATGGCAATGAATGACAGTATTCGAATTCAAAAAATGGATACCAATTGGTGTATCAACTCAAAAATTCCTATTCAAGCAAAAAGTACCAATGCGAATGCTGTTACTTGGACCACAAAGGGGTCTGGTAAAATTGAAAATCCATCCCTTCTAGGAATAGTTTATACGCCTGATACAATAAAGGACAATGGGCGTATTTTATTTAAAATTTCTCAAAATACTTCTTGTGGTAAAATAGAGGATAGCATTTACCTGACTATTGAATCTGTTGATGCCACTTTCTTTCCAGATCAACTTGTATTGTGTGTAAATGATGCTCCCATTAACTTGAATCCAAAAAAATCAAATGGCATTTTTAGTGGGGCCTCTGGTAAAATATTGAATGGCATTTTTACACCTTCCGATACTGGAAATTATACCATTAATTATGTGGTTTTGAATCAAACTTGTTCCGATACATTTTCACAATCAGTTCAAGTAAATGGGTTTTATTTACAAGAAATTATTGCTCAAAATCCAAGTTGTTTTGGTTTACAAAATGGCAGCATCGAATTAAAAATTGCTGCAGGTAAAAGTCCTTTTATTTTTCAATGGAATACGCAAATCAATTCATTGAACTTGATGAAAAACTTGAAAGCAGATGATTATACCATACAAATTACCGATGACAACAATTGCAAAGATACAATCAGTGTAAACCTACAAGAGCCTAGTGAGCTTTTATTGATAAAATCAATGCAATTCCCAACCTGTGGATTGACCAATGGGAATTTAAACTTCAATGTAAATGGAGGGACATTGCCTTATGCTTATCAATTCAACAATCAAAATACGTCTAAAACCAACATCAATCTATTAGGAACTGGAACCTATTATTTCAGTGTATCAGATAGCCATTTGTGTAAAATAGTAGATACCAGTTTTTTTCCAATTTCAATTCCACTTCATATTTCTCATACTGTAAGTGCTGATACCTGCAATGCATCAATTGGTTCCGTTGCAATTACAATCAACTCTGGTACCCCACCCTATTCCTATCATTGGACACCCTTTTTAGCACCCAATCCTTTTCAAAATAATTTACCAGGCAAGAGTTCAGGGATGGTATTGGTGATTGATGGAAATTCTTGTATAGACAGCACCTATTTTGAAATCCCTGTAGTTTGCAAAAATTCTGTATGGATTGCCAATGTGTTTTATCCTTACAGTTCAAACCATGAAAATTCTGATTTTGGTGCAGTTACTGCTTTCCCAGAAAATATTCAATCTTATACATTTAGAATTTTTAACCGTTGGGGACTTCAAGTGTTTGAAAGCAACGATTATTTTAAACGTTGGGACGGCTATTTCAATGGCAGTCAAATGGCCAATGATATTTACTTTTACGATTTGACTGTTCAATTCCAAAATGAAGTTTCAAGCCAAGTTTTGAAAGGAAACGTGACCCTTTTGAAATAAAATTTATTTCTTTAGAAAATTTCATAGAACTATAAATCAGTGCAATTACACTTGAATCACAATTTTTATTAAAAAATCTTTGCTTAACACAAGAGTATTTTTATATTTGCACTCCCATATGCGAGAGTAGCTCAGTTGGTAGAGCATCACCTTGCCAAGGTGAGGGTCGCGGGTTCGAGTCTCGTCTCTCGCTCAATCAGAAAAGTTATGGAAATCCATAACTTTTTTTGTGAAGCGCCCGGGTGGTGGAATTGGTAGACACGCAGGACTTAAAATCCTGTATCCTCAACAGATGTGCGGGTTCAAGTCCCGCCCCGGGTACAAAAAAAGCCTCATCAATTGATGAGGCTTTTTTTATGGGAATTTTTGTCTAGTCCTGAAATAGCGATACACAAAATTTATCGTTATGGAAAAAATAGAAAAAGTCGTTTATGAAAAACGCAGCCAAAAGGATTATTCAATGTCCTTTAAGTTATCCGTTGTAAAAGAGATTGAATCAGGATTACTTTCAACCACAGGTGCGAAAAGAAAGTATGGTATTCAAGCTCGTTCTACAATTGTCAATTGGTTAAGAAAA
>Ga0209400_1003791_pt1 | contig 10922 bp, 9 predicted proteins | sample M_130807_EF_Meta_FD_187313 | JGI IMG/M metagenome (GOLD analysis project Ga0209400, IMG submission 187313) | Freshwater microbial communities from Lake Montjoie, Canada to study carbon cycling - M_130807_EF_MetaG (SPAdes) (version 2) | ecosystem: Environmental > Aquatic > Freshwater > Lake... | reverse complement strand
AGCCTGGAAAGGGAAAGAAGAAAAAAGCATGAATGACGAATTCAGAATGACGAATGAGCAGGCCCGGCCATTCTCATGCGTGTGAAGCTGCTCCCCAACCATCGTGCGCATGACGCACAGCATCTCATCCAGCGCTGGCGCGTGCTCGCGCGCACCGCTGGCTGCCGCGTCAAGACCTTGTGCAAAGTCGGTGGCATGCCGGTGATCGTGATCGAATCAGCGGCGGCACAGGCAGGACAGCCTGCAGTCTATCTTTCCACCGGAGTGCATGGCGATGAGGCGGGCTCCGCCTGGGGGCTGCTTACCTGGGCGGAAAAGCACATGAACGAGATCAAACGCGGCTCATTTTTGATCGCGCCCTGCCTCAATCCGGTGGGACTCACACTCAACACCCGTGCCGATCATCGCGGCTTCGACCTCAATCGACGTTTCCATGACGCAACCGATGAAATCTGCGGGCCGTGGCAGCAGTGGATCACCGGGCAGGCGATGCGCTTCGGACTCTGTCTGCACGAAGACTACGACGCGCAGGGGACCTATCTCTACGAGCTCAACCACGCACGACAAACGGTGGGTCACGCAATCATCGAGCGCTGCGCAAACGTGATCGCGCCTGATCCCCGCAGGAGCATCGAGGGTCAGCGTGCGAACCGTGGCGTGATCCGTCGCCGCACCCTTCCTGCCCATCTGCCCGGCATGCCGGAGGCCATTGAACTGCATGTGCGCGGCTGCCCGGTGACGCTCACGTTTGAATCCCCGTCGGAGTTTGATCTCGATACGCGCGTGCGCGTGCAGGTGAAATTTGTGGAATCGGCACTGGCCGTTCTCGTCTGACTCATGCGCTCCTCATTCCTCCAGCGCCTGCTTGTGCTAACGGTTGTCACTGTCCTGGCCAGTTGTGCTTCAGTGAAAAAACTGGCTGCGGGTCGTGCAGTACTGTGCGCCGAGGACTGGGTGAGCTACGATGGCAAAACCATGCCATGGAAATCCTGGCCGGTGCCTGCGGGTGTGACGCCGCGCGGGGTGGTGATCGCCGTGCATGGCTTGAGCGGCGCGAAGTCGGACTTCTGGTATCTGGGCGAGCAACTGCCGCTGGACGGTTACGCCGTTTATGCGTACGATTTGCGCGGGCAGGGGAATGACCCCGTGGTGGCGGAGCGTGGCGACATCTCGAAGGCGACGGCCTGGCAGCGCGATCTGGCGACTTTCCATGCGCTGGTGAAGCGCAGGCATCCCAAGACACCGGTGTTTTGGTATGGGGAGAGCCTTGGCAGCCTCATCGCCCTGCACACAGCGGCGGATCTGCTCGGGAACCGGTCTGATCCTGACGGGATCATTATGGCATCTCCCGTGGCGGGGCTGCGGGTGGCCCTGAGCGGTTTCCAGCGCTTCCTGCTTGAGACTGCGGCCAAGCTTTCTCCGCGCTCCCGTTACTCGTTGGGCGAACTGGCGGGGGTGGATGAATCCAAGATCAAAGTCACGTCAAATTCCACTCATGGCGGTCAGATGGCGGTCACGCCGCACCATATCAGCGCCTTCTCGCTGCGCCTGCTCTCAACCATCGGCGGCCTGCTGGATACGAACGCCGAATCCGCCCATCGTTTGAGAATGCCGGTGCTCTTCATCGCCTCGCCGAATGATGTGCTGTCTTCGGCAGATCAGATCCAGGCCCTGTTTGCGCAAATCCGCAGCCGGGATAAAAAACTGCTGTGGTACACGCGTTCTTACCATCTGCTGCTGCATGACGTGCAGCGCGAAGAGGTGGTGCATGATGTGACGCACTGGCTGGACCGCCAGATAGAAGCCCTCCGCCGCTGAACCACCATGACTCTCGAACATGCCATCCAGGATGCCCTGAGCCGCAGTGCGCTGCCGCTGAAAGCAGCGGAGATCGTCAAACTCGTCAAACCTGCGTTGGGCCGGGCCGCCGCGCCCAAGGCGGTGGCCGCCGCGTTGGAATCGTTGACGGCAGCAGGAGTTCTGAACCACATTGCAGCAGGCACCCGCAGCAACCCCCGGCCGCTCTTCACGCCGCACAGCCTGGAATCTGCCGCTGTGGAGCTGTTAAAGCATTCGGTGCATGCGGCCGGGAAAGAACAGCAGGCCGTCAAGTTAAAGGCAAAGCTGCCGGTGGGGCTGCAGCCTCTCTTTGAAGCGGCACTGGGCCAGCTTGCCGCAGCGGGCGATGCGTTTGTGCTGCCGGGAGGGCAACGGCTGGTGTATGCTCGCAAGCCGCAGCCTTCCGAGCTGCTCAGCGCAGCGCAGCGGCGTGCCTTGCAAAAAATCCTCCAGACTGTGAGCAGCCTCCGCACGCCGCCAGCAACCATGGACGATCTGATCGCCTGGCTGGACGCGGTGCCGTTTGCTCCCCCCGCCGCATCCATCTGCGTGCCCGGCGAGGCCGAACTGCGCGCATGGTATGATCTCGACCGCATCCGCTCCTCCACGGTGATGATCCCGGTCCCTCGTACTTATGCCCGGTATCAGTCCTGGGCGGCAGAACAGGGAGGGATGGCTGATAGTCAGGTTTTACGAAGTTTGATTGAGACGCTTTACAACACTGGGCACCTCCTGTTAGAACCATGCGAAAGGCCGCAAGACCTCCCGGATCATGAACGTGCCCTGCTTGTTCCGATGTCTCTCGGCCCGCCCGGTTACTCCTGGTGCTGGATTTCCTGATCCAGTCCCGCTCTCTCCTGAATACTGAACTGACTCCCAAGACCATGCCTTCCTATGCTGACCTGAATCCCTTCATGTCCACCAGTGTGGGCGAGAATGACCTGTGGAACGCGGCCGCCTTCCTGGATGTGCCTTACATCAACTCCGTGCCGTTTGGTGCGCTGCGCATCGCGGTGGATCAGGTGCGGGCTCAGCATCGCAGCCAGGTGCGTTTTGTGCGCGGCGCTGGCGGCTCGGGCAAATCACATCTTTTTTCTCGGCTGCGGCGTGAATGTGCGGACAGCATTTTTTATGCCTATGCGCCCAATCCGCCGCTGCAGCCGGAGGCCCTGGAAAATTTCATCCTCACACGGTTGGTCGGCAGCCTGCGTCATCCGGCGCGCAGCAAGGAGGGCCAGGAGGCACCCTACAGCCAGCTGCGCCTACTCGCCTATGCGCTGCTCAAGCCGGTGGTGGAGCAGGATTTCACCTTTCTCCAACTGCACGAAGCCTGGGCGGGGATCGGCCTGGAGACCCGCAAGGAGATGATCCATCAGGCGGTGCAACTGCTGGAGGCCGAGCATCCGATGGTGCCGCGCAGTGTGCTGCGCTGCCTGCTGAACGTGCTGCGTGATGACAAGGAACACATCGCCGCGCAGTGGCTTTCAGGCGCCGCCTATCTCACGGAAAACGAACTGAAGTTCCTCGGGATCGCGGAGCCGCTGGCACACTCGGAGATGGGGGGCGTCATTCAGCTCTTTGGCAGGCTGGCCACACAGGCGGGCTCACCCGTGGTCTTGGTGCTCGACCAGCTCGACCTCGTGGTTACCCAGCCCCAGTTTGATGAGATGCAGCGCCTGCTCTTTGCGCTGATCGATCAAAGTCAAAACTGGCTCGTGCTGATCGGACTTGTGGCCGAACGTTTCGCCGCTTGGGACGCCGCGCTCTCGCAGGCGCTGCGTGGGCGCGTCGGTGTACCGGACTCGAATGCACCGCTGGGCTTCCGCCTGCCTGTCATCGACATGCTGCCGATCGCCAACGAGCAGAAGCGCCTCCTGCTCAATTGCCGGCTCGAAACTCCTGCGCTCGTCGAGCAGCGCCAGAAAGACGGCATCACCTCGGCCATTCATCCGCTGCTGGAGGAAGACGTGGCCCGGCTCACCGCTGGCGGCGCGATCTTCCCCCGCCATCTCTTGGCTGCTGCTGCCGAGGCATACGCCATACGCACCATGACATCGGCGCTGCCGCCCGAAATCGTCGCGGCTGTCGCTGCGCAGCCTGTGCCCCCGCCGTTGCCATCGCAACCAGTCGCTGTGCCGGTCATTCCGTTGGCCGTTGCTGTGGTGGAGGAGGCGAAGGCAGCGCCTGTCAGCGCTGCCATTCCAGTGCCGGCTGCAGCACAGCCGCCGCCCTTGCCAGCCCCTGCCGCGCTGGCAGTCCCGAAGACCAGCCTGACGGAGAAGGTGGATGCACTGCTCCAGCAGGCTGCTGCTGCGGCCAAGGCCGAAACAGCATTGCTCAGCGCCATTGATCTTGGCGAACGAACACGCGATCTCATCGAACTCATGGTCGCGCCGCCGGTCACCATCATCGAAGGCGACATCCGCAAGACCTACGACAACTTCGACGGCTCTGACCGCTGGTTCGAATGGGGTGGCAGCAAGGTGCGCATCGTCACCAGCGATGCCATGCGCGGCAGTTTCATCGCCGTGCTGGAGCGCATCAAGGAAGCCGCTGGCGACACGCTGCTGCTGCGCAACGACATCGCCCCCGTTTCCGGCCAGCTCACGATGGAACTGCTCAACACCTTCAAGGCGAAAAACACCTTCCATCACCTTCCAGCAGCAGAAGCCGCCGTTCTGGCTGCGCTCGGCAGCGTGCTCGCCGCCCAGCGCGAAGGCTCCTACGATCATTTCGCCACCGAACCGCCTGCGACGAAGGAAAATGTGCTCGCCGCCCTGCGCGTGCATCCGCTGCTCCGTGGGCTCAAGTTCTGGGAAATGATTCAAAAGGCTCACGCGCCAAAGCAGGCGCCGCCCGGGCCGCCACAGTCCTCCGTCCTCTCGTCAATCATCCGTCCTTCGGCTGCGCCCGTCGCCAAACCGCCGGTTGGGACCGGCGCGATGCCACCCGTCTTACCCGGTGTGAAGCCCTCGGTCGTACCAGGTGCGCAGCCTCCGCCTCCGCCAGCTTTTACCGGCGCTACCAAACCTCTCGCCAGACCACCGTCGCCGCCGATTTCCAAACCCGTCGCGAAACCACCCGCACCGCCGACAGGAGTGGCACGTCCGCCCATGGCCAAGCTGCCGCCCCCTTCGCAGGGGACCGCCGCCTGAGCAGATTCAAGAGCTTTGCGGCTACAAAGCCCCGGTGCGTGACGTTAATCGCGCACCATGAAAGCTTTCGTTTCCCTCCTGCTCTGCACCTTCGCGTTTCAGTTGTTCGCAGCGGAGGCCAGGCGCCCGAACATCCTCTTCATCTACGCCGACGATCAGTCCACAAAAACCGTGGGCTGCTATCCCGGCTCCTGGCCCTGGGTGAAGACCCCGCACATTGATGCGCTGGCCAAGAATGGAGTGCGCTTTCATGCCGCCTATCTCGGCTCCTGGTGCATGCCCTCGCGTGCCACCATGCTCACCGGGCGCTTTCCGCACGGCATCGAATCCATGTCCATGGAGGGCAAGTACCCCGGCAGCACCTACGATCCTGCGCAGTGCCCCTTCATCCCCGCAGAAATGCGCAGGCAAGGCTACCACACCGCGCAGATTGGCAAATGGCACACCGGCACCGATACCGGCTGGGGCCGTGACTGGGACCACCAGATCGTGTGGAACCGCCCGCTGCATCCCGAAAACGCCGGTGCCTACTACGAGACGCAAATCATGAGCGTCGATGGCAAGGAGCAGACCATCGAAGGCTATCCCGCCGACAACTACACCCAATGGTCCCTCGACTACATCCGTGGCAAAAACCGCGATGCAACAAAGCCCTGGTACCTCTGGGTCTGCTACGGCAGTGTCCACGGACCGTCCATCCCGGCCAAACGCCACAAAGGCAGCTACAAGGACGCCGAAGTCCCGGTTCCCGCCGACATCTTCCCACCCCGCGAAGGCAAACCCGATTACCTCAACAAAAAGCAGGCATGGACGAAAGGCCCCGACGGCTATCCCATGGCAGGAATGGGAGGCGAAGCCTTTGGCGAGAGCAAGAAAGGCAAGCGCTTCGACGAATGGGTGCGCCAGGTCAACGAATGCGTGCCCGCTATCGATGAAGGTGTTGGCCAGCTTATCGCCGCGCTCAAGGAATCCGGTCAGTACGACAACACCCTCATCATCTACACCGCCGATCAGGGCTTCTCCATGGGCGAGCACGGCTTCCGCACCAAGCTCGCTCCCTATGACGCGAACTACCGCTCGCCGCTCATCATCAGCATGCCCTCACGCTTCCCCACCGGCAAAGTGTGCAATGCATCGGTCAACGCCCCCGATCTCGCCGCCACCTTCCTCTCCATCAGCGGCGTGAAAGTGCCATGGCAGACCCATGGCCGCGATCTCATCACCCTGCTTCAAAAGCCGGACACCGCATGGCTGCACGCCTGCTTTTACGAACACATGGGCAACGAATACGGCGCGAAAGTCAGCCAGACCATCCTCACCGGAGCGGAGCAGAAGAATGATCAGGGCGTACCCTTGTACAGCGCCGTCGTGCAGGATCAGTTCAAGCTCATCCACTACCTTGATGGCAAGTCCGGCGAAGAACTCTACGATCTGAAGAACGACCCCGAAGAACTCAAAAACCTCGTTGGCGATACCGTACACGCAGAACGCATCAACCAGCTCCGCGCAGCCATGAAAGCCGAACTCAAACGCACGGAAGCAGGATTCGCCGAATCTGTAAAGTAGCCCTGTTCCTGCGGAACAGGTTAGCTCTGGGCGTGCAGGCCCTTGCGAAAGCAAGATGTCTCACGGCTTGGTTTGCAGCTTTTTCCCCGGCAGCAGAAACATGCGCCCGGCCTCATTGCAGATCAACAAATTGGGCCCGTTGCCACCGAGCATCGTGCCGACAGCACCGGTTTCATGCGCTCCACCGGGCTGGACGACTTTGCCGTCCTCATCCTGAAACGTCAGCGGCCTCGCGAACTTCATCTTCGCATTCGTGCCCGTGTTTAGCATTACCAGCGGTGTGCCCAGCGTCTTCTTCAGCTTGGTCGGCAGAGCGGAATCCACCAGCTTGCCAATCAATCCTCCCACCACCGGATTTTGCCCCAGCGCTGCCATCGGATAACCCGTGGTCCGATCTGGAATCGAATTCACCCGACCCGTGCCGATGACAAAGTCCAGCTTCCCATCCTGATTCCAGTCGAAGAAGTCCAGCTTGCAGCGCCCGCTCATGCCCGCCACACCACCGCTCGCGCCAATGGGTTTGCCATCCTCAAGCAGCAGCTTGCCACCATCCTCCACGTTGTAGTCATCAATGCGCCAGTAGAGGTGGAAATGATCGTCACCATCCACAATGGCCAGCGCCACACGTCCGCCGATCTGCGCCAGCGCCGGACGGCAGCGCCACATGCCATGCAGATCAATGCCATCACAGTACAACGGATGCGCAGCATCAAGCTCTGGCTCCGTCTTGCTGCCACGATTGAGATAGATCAGGTAGTTGCCCGTGATGTCTCCGGTGATGATGTCTGGCAGCCAATCACCATTCCAGTCGATCACATTCGGCGATAAATACCCCCACCGCGCTTCCTGCACGCCCTGCAAGCTGCCGGCATAACCCGCCTGCACCTGAATCTCACGCCCACCGGCTCGCACTCGCGTTGCCGGCAGAAACTTCGGCTCGTCATTGCTGCCAGTGTTTTCGAAAAACAGCACAAAGCCCTCCGAATTCCCCGCGAGAATGTCCACCACTCCATCACCATTCCAGTCCACCGTCGTGGGTGTTGGCAGCGTGCCCGCGTATAGGTCTGCGTTCTCCTGCAGCACGGACACCGGCTCCTTGCAAACAGGCGCGCCTGCCTTCGTGAACTTCCCAGTGAATCGGTAATAGTAGAGCGATCCCTCACCGCATGCGATCAAGCCATCACCATAAGCACTCACGCTGGGATTGATGCTCGGATGCCGCAGCGCATTGCCATCCTCGCCCGCAATAAGTCGCTTCGCTTCAAGATCAAAACCACTCACCGCCTTGTTGTGATAAAACACCAGATTCCCTTGCCGCGATCCCGTCACCAGATCGCGCTCATGACCTGCACCGAGATTCGCGCCCGTGATGCCATGCATGGAAAAATACACCTCGTTCTGCGTCTTCGTGATCTGCTTCACCTCTCCTCGGGCGGTGACGCCCATGAGGTAACGATAACGCGGCTCTCCCACCGCGATGCCTGATGAGTTGTAAGGTCGCCACTCCTCCGTGTTCGGACTGCCCTCCGCCCCTTTGCCACCATTCGACATTTCAAAGGCCAGGTCATAGCTGCGATCATCATTCAGCAGCACCCCGAGACTGCCCGGCGATTTCACCGCCTTCGGCAGTTTCGCTCGCTTCGTTTCACGAAACTCGAGTTTCTCACGATCAAACTCGGTCGTCACCATCTCTTCCTTGTCGATCCACAGGCCGATGATGGTGCCGTCCTTCTGCTGATACACACTGCCCTTGTCCTTGAAGGCGCACTTCACCTCCACCGGTTGCGCAAACACGGGAGCACCCGTTTCTGCTGTATCCACCCATCGAAACAGATGCACCCCCTGCGGTCCACCGTAGCCGGCCACAAACAAATCGTCTCCTTTGCCACCAAACACCCGCGCATGCCCGAGCACATGATGGTTCAGATTCACCAACGCCAGCGGGCCGCGTCCCTTCACCGCTGCCGATGGCAGCGCCCGCGTACCTGGTGGCAGATGCGGCTCGGCAGCAAAAGCACCCGCAGCAACGAGGAAGATGCCGAGAGTGATCTTCGCCTTCATGCTGTGAATGTTACTTCGCAGGTGGCGGGGTCAGCTTGCACGACTGCCACGCCAGAAAGCGCCACTGGCCGCTCTCCAGTCGCCAGACACCCAGGAAGGCCAGCGTAGGCTCGATGGTGCCTGTGGGTGTGCCGATCTTTAGGTTGGCGCTGCCAGTCATCAGTGCAATGCCCGTTGCCGGAAAGGTGAACTGCCGCTCCACATAGTCGATCGCTTGATACTTCGTGGTGCCTTTGAGCAGAGCATCAATGAACGAAGTCTTGGTGTCCACCACCCCGGAGGAGTGCGCATAGCGCAGCTCATCGGAGAATATCGCGCTGAGCTTGTCACGGTCCGGAGATTTCATCGCGGCCACCCGCGCATCATCCGCCGCCTGCACGGCAGCCAGCGGCGCCTCTTCGGCAAAGGAGATGACGGTGACAAGGCAGATCAGGGAGGTGAGCAGTGTTTTCATGGCGCAGGTGTTTTGGCGGTCAGTTGTTTCACAATAAAATTTCAGATGTCGTTATGACCATCGGTGGGATGACCCGGATACTTCACGTAGCAGGTTGCCCCGGCCGCAAGCGCGAGCTTCTCAAAACCTACCGCCCACGCGGGCGAGTGAACATCATAGTTGTTTTGGGTGATGTCTGCAGGCTTCGTCATTCCCCATTCGTTCTCAAAATACATCGGCGCGGCATTCTTGTGCAGCAGCCAGTCAGGCGACCACTTTTTGATCACTGGCAGCAGTTCATCATGCCGTTTCAATGATTCCTCAAAGGAGCAACCCAGCGCAGGCGAGCCCCACTTCACGCCTGGCACCCACTCCTGCATGCGCTTCGGATCAATCGTCGGCTGGCAGCGGTAGGCGGCAATGCAGGTCACCAGATCAGGAGCCACGCAGCCGACATAAAGTGCAGGCAGCGCCCCTTGCGAGCCCCCACCCAGCGCGATGTGTGTAGGGTCGAGCTTATATTTCGCGGCATTCTCCCTCACAAACTTCACTGCACTCAGGGCATCCTCCAGCACATAAGAGATCGGCTCTTTCACCTCGTCCGCCGTCGCATCTTCCATCGTCCGCACCTCCACGGCGATCGCCGCAATGCCATGCGGAAAAAAACGGTTCACATCCACCGCATGCTTGGACGCCTTCCAAATGCCACCATACCACAGCAGCACTGGAAACGGTCCATCTCCCTTCGGCGGCAGGTGGATGTCGATCAACTGATGCTTATGCGCACCATACGGCACATCAGCCTGCGTTAGCTTCGGCGGCTCGGCGGCATGCACGGAGGTCAGCGCCAGAGCGGCAAGCAGTGAACAAAATCGCATGGTCATTTCGACTGGGTTTTCTTCAAATACTCCGAGGGCGTCATGAACTCAACGTTCTTCGATTTGAGGAAGTCGATGATGCCCGTGAATCCTGCCCAGCGCTTGTCATCCCATTGCTCCGGATGCCCCTGCAGCACCAGCACCTCACGCTTTGCCGCCTTGGCTTCATAGAGCGTTTTGAACTTCTCCAGGTCGGGCACAAACGCTGGATTCTCCAGCGCCATAACCCGCGGGATGCTCAGCCTGCTGTAGTACTTCGGCTTCTCCGGTCCATACAGCCAGATGGTCACCTCGGGCACCTTCTCCATCGCCTCATCCGTGGCCTCAGTGGTCCCGCTCCAGTGCGGCCCGAAAGCCGGCAGCGTGAAGCCCAGCTTCTCCTTCGCCAGTTTTTCACCCTTCGCCAAAATCACTCGCTGCTCATCTGCCGTCCCGTGCTCAAACTCACCCGGTTCGCTGGCCGTCTTCATGTGATAGCCATGCATCCAGAACTCGATCAAGCCCGCCGCCTGCACCTCCTTCAGCCACTGAAAATACATCGGGTTGTCCTTCTCCAGCGACTCCGTGATAATGCCAAAAGAGCCTTTGATACTGTTCTCCTTGAGATAGTCATGCACCTTCAGCCAGCGGTCCGACACCGGCTTCGCGCCCACCCGCCGCGCGATGACATCATCCAGTTTCAGCAGGATGATCTGCTGCGCCTGGGCGGCAAAGGAAGTGAGAAGAATAGCGCAGGTGAAAAGGAGTGCTCGGATCATGGTGAGATGGCAGAATAGTATTGAGGGAAACCGGGTTGTCATTGAGCGGCGTGCTTCAGCACAAAATCGATCAGTTCCCGGCATTCGAAGAACGAGGGCCCGACCTTGTGCCCTTCACCAGGAACGACCTTCACGCTGATCTGCCCACCTCCCGCCGTGTAGCGTTCTTTCAGCAGGCCCGTGTTCATATCATAAGGCACCACGACATCTGAGTCGCCATGCACCACAAACA
>Ga0209400_1003788_pt1 | contig 10926 bp, 22 predicted proteins | sample M_130807_EF_Meta_FD_187313 | JGI IMG/M metagenome (GOLD analysis project Ga0209400, IMG submission 187313) | Freshwater microbial communities from Lake Montjoie, Canada to study carbon cycling - M_130807_EF_MetaG (SPAdes) (version 2) | ecosystem: Environmental > Aquatic > Freshwater > Lake... | reverse complement strand
TTAGTGGCAGGAATTCCGCCCCACGTAGCATCATTCCATGCTCCTTCACCCCACGATTTAACGAGGTTCGGCACATTGTCTTCCTATTAAGCTATACGGATAATTGCAGTAGCGGCAGCAGGCGCAGGAAATTGAATCTGGAAGTCACCTGAACTAACCTGCTGATCACCACCAAAGCTCAACACAGCACAAGCGGGATCGCTAGCTGCTGTATCGTTATAAATGATAGCGCCACAACTAGTAAACGTAGCTGCTGACCATGTTGTATTATCAAAGTCGCAAATGGCTGTGGTGCTAGACGCTACAGGAGTAATCGAAACTAATGTATTACCACCAGTAGTATAGCCACTACCACTAGCAACCTCGTCCGAGTTACTTGTTAGGTTGGTGTAGCTAGTAGTTGCTGCACCATAGGTTCCTGTGCCAGCAGCAGTGGCTTTCATTAGAGCAATCTTAAAAGTGTTTCCAGTAGATGCAGTAAAGTTGTGTACGGCTTTAAGTATCTCTACTTTAAAGGACGTAGGCATTGCTGTGGTTACGCTAATAGGCATCTTAATTCTCCAAAAGTTTAATTAGCTCAGGATGCCCTGCATCACGAAGCTTGTTTGCAATCGTAGTATTGTGGGAAACAACTGCTTGTTTCATGTATTTCACCAATACCGTACGAATCTGATCCCTAAAAATCTCCGCTTGATCGCGAAGAGCTGGATGGGAACTTTCTCCGATATAGATAATCTTATCCAAGGCCATTTCTGCTACTTCTTCAGGCGTAAACCCGCGTCCAGATACCGTTATTGCAGTGATCTGTCCTAAAAGTGCGCCGCCACTAGTAAACATAACTAACCTTATGAAAATCTAAATATCGCAGAACTAAAATTATTTGGGGGTAGCGTAACCGCAAAGATCTGATTATTGCAAGTCTGATCCATCCCAAAATCCAATACTGCCACAGCCGTATTACTTCTAGTGCTATTGTAAATAAGAGCACCCCTAGCTGTAAACGTCGATCCGGGCCAAGATACCGTATTAAAGCTCAAAAAAACTACCCCAGAGGCCGACGTGGCTATTGTCACACCCGTAATAGTTATACCTCCTGCGGTATAACCTGTGCCAGTTACCTCATTTGTGGTCGAATAAACCGTAGTGCCTGCACCCAACGAAGCTGAACTGGTATACAACGCCATTTTAAGCGTATCTGCAGTCAGATCCTGATCACCTTGCAAGACCTGCGACTTAAAGCTATTAGCAAATGCCTGAGTAATTGCCATTATGAAACCTTGTATTTAACTTGACCGTCACGGTATGCATCCCCGCGCTCAAGGCCATCACCCAACCGTTTAAGCTGCATGAGAGCCTCTTTAAACTTCGTCTCATAGGCCGCCATCACATCTGCTTCGCCCTTCATAAAGATATACGCCTCGACCAGTGAGCCGTATAGCAATGCAGGGTCATAATTATCCCCTAGCCATGTACGACCATCAGAAACGGTAGTAATTGACTGAGGATAGTAGTAGTAATGCAATTCGGTTGTGTAATTTGCATCAGGCATTGGGCCCAATATCAAAGCAAGCTCATCCGTTATCGCACCATTAGATGTCGCTGGGCCAAAAATAGCATAGTATTTTGGTACGCCAGTAGCTGTAGGGGACGGGTACATTTCACGAATGTAGTTCACATCTTTATTCTGCAAATAGACGTACTCGCCATTTGTTTTTACTACAGCCAGCGAAAACACCGATAAAAAATCAGTTGGGCAAGATAAATACTTATTGCCAGAGGTGAGTAAGCCTTCTACGTTTTTCCTAATAGCGGCTAGCTGCACTGTGTTGTATATGCGCTGCTCTGCTTGAGTAATAAACGTGTTCAACTCCACCGTAGTAAAACTATTCTCGGTGTAATCAGCAATAGCAGCAATCAGTTCGGTATAGGTCATGTAATCACTACCGTAACGGTTCCTAGTGCAAATGATCCAATTAAAGGAGGAGTCAACGCTGTTGGCTGCATACCTGTACTTTCAAATGTAGATGGACCGGGGCCACCAACAAACACATTTACATCTGTAGGACCTTGCGGCCTTGGTTGATATATCGCCTGTGGCTCATTCAACGTCCGCTTAGGTAAAAGCTGTGGGTGCTTTGGTTCGTAGCACTCCGGACAAACTTTAAACCCCGTCCACTCCTTTTTTAATTCCAAATACTTATACTGTTGCCCACATCTATCGCATATCGCAATAGAGTATTTACCTGACGCGTATCCGCCCATGCTAGTTCCTAGTTGCCCATGTCAGGGACCAAGTAGACACTTGCAATGTCTCTGTCTTCCTGTGCGGCACGTAGAAACTCTTCTTCATAAAACTGCTTTAGCATAACTACACGATCTGGAGCTTTTTTCAACGCGATATAGTAAGACAGACCTGCCGCCAAGCATGGCAAAAATCTAAATACGATATCAGTAGTATTTGAGTATGCGCCAGCGTCTTCAATACGACGAATAGCGTAGTAACGAAAGATGTAAGACTGCGCCTGATCAGGCGTAGGATAAACGTATAACTTAGGGCTTATTGTACGTTCAACGTAATACTGCGCGGGACGCGATTGCGTGTATTTATCAGGTAAGTTCAAATACTCATTACGACTGATTCGATCAATACTTATGTCCTGCTGTGTAGTCTGTCCAGAGTTTGTACGTATAACAGCGGACAATACATTCACGGTATCAGAAGGCAGCGTGTACTCCGCTTGCCCAATAACCATTGTCGTTTGACGTTGCTCAATGGTCCACAGATTTAAGCCCCTGTTCGCCCAATCAGCAAACAGTAGATTTAGTGATCGCCTAGCTGTAAGAATGTCATATCCGGTACGTGTCTCAAGGCCGCAGCGTTCATACGCTTCAGCAATAAGATCGTCAATATCAAGATTGAATGTCGATGTACCCGATGTAGCCATATTTTATTATCATTTCTTAGACGATTTTTTAGCCATACCACCTTTTTTCATTGGTGTTGTAGCCATGGCACGGCCCTTAGCATCTGCTGTTTTTTTGCCCAATGCACGTCCTGCTTTGTCACTTGCCATGCCACCTTCATTAAATCTCATATTGCCCATAGCTTTTTTAATTGAGCCGCCAACCCCGCCGAACATCCCTTTCCCCCTAGCGGCGGCAGGAGCTAACATACCCCCAACGGGTGCTTTGGCTGTTGCAGTGTAGGAACCAGATAGCATCCCACCTAAGCCAGAACGACCACGGCCTTGCACTGCCGCTGGTGCTGCTGAACCGCTAGCTACTGCTTCTTTAATTTTTGGCATAGCTTTTTTAAGTGCTCCGCCAAACATACCCGCCGATTTTCCAACCGATAATGCCGGAGCAGATGCAACCGCTCTTGCTGCTTTTTTTAGAATGCCCATGATTTATCCTTTAACAAATTTTTGCTTTTTGAGTACGTGCTGCGCCTGTGCCTCTTACTACAACTTCGCCACCAGACGCATACTGAGCACCTTTTGTCTTAGACATTAAAGGGCCATTTTCCATGGTATGCATACTTTTTTGTGGCATTACTTCTGTAATCATCTTATCAATATCTGGGTCACGACGGCTTGCTGTTACAGCACGGCCTACTCGATTTACACTACTCCCCTTTTTAAATTCCATACCCTTACTTGTACGGCTAAATTTCTTAGCTACCTTAGATGGAATACCTACTTTTTCAGCAAATGCGGGATTATGCGCAGCCGCATCCATCAACTTCTTTTGTTTGGCACTTTTAGCTGGCATTTTTAGCTCCCATTAATCTATCTAACTTTTCGTCAAGCCTATCCAATCGGTCTAATACTCGATTAATATCAGCATGTACTTCTTGCTTCGTGACGTATTCTTTTGCTATCTCTTCTCGTGTTCTATTAATGAGAACTTGAATACGCTGAAGCTCATCTGACTTTTCTTTTAATATCCAGCCAAATCCTGTCAAAAAGACAGAAAGTAAGGCGTTCCAGACAAGCATTTCCATGTCAGTAAAGCTTGCAAGCTTTGCTCTTGGCCTGACCATTGCCACGAGGAGTTACTGATCCGCCGCTAGCCATCTTTTTTGAATAGCCGCTGCCGCCCATTTTGTGCTCCATTTTTTCCATCTTTTTAGATTCGCCACCATAACTCATGTCTGAATCTTTCATCATGCTGCCAGAAGGCATTTTGTGCATATTTTTCATGTTCGTATCCTTACGCGTAGAAGAAGGTGGCAGCAGTAACGCCTGTAAGAACAGCATAAGAGCCGTTCTCACATAAAAGGCCATCTTCTGGAAGATGAAGGTATGTAGTCGTGCCGCCAGCTGCTGTGTCAATTGTACAAACAGCAGTTCCGCCGCTGCCATTATTGATAACAACAGAACCTGCAGCTACCCCGGGAACTATGTAAATACCTTTGACACGAGAGCGACCAGCGAAAATAGTGCCAGTAGCCGCTAGTCGCGTACTTTTTACATCACTTGAATACCCCATGACAACCCCCTATTAGGCTGTACGAGTAAATACGTATGCCGTTGCGCTAGCAAACATAATAGTGTAACGAGCAATGCCTGTTGCGCCCGCTGCAATGGTCAAATCACCAAAGCTACCTGCTGTATCAGCCGCTGCAGTGGACAAAATGGCGTTGGTGTTGACTGCGATTGTCACAGTTGATGCACCCAAGGTGTTATCAATATATAGCTCTAAAACTGTGCCTCTAGTTGCACCGATAGCAGTACCGAGTGCCGTGCCCGTAGGAAGAGTAATTGTAGTAGCTGCTGCTGAAGTTGAAGTGATGTAACCAGTAGCAACTTGCGTCGCGGTAGCAGTAGCTGTAGCGTTAATCGCAGCAGTTGTAGGGTGGTTTTGATCAGTAAAAACCAGATTACTGGTAGTTAAATTGGTAACGCTGGTGGTTGCACCAAATAGAGCGTTAACGGTAACAGCACCTGTGGAGCTGTTAATAGAAATGTCCTGAAAGCCGTTTTCAGAACGTACTGGGCCATTAAAAGTGGTATTTGCCATGAAATTGTCCTCACATGCGAGTTAGAGGCGTATCTGTCTGCATGTTGTCAGCCGGGGCTGTCAGATACACCGGAATTCCCGGAATGGTAGAGTTATAACATAGCTGTCAAAAAATGCAAGTACAATTCGCGCACTATGCCTACCAAAGATAAAGAAAAACGCAACGCTACGAACAGGGCATCCTATCATCGAAATAAAGAAAAACGACAAAAAAGAAACCGAGAAAATAAAGCTTCTGCTAAAGAAAAATGGAAAATATTTAAAAGTACACTTGCGTGTGTACAGTGTGGACAAGCCCATCCCGCCACACTAGATTTTCACCACATAGAGCGTCATCCAGACAACCGTAAGGTTAATAAACTATTAACTAATAAGGCCTATAAACAGGCCGCGGAAGAAGTCAAAAAGTGTATGGTTCTATGCAGTAATTGCCACCGTATCCATCACCACAACGAACGCCTAGAAAAGAAAAAAGGGGCCGAAGCCCCTTTAAATTACCAAGCTGCTGAGTCGTCTTCTTCAGCTTCAACATCAACCCAATCATCGGCTTCGTCATCGAAGTAATAGAGAATGTCTGTCTCTTCATCCAAGTACCAAACATCACCGTCTTCAGTAACTTCAGCCCAATCGTCCAAGTCTTCGTCGTAGTAGTAATGAATGTCTAATTCGTCATCGTAATACCAAATAACGCCATCTTCGTCGATATCAAACTCATGCTCTTCTTCTTCAACCAGCTCTAAATCCAACACATCTAACAAATCGTCAAGATCAAATGACAAATTAATAGTTACAATCATGATAACTCCTGTAGTTAATTTAACAACCTTCCCGAGACTGCAAAACTATCCTACACCATGATTATTACAAATCAAAAACGAGGCTACATGCGCTCTATGGCCTCAAATGCTTGAATTTTTCGCTTCAAATTTCGTATTTCTTCATCGCGTTCGTTTAATTTTTTCTGCAAATTTTCACTTAGATCGTAAACTTCTGCAATTTTTTCAAACCTTTGTTTATGGTCTGCAAGCATCATGTGATACAAACGCTCTGAGGCTTCAATTTGCTTCTGCATAAAATCAGACATGTTCTCTCCTATTTAATTATTTCTACTTCAGCTTGTGTTTCTATCCACACTCTAGCCCCGCAAGATAACGGGCTATCAGGTGAATAAACAATTTTGCTATCGCCTTTTATTAAAACCTCGTGCGCGTAGGTATTAGATTTATACGTCTTTACCGTTAGCACAGGTTCTTTCTCTTTCTTACCAATGTTATCGCGTATCTTGTGCTGATTAACGTGAATAATTGTTTTCATCTCTTTCTCCTCTATTTCCCGAACGGTAAAAAACGGGGCCGAAACCCCGTTTTCTGATCAAAATTACCCGATCAAGCGCCTACTGAACCATAAATACCACGTGGATCAGACCAGCCAAAGCTGTAACGCTCACGTGCCTTGTAGCGCACGTTACCTGTATCAAAATCACCTTCAAAGGCAGTTTTGAGTGGCGAACGCTGGAACATCTTCAAGCCGTTAGGAGCATCAGTCATCAAGAACCATGCATCTGGATCTGTCAGGAAGTGGTTAACAGCGTAACCTTCTGGAACCATGCCCATCGAACGGATCGCGTTGATGTCATTGTCTGCAGTTGCAGTACGGAGCGTAGATTTCATCAAACGCTCTGCTGTAAATTGCAGTTCCTTAGGAATAACCATCTTGAGGACGGAAACAGCTACCTTCAAACCACGTTCGTCTGTGAAGCCTGCAACGTCAATGATACCTTGCTCAAGCGAGGTTTCATTCAAGTCGGCAGCTACAGATGGAGTGTTGCTGAAGTTAGGACCAAGTGCTGTTGGGTGTGCGCTGTTGCACAGCGACACGCCGTCACCACCGTTGTATGAACCGCCAGTATTGAACGCGTTGTTCAATACGGAAGCAGCTTTAACTTGCTTGGTGTACTGAATTGAACGAGCCAATGCGCGTGTGTAGCGCTTGGAAAGGCTGTCGTAGAGGTTATCTTCGATAGCTTCTTCGGTCAATGCAAAGGCCAAAGCAATAGTCTCATGCGTGTAACGAGCAGTGAACGATTCCAAAGCGGTATCGTACTGAACGCCGGAGCCTTCATTCTTGGTTGGGGCTTCGTTGAAGCCTGTCAACATCACTTCTTCTTCAAACGCACGATCAGAAGTCTCAACTGAGAAGATCTGTGTGTGCTCGTTTTCGTAGCGACGATATTCCATGCCGAACAAAGCGTTCAGGCCGGGCTCTAGTTCTTTAACTAGTTGTGAACGAGAAATAGCCATGATTACGCTCCGTCAGCAGCAACACCAACACTACCATACTGGTGTTGATTGAGTTTAACAATAAGTACTGCATATTGACCCATTTCGTTACTAGGCGTATTTGACAGACCAACAATTTTCATTGTCAATGCTGCTGTTTTCGCAATAGTAGAAGAAAGAGTACCGTTAGAAACACCCGTTACGGTGCTACCAGTGGTTGATGCAGTAGGATCAGCATTTTTACCAATGTCAGCTTGTGTCGGAGTACCCGCGGCTTGGATCATGAATAACTGATTTGGGTCATCCAACACGTCAGCAGTGATAATGCCGCTAGTGATGTTAACGCTGCCGGGGTAATAGTTTTTCCAAGTAGGCTTGCCCGAAGTTGGATCGACATAGTTACAACCGTTGAAAACACCAGTAACTGCATTGTGGGTGGCTGGATCATACTTGATGATGTAGCCGTCATATACAACAACCAAGTCGCCTTGGAAGATTGCGCCAGATTGATTGTCCGCAATTTGATAGCCATACTGCTTCTGAGCACCAGTAGCAGAAAGGTTACCAACAGGGCGCAAACCAAAAGGCTTATTTACGTTTGCCATTTGTAGCTCCTAAAATAAAATAAATACCGAATTAACGGTTTCCAAAAGTAGTGCGAGAATTCCTTTCGGGATTCTGTATTCGCATTGTCGAATGTGCGTTCTCACGCATCAACTCGTTGTCTACTGATTTAATCTGATCCTGTGCCTTCCGTCCATAATGAGCATTACGTTCCGCGACTGTTTCTTCAGGGATTCTAGCAAGCAATAAGCCGCCTACAGAAATCACGCCAGCGTGTTTACCATCTTCAATGGTAGGCAGGGTGTCGCGATATTCTTGGTCTAATTCTTCGTTGCGAACAAGCTCATAACCTTCGCGAAGACGACCATAGACGTGTTGCTTGTCATCAAATCCGTTGATCTCAGCACGAATCCAGCGATGCTTGAAACCGGGAGGGGCAGGGGGCGCGTCCAAACGAGAAGGAGGGGCCCAAGGCTTGCGACGCTCATCCTTTTCACGAGTTGTGCGTGGAGCGCGGTCGATAGTTAGTTTTTGGTCAGCCATGGTTTAATCCTTCACGTATTTGGCATATTCCTCGAGAGGAACGCCCAGTTTTTTTGCAATAGCAACTTGACTTGGTGTTAATTTCACCACACGGCGGGTGTTGTTAATACCCGAACTGCGAGAAGCAGGTGCAACGGCTGGAACACCATTCCGTTGTCTGTTATTCGCTTGAGCAGGAGGTTGGAATTTATTAGGAAACTCCGAACGCAGCCTGTTATCTAATTCAGTATAGTACTCGTCTGTGTCAGCGTCAATGCCCTGTTCTTCGGTTAAGGATTGATGGATGCCCCATGCTGCATAGGTCATCATTCGATCCTTACCAAACCATTCGTTACGTGCTGCCCACTCTTCTGCCTTTGGGCTAGGAGCAGCAGCTTGTGGAGCTTGCTGAACTGGCTGCTGTTGACGCTGTTGCTGCTGATACTGCTGTTGTTCTTGTTGAGCCTGCTGAGTTGACATCCATTCGGAGACTCGTCGTTGCTCGTATGACAATTCAGACAGCTTTTCTTGTGCTTCTGTCTCAGTGTCAATATCGCCTTCTTCTCTGGCGCGTTTAATGATGGAGCGAAGCGTAGCTTGCTGCGTTTCCATCCTACTTTTAGTCTCTGACAGCCTACTCTGGTCAGTGTGGACTAAACGTGTCTGTAGTTCGGTAGCTTGCGCTTGAACCCCACGTGCATATTCCAGTGCTGCCTGTTCACGGCGCTCTGCTTCGCGCATTTTAGCGGTCAGCTTAGAGATACGCTTTTGAACAGCCTCGCTTACTGTGTCCAGCTCTGATTTTTGTTCAGTTTGTTGAACAGATTGTGGAGCAGAAGCCGAAGGAGCTTCTGTTTCAATAACAGAATCCTGTTCTTCGTCTGGCTGTTCCATTACAGATACCGAAGTTTCTACTTCGTCATCCCCTAGGTTAAATTCCAACTGTGAATCCGGTACTGAATTAGCCATAACTTACCTCACATGTGCAGAATGTCTTCTGGGTCATTAATCACGGCTAAAACCTCGTCATCATTGATGATTCGGATCTCGCCACCGTCCAAGCCAATACGCGCACCCGCGTAACGACCAAAAATTATCCAATCGCCTTCTTTACACCAAGCGCCCTCTGGAAATTTAACCGTATCTTTGTAGGCAAGCGGACCTACCGCTAAGACATACGCACAAACGGTGGTTATTTGCTGTTTTTCTCGAGTTTGATCGGCAAGAACAATGCCACCTTTGGTTTTTTCTGCGCCTTTATAGGGCAGAAGCACGATTCTCCATCCTGTAGGCTTAGGAATGCGATTACGAACCGTCTCTTCAAGGGCATCAATGGCAAGACTGCCATCTTCGTTGTAGGCATCGTCTAATACAGGACCTATTTCTTCCTTGTCCTTTGCCCATTTCTCTTCTAAAGCACTTACTGTCATAAGGGTCCTTTTAGTCTATGGATGTACGTTTAAGAAGAGCAGCTATCTTCTCTTCAACAAACTTGTATCCTTCTAGACGGCCCTGTAGGAACTTGTATTGCTCCATATCACGAACTGCACCACCCAAGATGATGTCTTCCGTTTGCTTTTTAAGCGAACGAAGTTCGTGCAACACTTTCTCTGTGAACTCAAACATGGAATTACCCCAAGAACGCAGACAGTACAGGCCCTATCCGAAGGCTACATGCATATTATGCATGTTTATTTGTACAAAGACACTAAAATTATGTAATTTTTACTTTTTTAAACGCATCTTTACGGTAAACAAAGGTGGGACGAGGCTCACCTATTGTTTCACGTGAAACTTTTTTTGGTTTAATAGTCCGTTGTTGGGACATTTTTACTAAGTTAGGCTTTCTATTGGACATTTTTATTCCCCTTGACCAGTGTTACTGCGTTTCTTTCCTTAGCCGTCTGTGATGCTTGCTGCAATCGGGCCTGATCAACCATCATGTCGTTGTTTTCACGTTGCTGATCCAGCGTAATACGCGCCTGATCCATAGCAATCTTCGCCTGATCACGTTGTGCAGACTGTGCAAGCTCCTGTTTCTTCAATTCAATTAATGGATCAGTAGGTGGCTGGTTAGCGCCAGACAATTGTTCCTGCAAAGCCTTAGCTTCTTGATAGAACTCAGCTGCTTTCAATGCAATCATTGCTTCGCGCTGTAGCGGAGACACCAGTTTATCTGGATCAACACCATATTCTCTGAACAACTGGGCTTCCACAAACTCTTCCGCCTTGGTTTTGACGTGCTCTAACAGGTGTTTTTGCAGATTTATCGCAACATTCGGCATTGCAGCCACTGAAGGAGACAGCCCAAACAGTAAATGCGACAAAATATGCGCATCATGCTGCTGACCAGCAAACACCTTCAACGGCGATCCATCCAATGCCTGAGCATTCTCGCTCATCGGATCTTTTGGCTTGTCAATCTCTTGGCTATTTAGCAACCCATCGATATCCCGCACACCAATCGCCTCATACATACGGCGATACGCTTCGTACATATTGTGCATTTGTGGCGCACTTTGGGCTAATTGCAACTGCG
>Ga0209400_1003785_pt1 | contig 10932 bp, 8 predicted proteins | sample M_130807_EF_Meta_FD_187313 | JGI IMG/M metagenome (GOLD analysis project Ga0209400, IMG submission 187313) | Freshwater microbial communities from Lake Montjoie, Canada to study carbon cycling - M_130807_EF_MetaG (SPAdes) (version 2) | ecosystem: Environmental > Aquatic > Freshwater > Lake... | reverse complement strand
CCACGCTGGCCACCGGCTCCGTGCTGCTGCGCAGGCGGCTGCGCGCCAAGTATCGCTGGTAAATGCTGCTCCCTTTATGAACCCTGACGCCACGCTCAAATCCATCCCGCCGCCTGTGGTCCAGGCGCGCGATATGGAATTTTGCTATGGAGCCAGCCAGGCGTTGTTTGACATCAATCTGAAAGTTGAGTACCACCGCGTGACCGCGCTCATCGGGCCGTCGGGCTGTGGCAAGAGCACGCTGCTGCGCTGCATCAACCGCATGAACGACCGGGTGCCTGGCGCCCGCGTGACGAAGGGCGAAGTGCTCGTCAAAGGCAAGAACATCCATGATGCCGATGTCGATCTCACGCAGTTGCGCAAGCAGGTCGGCATGGTGTTTCAAAAGTCGAATCCCTTTCCCAAGAGCATCTATGACAACGTGGCCTATGGTCTGCGCATCCATGGCGAGAAAGACAAAGGCATGCTCGATGAAGCCGTCGAACGCTCGCTGACCCAGGCCTCCCTGTGGGAGGAGCTCAAAGACCGCCTGGAGTCGAACGCCCTTGCCCTCTCTGGCGGCCAGCAGCAGCGGCTGTGCATCGCCCGTGCCATCGCCACCGTGCCGGATGTACTCCTGATGGACGAGCCCTGCTCTGCGCTGGATCCCATTTCGACGCTCAAAATCGAGGAGCTGATGCAGCAGCTTGCCCACGAGTTCACGGTGGTCATCGTCACCCATAACATGCAGCAGGCTGTGCGCGTCTCGGATTTCACGGCCTTCCTGCACCTTGGCAAACTGGTGGAGTTCGCGCCCACCGAGGAGCTCTTCACCAATCCGCGCGAACAGCTCACCGAGGCTTATCTGCGCGGCACCTTCAGTTGACATGGCCGCCGACACTCCAGCCCCTGCTCCAGTCCCCGCCGCCGCAGAGCCGCTTATTCAGGTGGAGAAATTCAACTATGCCTATGGTGACAACCAGGTGCTCTTTGATGTCGATCTGAACATGCGCAACGAGGATGTGATGGCCCTCATCGGCCCTTCCGGCTGCGGCAAGAGCACCCTGCTGCGCTCCATCAACCGCATCAACGACCTCGTGGACAACGCGCGTGTCGTCAGTGGTAAGATCAAGATCGACGGCGTCGATCTCTATGCGCCCAATGTCGATGTGATCAGCCTGCGCCGCAACGTGGGCATGGTCTTCCAGAAGTACAATCCCTTCCCGCGCTCCATTTTTGAAAACGCCGTCTATGGCCTGCGGGTTGCCGGGATCAAAGACCGCCATGATCTCGAAGAAGCCGCCGAGCGCAGCCTGCGCTCCGCCGCCCTGTGGGATGAAGTGAAGGACCGCCTGCACGAAGTGGCCACCGGACTTTCCGGCGGCCAGCAGCAGCGCTTGTGCATCGCCCGTGCCATCGCCCTGCAGCCGCGCATTCTGCTGATGGATGAGCCCTGCGCCGCGCTTGATCCCATCGCCACCGCGCGCATTGAGGAGCTGATCCAGCAACTGCGCGGCCAGTACACCTTTGTCATCGTCACGCACAACATGGAGCAGGCGAAACGCATCGCCGACCGCACCGCGTTTTTCTACAAAGGACGGCTTGTTGAGGAGGACGAAACGATGACCATCTTCAACAAGCCGGCCAATGAGCAGACCGAGGCGTATATCACTGGGCGGCTGACCTGAGTGGGGGGCATCCAGCAGGTCGGCGCGCAAAATATGGGCGACAGACTTGTTTGGACGCGACTTTTTTCCCGAGTCGCGAACGGCTGCGCCCGCGCCAATGCGCGCCCGCCCCACCCCGAAGTTGAAAGAAGCGTTTTATGCCGCACTGTGAGTGACCCATGAACCTTCGCCCTATCGCCCTTCTCCTTCTCATCGCCAGCACGGCCCGTGCGGGTGTCGAGGTGGACATGGAGGCACTGGGCAAGAGTCTCGGCGGCTGGAACAAAGAGAAAGGCAAAGCGGCGGAGTACAAATTCTCTGAAAGTGAATACCGCAGCTACAAGCCCGAGATTTCGCGTTCCCCGGACGGCGGCATCTTCATTTCCATGCGGGTCGATCACGTTCGCGGCATGTTTTCCTCCGACGACCATGCCAGCCTGGAGATGAGCTTCAGCCCGGATGGCGCGCTGCTTTCCGCGCAGGCCTACATTTCGATTCAGGAGCGCCGCATCAGCAGCGATATGTTTCGCAGCGGCTCCAGATCGGCGGCAGGCGCAGCAGGCCAGGTGGTGGGCGGCACCGGCGCTCAGGCCGCGAAGGTAGGCGGCGAGGTGTTTGCCAGTCTGGCAGGCAAAATCCTGCGTGAAAACGTCACTGAACCAGGCCGCGTGGCCTTTCCTGCCGCCTTGCGGCATAACTACAATCTGCTCTACCCCTGCGTGCATGTGGTCAAAGACCCGCCCAAAGCTCTGCCGGTCGAGGAGACTGCCGCAGCGGGCACGACGGCTCCGGTGAAGCCTGCAGAGACCGAACCGGCCAAGAAAGCAGCGGCTCCCGAAGGCATGATCGAAGTCCGCACCTTTGGCGAACCGCAGAAGGAAGAATCCAAAAAAGCAGCGGAACCGGACAAACCATGAGCCGGATGCATTTGCTCATCGACGTCGGCAACGGTCGAACGAAATTTGGCCTCGCGACGAGTGAGGCCATTCTCGAACGTCGCGAGCATGCCACACGTGAGCTTTCGCCCGATTCCGTGTGTGAGGTCACCCAGGGCTGGCACTTTGATAGCGCCGTGATTTGCAGCGTCGTGCCGAAGGCGGTGCCTGCGTTTCGTGAAGTGTTGGGCGACCAGCTCATCGAGCTGCGCTACGACACGCCGTTGGGCATCGGCATTCGCTACCCGAAGCCCGAGAGCATCGGCCCGGACCGTCTGGCGAACGCCGTCGCGCTGGCACACATGCATGGCGCACCCGGCATCGTGATCGACTTCGGCACCGCTGTGACCTTCGACATCCTCTCCGCTGACAGGTGCTACATCGGCGGCGTGATCGCGCCGGGCCTGCGCTTGATGACAGATTACCTGCACGAACGCACCGCCCTGCTGCCCCGGGTCGATCTGCGCGAGCCCGCCAGAGCCATCGGCCAGTCCACCGAGGGTGCCATCCTTGCCGGAGCCGCCATCGGGTATCGCGGGATGGTCAAAGGCATCCTGGCGGCGCTGAAGCAGGAACTCGGCGGGCCGGATGTCCACATCGTCGCCACCGGGGGGGATGCGGAATGGATCATCTCCGGTATGGGCGAAGACCTCATCACCGACCCCGATTTGACCTTGCACGGACTGCGTTTGGTGGGCAATCTCCGCGCCCCGCTCTGAAGGCGGGTCGTTATGGCTGAAACTGAAAAAACTTCCATTGGCATCGACTTTGGCGGCACCTCCGTGAAGCTCGGTGTGTGTCGTGGCGATGAACTCCTCGTCACTGACGAACCCATCCCCACCGCGCAGTTCCACGGCCCTGCGGCGCTTATTGGCGAGATGGCCGCACGCGTCGCGAGGCTGCGACAGACCTATCCCGACATCTGCGCCATCGGCGTCGGTGTTCCCGGCCTCGTCGATTTCGATCACGGTTTTGTGCATGAGCTGACAAACGTTCCCGGCTGGAAGCATGTGCCGCTCAAGGCAATCCTTGGCGAAAAGACCGGGCTGCCCGTACTCGTCGAAAATGATGCGAATGCGATGACCTATGCCGAGTTCCGGCATGGTGCGGCTCGCGGCCTGAGGAACGTCATCGGTCTCACCATGGGCACCGGCATTGGAGGTGGTCTGGTCCTGGATGGCAAAATGTTCCGTGGCAGCGGTTTCATTGCAGGAGAGATCGGCCAGATGAGCATTCACTATGACGGCAGACCCGGCCACTACGGCAATCTGGGTGCCCTGGAAAAATACACCGGCAACCAGCAGATCGCCGAGCATGCCGTGCTGCGCTACGCCGAGGCGGGCATCGAAAAAAACGTCGCCGACTGCACGCCCAAAAACATCGCCGACGCCGCGCAGGCCGGCGATGACATCGCCCGTCAGATCTGGGGTGAAATTGCCGACTGGCTCGGCACCGCGCTGGCCAGCATCGCTTGGCTGCTCAATCCTGATGCCTTCGTGATCGGCGGTGGTGTGGCCCAGGCAGGCGATCTGATCTTCACGCCGCTCAAACACAAGGTGCAGAGCATGCTCAGCACCGTGGTGTGGGAGCGCCTGCAGATTGTGCCCGCCCGCTTCAGCAATGAGGCAGGCATCATCGGCAATGCCGCTCTGGCGGCAGACGCTGTCTAAACAGTAGAATTGACCGGTTAGGGACGTTTCTGGTATAAGCATGCCATGAAACGAATTCTTTTGATTGCAGCTTTGGCGCTCCAAGCCGTGAGCGCCTGGTCGTTGCCGGTGGGCGGCGGTTTTTTCATCACCGGTCAGAATGAGGAAAACACCACTCTGGAGGAGTGGTTCCGTGTCGAGTCCCACTGGTCGGCTACGGCGTTGCTGCCCGGCACGTGGGCCGATGTGCAAGGCAGCCCGAACAGCAAACAAACCGCCGCTGCGGGGAATGTATTCGGCGTTGCCGCTTCACGGGCGCTGGTGGAGCGCAACGAGCAAGGCGTCATCACCGCGGTGATCGCGGAGTTTGATCCGGCGAAGCAGGAGGGCGGCGTCACGGCGCTCGTCAGGCGGCTGACTACCAGCGTGGGCGTCTATCAAGGCAACACCACATGGGCCACGCAATTCAATGACAAGGTCAATGTCGGCAAGGAACTCACCGTCACGCTGCACCAGGAGAAGCATTTGGTGAGCCTGCGCCTCACGCGAGTGAATTCATGAACCTGCGCTGGCCGGTGCTCTGCGGGCTGCTGCTCTGCGCGAATGTGCGCGGAGAGGAAGACCTGCTGGCGAACGCCACGCGCTGGCAGGGGGCGGACTTTGCTGCGCTGTTCCCAGCGCCGACGGTGGAAGCTGCGGGCATCTCCCGCGTGGCTGCCATCCGTCGCTTTGAAGTGTGTGGCATCCAGCCCATGGCGGTCAATGCACGGTTCGTGAATGGGGGCGTGCATTCGATCAGCGCGGTCATGTTCGATGCTGGGACTTTCTTTGGCTTCAACAACTCGAACCTGCCCAAGGACGAATCCTTTGAAGCAGGCAAGCAGCGTTTTGACAAGGAGTTCAGCGAACGCCAGGAGGCGGTGCTCGCCGGTTTGAAAAAACTCGGCGCGAATGGAGGCGCGGAACTGCTGCTGGGCAAACGCAGTGGGCTGAACCTGAAGACGCAGCTTTTCAAGCTGCCTCAGGGAGCCGCTCGCCTCATGAGCTACGAGCATCAGCTCCTGCTGCTCGATTTTTTCCGCAGTGAGGCCGATGCACGCACGCTACTCATTCCCGTGACCATCATACCAGCCAGAGTGCCTGCAGGCAGCACCGAGCGGCGTCTGCCCGTGGTGCCGATGGTGCCGCAGGGAAATCGTGGCTACTGCGGCGTCGCCACGCTGGCCATGGTGGGCGGCATGTTGGGCCTGCAGCCCGGAGCGGAGGAGTATGCCGTGCTCAGCGGCTTCCAATATGGGATTGAAACCAAATCCGACATCCGTGAACTCTTCGGCAACGTGGCGCAGGAGGCCGGCGTGAAGGCGCAGCGTTCGCCGAAGTTTGATGCGGCCAAAATGAAGCAGAGCATCGACCAGGGCATGCCCGTGGTGGTGTTTCGCTGGTGGGCGGAGGAGCGTGACTACATCCACTCCGCCTACTCAGCACGCATCGCTCGCGGTGAGAAGGCCGAGCTGCCACCCTCGACTATGGACGACCGCAAGACCTGGCCGAAGAAAAGCCCTTTCACGCACGCCTCCATCGTGAACGGCTATCGCGCCGACAAGCGCGAAGCCATCTTCACCGAAAGCTGGGGCGAGCAGGCGCGCAACCGCCGCATGCGCGTGGAGGAGATGGAAGGCACCTCCTACTACGCGGTGTACTTCAGCAAGTAATGTAGCCCTGTTCCTGTGGAACAGGGGGCGCTGCTAAGCACAAACCGCGTGGAAGACCGTGAGGTGTGTTCGACGGCGGAGCCAGACCTTGTTGCACAGCAACAAGGCTACTTTTTCTTCCCTTCGGGCTGCGGCTTGGGCTCCCATTCTTCCACCTTGATGATGGCTTCCAAATCCTTCTTGGCGTCGATGTCTTCCGGCAGGATTTTGAACTTGGTCAGGTAGCGCAGCGCTTTTGCCACTTGCAGGATCTCGCCTTTCTTCGACTCAATCTTGTCGGCGGGCACCTCTTTGATCACGCTGGCAAAATCGTTGACTGCGGCGATGGCAGACTTCCGGGCCTCGGCATTGTCCTCATAGCAGAGGGACTCAAAGAGGTGCAGCATCTTCTCATTGCCTTCGAGCTTCGCCGCTGCTTCGCGGATGTTCTTGGCGATCTCCGCGCGCTTTGCAGCAGTGGCGGCTTCGCTCATGTGGCTGGCTTCACCACCGTCGATGGCGCGCTTGGGCAGGGGGCGGTACCAGATGTTGCGGTAGCGCACCGGATTGCCGTGGTCCTGCAGCTTGAGCGGGCCTTGGTCAGGGAAGGCACGCGGGAACGAGCGCTTCATGTGGCCACCACCGCCTTCGAGCGGCGTGTGGTCCTGGGTGAGCACACCATTCACGAAAACGGTGACGTAGCCGGGATCGAGCTCCTTGCCGTCTTTGAAGATCGGGCGCCGGAAGACGATGTCGTAGGTCTGCCATTCACCGGGTGCGCGTAGCGGATTCGCCATCGGCGGGTTGATGCCGTAGATGGATGAGGCCATGCCGTCGGGGTAGCTTGGGTTGTTGTGATTGTCCAGCACCTGCACTTCGACTTGGCCCATGAGGAAGATGCCGCTGTTGCCACGACCCTGGCTGTTGCCTTCGACTTTGATGGGGGCGCTCCATTCGACGTGCAACTGGCAGTCCGAGAATTCCTCCTTCGTGCGGACATATCCGCTGCCCGGCACGCACTGCAGCACGCCCTCTTTGACTTCCCATTTGGTCGGCTCAGCAGGTGTTTTGTCCGCCTGCCATTTTTCGATTTCCTCCGGCTTGCCACCAAAGAGAATGATCGCATCTGAAGGCGGCGTGCCTGGCTTGTCCTGAGAACTGAAGGTGCCAGGCTCCACACGCACGGGCTGCGGGCGGTTCATGTCATGGATGGCCCATGGATGCGTCGCGTCCGGCGGATCGCCGTAGAAGGCACCGTCCGCGAAGGCGGCGGTGGTGAGCAGGGACAATGCGAGAGTGTGAAGCGTGGGTCGGTTCATGGTGGTGAAGAGAGGTAGATGGGAAGACGCGGGGAGCAATGGGGATTCACACGCTCGTTGGCATGGACTTCCGAGGGTCTTGAACGCCGATGGCAAAAAATAGGCCATTCCACCGCTGCGATGGAATGGCCTATCGTGTCTTTCGAAGGGATCAGCCGTTCGGCAGCAGACGCTCCCAGAGGATGTCGTTCATGAGGACGTTCGTGATGAATTCACGGCTGCTGTCCACAGATGCGAGCGGGGTTGGAGCCACGGCAGGCACGACAATATCGAGGATGAGGCCTTTCGCGGTCCGCTGGGACGTGATACGGCCCCCGAGGTGGTAGGCGAGGAAGAACGCCCCCATAAGGGTGAGGCCTGGGCCATCCGTGGTGGCGTCTGCGTGCGTGAAGAAGGGATCAAACACGGAACGCAGCACCTCGCTGGCGAGCCCAGGGCCGTTGTCGGTCAGGGTGAGGTGCAGCGCGCCGGCGTCGGCAGCCTCGGTCGCGGTTTTGGCAGCGAGGGTGACATGCGTGCCGGAGGCGAGCAGCGCCAACTCCGTCTGGAGCAGCAGATGCAGCATCTTTTCAAACGCGGGGCGGCTGGCCTGTAGGGCAGGGAGCGCGCCGGCGGCTTCGAATTTTAGTTCGATGCCTTTGGCGGTGAAGGCGGAGCGCTGCTGGTCGATCAAAGCCGCCAGCACATTCGCCGCATCCATCTTGTGCTCTGGGCCGGAGGCGGACTGCAGTTCACCCAGCAGCTCGGCGATGCGGGCGGCCTGGCTCACTACATGGGCATGAAAGTCACGCCAGAAGGTGGCCTGCCGCAGGCGGTCGAGGTCAAAGTTCTGCTGGCCAAGTCTGCCTGGCGTGATGTCCAGGAAGGCATGCACGGCGCGCAAAGGCTGGTGCAGGTGCTGGTTCAGCCCGGCTGCGACGACCCCCAGGCCCATGACACGGTCCGTGATGAGCAGGTTCTGCAGCACGGAGAGCTTTTCCTGCAATAGTCCGTCGCGCTCCTGCTGGAGGATGTAAAACTCCATGGCTCGGTGCAGGGTGTTGCGCACATCGTCCATCTGGATGGGCTTGGAGATGTAGCGGAAAATGCTGCCGAGATTGACCGCATCGACCGTGACGTCGTAGTCGGCATAGGCGGTGACCATCATACGCACGAGGCGGGGACGGAGCTGGCGGGCGCGCTCGAGCAGCTGCACCCCCTTTTCTCCAGGCATGCGCTGGTCAGACAGTAGCACGCCGATGTCTTCGCCATGCTGCTCGATGAGCTTGAGCCCCTCGGCCGCACTGATGGCGGTAAAAATGCGGAATTCGTCTCCGAATGTTTTTTCGAAGTACTTCAACGCCTTCTCTTCATCATCGACATAGAGAACGGCATAGCGTTTGAGGTCGTATTGGTTTTGCATATGGGGGTGTCCTTCTAAGTATCGGCGTGGTTGTTGTTGGTGCTGTCGGTAGAGGGGAGTTCGAGAATGAACTCGGTGAACTGGCCGGGCTGGCTGCGCACTTCGATGCGCCCGCCATGATCGGCAATGATGCGGTTGCAGATGGAAAGCCCGAGCCCCATGCCCTGCCCTACATCCTTGGTGGTGAAGAAGGGGTCAAAGATCTTGTCCCGGATTTCCTGCGGAATGCCGGGTCCGTTGTCCTTGACGGAGAGGATGATTCTGTCTCCGCGGGCGAACGCGGAAAGCCTGATGCAGGCCGACTCTCCCTCCGGGTATTCCTTGGTCGCCATGGCATCCAGGGCGTTCTGAATGAAATTGATGAGCACCTGCACGAACTGGTTGCTGTCGCCACGGATTTCAAGTTCTTCGGGAATATCCACCTCACGCTGGATGCCGTCTTTCCAGACATGAGCAAAGAAGCGCATGCAGGTGTTCACCACGTTCTTCAAGTCAAAAGCGTGATTGAGCTGGTTGGTGGTACGGGTGAAGCCGCGCAGGTCGGAGATGATCTGGATGACGCGGTTCACCCCTTCCTCCACATCTTTGACGGTGTCGGCAAAGTCGGCGCGTTCTTCCTCGGGCAGGGATTTGGCGGAGCGACTGATGATGCCCAGGCCCTGCCGTGCGTAGTTGAGCGGATTGTTGATCTCGTGAATCAAGCCGGCGCTCAGGCGTCCGAGCGAGGCAAGCTTCTCGTTCTGCACCAGCATGGATTCGGTTTCTTTGATCTGCTCAAGTGCATTTTCGAGCTGTTGCTTTTGCACCACGAGTTCCTTTTGGAACAGGCGTGAATCGACCAGATTTTTTAAGCGCACCAAGATCTCCGTGAGTGAGAACGGCTTGGCCAGAAAGTCGCTGGCCCCGGCGGCGAGGCATTCGAGCTTGGTTTTCTCATCCGCGCGTGCGGTGAGCAGCACCACCGGGATGGAGCGTGTGATGAAGCGTTCGCGCAGTTCGCGGCAGACCTGCAGGCCATCCTTTTCCGGCATCATCATGTCGGAGAGAATGATGTCCGGGAGGAACTGCGCGGCCTTTTCCACTGCCTGCTGCCCGTCCACCGCCTCCAGCACTTCAAAGGTGGCGCTGAGCTGGCTCTTGAGAAAGCGCAGCATGTCCGGCTCATCATCGGCGATGAGCAGCTTGGGTTTGCGGCTGCGGCCAATGCCGGTTTCCACCGGACGCAGCGTGGCCTGCAGCGAAGTCATGGCCGGGAACAGTTCGGCGCGGCGGTAGAGTTCGGCGATCCAGTCTTTGTTCTTGGGAGCATCGTCGCCAGCTTCCCCGGTCATTGCCTCGGAATCATCATCCTCAGAGGCGCTGGGCTCGCCCTGCAGCAGCGGCAGGTTCACTGTCATGGTGGTGCCTTTGCCGACCTCGCTGGCGGCCACCACATTGCCGCCCTGGGCTTCGGCGAGTTCTTTGACGAGGGCGAGACCGATGCCCATGCCCTGGAATTTGCGCTGGGATGAGGTGTCCGCCTGCCAGAAGCGGTTGAAGATGTGCGGCAGTTGGTCTGCGGGTATGCCCATGCCGGAGTCACGCACTTCAATGGCCAGCCAGCCATCGGTCTTGAGGGCGCTGAAGCTGACGTGACCATTCGCGGCGGTGAATTTGAGAGCGTTGAAGAGCAGGTTGAGGCAGATGCGCTCGAGCTTTTCCGGATCGGCCAGCACAGAGCCGAGATCCGCGTCCACATGAGCATGCAGATGGATGCGCTTGTCCTTGGCGACACTGCCGACGGCGGTGGCGAGACCGTTGATGAAATCGTTCACGTTCACGCGCTGGGTGCGAATCTGCGCCCGGCCGGATTCGAGACGCACCAGGTCCAGCAGGTCATTGATGAGCTTCAGCAGGCGCATGGAGTTGCCGTGCATCGTGGCCATCAGGTCCCGCTCTTCCTGCGGACGGCTGGATTCCGAACGCTGGATCAGGCTTTCCAACGGCGCGATCAGCAGGGTGAGCGGCGTGCGCAGCTCATGGCTGATGTTGGCAAAAAAGCGGCCCTTGGCTTCATCGAGCTCACGCAGCTTCTGGTTGCTGGCTTCCAGCTCGGCGCGGTTGAGGTCCAAATCGTGGCGCAGCTTGAACTCGGAGAAGCGGATGCTGTTGTAAAACCAGGTGCCGGCCGTGGTGAACACCCCCGTGACAAACAGAAAGTACAAATTGTTGAAAATGCTGCGATTGACGATCGGACCGTGGAAATAACACGCCAGCAGATAGGCTGCCATGGTCAGAATCACGACCAGAA
>Ga0209400_1003784_pt1 | contig 10932 bp, 13 predicted proteins | sample M_130807_EF_Meta_FD_187313 | JGI IMG/M metagenome (GOLD analysis project Ga0209400, IMG submission 187313) | Freshwater microbial communities from Lake Montjoie, Canada to study carbon cycling - M_130807_EF_MetaG (SPAdes) (version 2) | ecosystem: Environmental > Aquatic > Freshwater > Lake... | reverse complement strand
CATATGGCCTGGACTATGTGGCATTCCGCTACTTCAATGCCTGCGGTGCCGATCCTGAGGGCAGACACGGACAAGAGCCCGGTGCCACACACATCATTGCCAGAGTGTTAGAAAGCACTAGAGATGGCAAAGAATTTGTGCTCAACGGCATTGACTATCCCACCCCAGATGGAACCTGTGTTCGCGACTATGTGCATGTGGCTGATATCGCCCGAGCACATGTGATGGCTCTGGATCCAAAAGTCACAGCAGGGGTATATAATCTTGGATCCAACAACGGAACCAGCAATAGGGAAATCATTGATGCAGCACAACGGATCACTGGCAGTGCTGTGACCGTTCAACTTGGTGAACCGCGACCGGGTGATCCGCCCATGCTCACTGCCAGTGCTGCCAAGTTTGGAATGGTTGCAGGTGATTGGATGCATCATGAACTGGATGATATGATTCGTCATGCATGGGCTTGGTATGCTCGATAAGATATCAGAATTTGAACGGGCACTGGCCAAGTATACCGGTGCTCCTTATGCAATCATGACTGATTGTTGCACACATGCTATCGAGATGTGCTTGCGGTATGATCGAGTGAGAGGTCTCAAGATGACTCCATTCACCTATCTCAGCATACCAATGACCATGCACAAACTGGGCATTGACTATGTGTATCTGGAAGAGGATACACAGACCTGGATCGGAGAATACAACTTTGCCTACACCCGGATCTGGGATAGTGCTAGACGCTTGGAACCTGACATGTATAAGCCGGGGCAGATGCAATGCCTGAGTTTTGGACATACAAAGCCTTTACAAATAGGCCACGGTGGTGCTATACTGCTTGATAACAAGCGAGCATATGATGTGATGATAAAACAAAGATATGATGGTCGCGACCTAAATATCTCACCCTGGGAAACACAAAAGACTTTCCAGCTAGGGTATCATTACCGGCCCGCCGTTGAAGATGCTGTGCGTGGGTTAGAATTGTTGGCACAATATGAGTCACCAGAACCTGTGTTTGTGCAGTATCCTGATTTGAGAACTATAACCATCAAGGAATAACATGTCAGAAGAATTTGTGCCAGATCCATTACTAATTGGCAGTGACGAAGAGTTTGTGCCTGTGGAAGGGCAGACGTATGTACGAAAGAAAGCCGGCAGCGCACAGGGCCAAAATCTCAGTGCTGCACTGCGTGATCGCATGCGAACAGATGGCAAGAGATTCTGGGCCGGCGACAACATTAGCGAGTATCTGGATGAAACCTTGAAGACTCGGCTGATTGACGAAGCAACCCAGGCATTTGAACGAGTGTTGGACTCGTTGCTGATTGATCGTGAAAACGATCCCAACAGCAAGGGCACAGCACGCCGCTTGGCCAAGATGTATTACAACGAAATAATGGCAGGACGATATGAATCACCACCAGACGCCACAGCATTCCCTAACGATAGTGCAGACCGCTACGAAGGCATGCTCGTGGTTCGCAGTGAGCTACGCTCCATGTGCTCTCATCATCACCAGCCTGTTAGTGGGGTTGCCTACATCGGTATCATTGCCGCTAATAAACTTATTGGCCTGTCTAAATACACCAGAATAGCACAGTGGTGTGCTCGGCGTGGCACCCTGCAAGAAGAACTTTGCAATGACATGGCACGAGAAATCATGAAAGCCACTGACGCGGCGGATGTGGCAGTGTATATACAGGCCACGCACGGCTGCTGTGAGAATCGTGGTATCATGGCACACTCAAGTCTCACACAGACCACTGTGCTCAAAGGTGCATTCCAAACTGACCAAAGCACAAAGAAAGAGTTCTTTGACAATATCAAACTGCAACAGGAGTTTGCACCGCGATGATTCATCACGAAACACTTGATAGCGCCCAGGCTGCAGGCGCAGCACCGTGGGATCAACTGGTAGAAGATCTCAGTGACTTCCATGTTGCTGTGTTTCGAGATCGTTACCCTGTGACACCGGGTCACTTGTTGTTTGTTCCTAAATATAATACTCATGCTGTAATCACGGACGCTTTTGAGACTGCATTGCGATATGGTGAGAGAATGGCGAGGCTTGGTGAATGTGATGGCTACAACATTGGATTCAACTCTGGCACCGCTGCTGGCCAGACAGTGATGTATCCACATGTGCATCTGATACCAAGACGCACAGGTGATTGTGCCAATCCCATTGGTGGTGTGCGAGGGGTCATACCCGGGCAGGCCAATTACAAAGCTGCCGGCTATCAACAGCCAGTATAAATATCCATACAGCGGCCTATCGGCATCGTCCCGCTATACAAACTCCGCCGCCTATGCTATAATCTAACATAGGAGAATTACAATGGCAAAATACTTTTCGACCAAACACTACGGGCATAACATTGGCCTCAGTGCTGTATTTAGACAACCCAATGCTGATCATTCACACTGTCACTTGTTGCACGGTTACAGTCTAGCGTTTACATTCACATTTGGTTGTGATAGTTTAGACAACAGGAACTGGGCAGTAGACTTCGGCGGACTCAAATCGCTCAAGGCATGGTTGGAAGATCACTTTGATCACAAGCTGGCCATAGACAAAGCGGATCCACACTTGGCCAAGTTCCAAGAACTAGAAGCACTGGATCTAGCAGAGATACGCATCTTTGATGGTGTGGGTGCAGAGAAGTTTGCTCAACATGCGTTCGAGTTTGCTGATCACATGATACGAGAAAAAACTAACAATCGTTGCTATTGTGTTCGAGTGGAGTGTGCAGAGCATGGTGCTAATTCAGCAATTTATGAAGTCTAAATGCGTGAGATGAGCATGTTGACAAATTTCAAGACTGATGGACATTAGTATCCTGTTGCCCACCAGAGGCCGTACACATGCTCTCATGAGCAGTATCCAAAGTCTGTACGATCTCGCGGAGGATTTCTCCAGCATCGAAATCTTGTTTGGCATGGACAACGATGATGTGGTGGGCCTGGAAAACATGTTGCATAATGTGATTCCCTGGATTGAAAAAAATTCCGTGACTCACAAGATAGTGATCTTTGAACGATTTGGGTACAACAATCTTCACAAGTATGTGAACGGCCTGGCCGAAAACAGTCAAGGGTCCTGGTTGTTTTTCTGGAATGACGATGCTGTGATGCAGACCCGGGCATGGGACGCCAGGATCCGTGAAAAGACCGGAGAGTTCAAACTGCTGAGTGTGCATACTCACAACGAACATCCTTATAGCATATTTCCCATCTTGCCCAGACAGTGGTTTGAGATCCTGGGACACGTTAGCCAACACAGTTCAAACGATGCTTATGTGAGCAATCTTGCCCACTATTTGGATATATTTGAACGCATCGAAGTGTATTGCGATCACAATAGATTTGATGTGTCAGGAATCAATAACGATGACACATATCATCAACGACAAATTTTAGAAGGCCGTCCTGATCAACCTGGTGATTTCAATCATCCCGATCAAGTAAAAATGCGGACCCAGGATGCAGCAGCCCTGGCAACCTGGATGCAGGACCAAGGCCTGAATCTTTCGTTTTTTATCGCCTGCTTGGAAGGGCGACAAGATCCCTGGGAGAAGATGAGAGCCAATGATACCAACAATCAAGTTGACACCTCTAGTGGTCGAGTAAATACCGCCCAAACAGATAAGGATTTTTGATGGCAACCAATGAACATAGTATAGCAATGCTGCTGCCAACTAGAGGTAGGACCAGTGCATTAGATCGCAGTGTGATGACTCTTTTTGATCTTGCCACCCGCAAAGATAAAATTCAAATACTATTTGGGTTTGACAACGACGATACCGTGGGTCTCACTCACTTTAGAGAAAACCTACAACCCTGGTTACACAAGAACAATATTCAGTACACAGCATTGACTACAGATCCACAGGGATATTCCAGGATCAATCGTTACTATAACATGTTGGCATCAAAAGCGTCGGCCGACTGGTTGTTTCTGTGGAATGACGATGCCGTCATGGAGACTCAGGGGTGGGATCAAAAAATCATTGAACACACCGGAGAATTTAAACTGTTAAAAGCACACACTCACAATGATCATCCTTACAGCATATTTCCAATTTGGCCCAAAGAATGGCATGATCTAGTTGGATACGCCAGCCGCCATCAGATGATTGATGCTGAACTAAGTCAGATTGCGTACATGCTGGATATCATTGAAAAAATCGATGTGTACATCACTCATGATCGATTTGATCTCACTGGCAATAACTTTGATAAAACACAGTCTGGTAGAATGGCATTCGAGGGTAATCCTGACGATCCAAGAGATTTTCACCATCATGGATTCAACAATGCCAGGATCAATGATTGTGCGAGAATCTCCACGTATCTTGAATCAAAAGGTCATGACATGAGTTTTTGGCACCGTGTGATTAGCGGCACCCAAGACCCCTGGGAAAAACTCAAACAAAACGATATAAACCAACAGATGCATCAACGTCCTGCACTTTGGATAACAAATTGACAAGAGTTTTATTGACTGGCAGCACAGGATTCATTGGATCCAAACTATCAACTGCTTTGGAACAAGCAGGATACATCTTGATACAGGCCGGTCGAACCACTGGCGTTGATCTCACAGACCCGGATTCTGTAAATGCATTACCTGACGTGGACGTGGTGGTTCACTTGGCAGCATTGACCACACAATCATATGATCAGCCAGCAGATGTTTTAAGAACCAATCTGCTGTCTACACAATACTTAATAGATCGCTATGCTGGAAAAATACAGAGATTTGTGTTGGCCAGCACATCCGAAACTTATGCCAGTACTGTGGCCTTGTTTGATTGGCCGGTGCCCACCACCGAGACTGTGCCGCTATCTGTAGAGGATGTTACCAATCCCAGATGGAGTTATGCGGCCAGCAAGATTGCCAATGAATTACAAGTCACAGCAGCCCATAAACAATTGGGCATGGCATATACCATCATTCGATATCACAATACCTATGGACCAGGTCAACAAAATCAGTTTATTCCCGACTTTATACAACGGGCCCGAGCAGGCAATCTCTTGCTGAATGGCTGGGACAGCACCAGGAGTTTCATGTACATCGACGATGTGGTTGATGCTACTGTAAAAATCATCCAAGCACCCACATGCGTCAATGAGATCATCAACGTGGGATCTGAGGATGAGAGAAATATCAAACAAGTGGCCGAACTCATTCTTGATCGGATGGGCATAGCAGGAGAGTTCACCTTGGTCGGCAGTCCTCCTGGTTCGGTTCTCAGGCGCTGTGCCGATCTCTCTAAAATGAAATCCTTGATCGATTTTGTGCCCAAGGTCTCACTGGAGCAAGGTATTGCAAAAATATTAGATCAGCAATAACCACCAGTAAATATATATTCAAAGGAGTTTAGAATGAAATCAAGTAGAGTGTTGGAAATGGGTGATTACTTAGTCAATGACTTTGTGAAAGAGATTCCCAGAGATTCAAAAAAATACAGTTTAGATCTGCATGCTGATCCAGAATTTAACGCTGTGCGACTGGCCAAAGATCAGGTGCCGCCTGCCGACAGCATGTGGGGCACATATTGGTATCGCAGCGGTGGCAACGACAGCATGACCCGTGAATTGCATGGGATCGTGCATGAAGTTACCAATCGTGTCCGCGTGGCCGATGGTGACATATGGTTGGATGTGGCCTGCAATGATGGCACCTTGCTCAAAGCAGTGCCCAACAACATGGTCAAGATTGGTATTGATCCTTGCGAAGATAACTTTGTGGCTGAAAGCAGCAAGGTGGCCACAGTGGTGCAGGACTTTTTCAGCAAGGCCTCTTATGACACAGTGGCCAACAAGCCGGCCAAGGTTATCACTTGTATCGCTATGTTTTATCTCTTGGATGATCCGGTGCCTATCGTGAAAGATCTCTATCAGGTGTTGGATGATGACGGGATCCTGGTATTGCAGATCAGCTACACTCCCTTGATGCTTGAACAGATGGCGTTTGACAATGTCTGCCACGAACACATCTACTACTGGAGTCTCGGCGGTGTGAAAGACTTGTTTGAACAACACAACTTCAAGGTGGTGGACTGTGATCTCAATGATACCAATGGTGGTAGCATGCGGATCTATCTGCAAAAAAACATCGGTAATGTTGCCAGTTTTGGATCGGGTCCGTTGCGTGATGTGTTCAACTTTAGAGTCAAAGCATTGCTGGAATACGAAAAAGCTCACTACGATCTAAGAGATCCGGCACTATGGGATCAGTTCAAACAACGCCTGGATCAGTTGCGCGAAGATGTGGTTGGGTTCATTCGATCTGAACGAGCCAATGGCAAAACTGTTTGGGCATATGGCGCCAGTACCAAAGGCAATACCCTGTTGCAGTATTTTGGGCTGGATCAAAATGACATCGTTGGCATCGCAGAACGCAACCCGCACAAGGTTGGACTGAGAACCATTGGTAGCAACATACCAATCTACAGCGAAGCGGACATGCGAGCTGCTCAGCCGGACTATCTGCTGATCCTTCCTTGGGCATTTATCAATGAGTTTCGTGCTCGTGAATCAGAATTTTTCAAGAACGGTGGAGCATTTATCGTGCCCTGCCCAACATTTGAAATCATCAGAGGTTGACAAATCCGTGTGTGTCGCATATAATACAGCACACACTTAAAAATCAATAACATGAAAACAGCATTTATCACAGGCATTGCCGGACAGGATGGCAGCTATCTATCAGAATTCTTGCTAGAACAAGGTTACAGGGTGACTGGTATCATCCGACGCAACAGCACAGTAGAACATCAGAAAGATCGTATTGGCAATCTATCCGTGGAAGTTGAGTACGGGGACTTGACAGACCAAAGCAGTCTGGAACGTGCTCTTAGATTGTTCAAGCCCGATGAGATCTACAATCTTGGCGCACAAAGCCATGTTCGTATCTCTAGTGACATTCCACAGTTCACAACACAGACCAATGCTGTGGGCGTGTTGAATATCCTGGAGGCATACAAAAACATCTGTCCTGGCGCACGTTTCTATCAAGCCAGCAGCAGCGAAATGTTTGGCAGCAGTGTTGATGCTGATGGATATCAGCGAGAGACCACTGCCATGCATCCTGTAAGCCCATACGGATGCAGCAAGGTGTTTGGTTACAACATCGTGCATCACTACAGGAACGCTCACAAATTACATGCCAGCAATGGTATCTTGTTCAATCACGAAAGCCCGCGACGCGGCAGTAACTTTGTGACCAACAAAGTGGTCAAGGGTGCTGTGGAAATCGCACTGGGCATCAGTAATAAACTGGTCATGGGCAATATGGACAGCTATCGGGATTGGGGACACAGTTATGATTATGTGAGAGCCATGCATGCCATCGTGCAACATGATGTTCCGATTGATTTAGTAGTGGCCACCGGCGAAACTCGTAGTGTGCGTGAAATGTGTAAATACGTGTTCACTAAGTTAGATCTGGATTATCGAGATTTTGTCCACCAAGATCAGAAATACATGCGGCCAGAAGAACTGCCGTACTTGCGTGGTGACAGCACAAGAATCAAAACTGAACTGGGATGGCAACCCCAATACACCTTCTATCAACTCATGGATGAGATGATTGATCACTGGATGAATGTTTACAAATCACAGCAAAATTAAACTATGAGCAAGATCAAAATAGCAGAACTATTCTACAGCATACAGGGCGAAGGCAGATACATGGGTGTGCCGTCAGTGTTCTTAAGAACATTTGGCTGCAACTTTAAATGTGCCGGCTTTGGCATGCCACGAGGAGAAACCAGTGAAGAAGCAAACACGATCGACCCTGATCTTTACACGGATTACAAAACGCTGCCTTTGGTATCTACAGGGTGTGACAGTTATGCTAGTTGGGATCCTAGGTTTCGGCATCTGTCTCCTGTGCTTGATACTGATGCGATTGCCCATGCTATTGTGGACTCGCTACCGCACAAGGAATGGCGCGACGAACATCTGGTGATCACTGGCGGTGAGCCATTGCTGGGCTGGCAGAAACAGTATCCAGACTTGTTGGATCATCCCAAGATGGCAGGATTGAAAGAGATCACATTTGAGACCAACGGTACTCAAAAATTAACCGCAGAATTTAGAAAGTATTTGCTAAACTGGTCCTTGGGTAACAAATCACGTGGTCGAGACGCATTGACATTTAGTGTCAGTGCTAAACTTCCGTGCTCGGGCGAGTCATGGTCGGATGCCATTTGTCCAGATGTTGTCGCCGAATATGAAGAAATTGGCACAGCATATTTAAAGTTTGTGATCGCAACAGAAGAGGATTTGAAAGATGCTGAAAGAGCCGTGGAAGAGTTTGGTGCTGGGGGCTTTAAGGGGCCTGTGTATATTATGCCTGTTGGTGGTGTTGAACGGGTGTACAGTGTTAATAATCGGGCAGTGGCAGAAATGGCAATGCGAAAAGGCTGGCGGTACAGTGATCGACTACAAGTGCCACTATTCAAGAACGAATGGGGCACATGATGGGACTGTTTGATAGACTGTTTGGCGCAAAAGAAAAAGTTCTGGCAGCATTGGCTGCTGCACCTGTGCCCGAGGTAAAGGAGCCACCTGTGCCCAGAGAAAAGAAACCCAAGGAACAGCCCCGGACTGCCAAGGAGATTGCCACAGACAACAAAGAGCCGTATGTGAACATTGTAAGCCTGGATGTGGATCTTGACAACTTGCATCAAGGTGCATTTGAACTGGACTGGAATGAGATCTTTGTGGCTCGCTTGGTCAAGGCCGGCTACATGATCAAGAAGGACGACACTGACGCAGAGATCGTGGATCGCTGGTTCCAGAATGTATGTAGACATGTGGTGATGGAGACCTGGGAACAAGAAGAAGCCATTGCCAAGAGTGGCATGTGGGTTCGCAGCACCGATGTTGGTGGTGGTCGAAGTGAGGTATCATGATGTCACTGGTAACCAACGGATGCAGTTTCACTGAAGGGTCTTATTTAGATAACAAAACACTGGCCTGGCCCAGTGTTTTGAGCAAAATGTTAAACACCGATGTGCATAATCTTGCAACCGGTGCCGGCAGTAATGACAGAATTTTTAGAACATCCATTCAACATCTTCATCTTGATCAAGACATTGATTTTTTAGTGATAGGATGGACCGGACTAGCAAGATCAGAAATTCCTTTGCACAATGGATCATATGTAAAAATTACGCCATTTGGATTGAGTGTAGAGGATGGATCCTTGCGGAGCAATCCCTCACTTGAATATCTTGAAGATTTTGGAACTAAATTTTATCAATGGCATTACAATAAGTTTGTTTGGACTAAAAATCTGCTATGCAATATCATCACTCTTCAGACATTGTGTGAGAAGAAAAAAATAAAACTAAAACAATTTTTTGCAATTGAATCGTTGATAATTGACCCAACCTCGCTTGTTAAACTTTGTGAAGATTCTTATGAATTTTTTAAACTTGAGAATTTGCCTTTTCCACCATTTGAGACTCGAGATCATAAGGTAGAATTGATCCAGAATCTGATCAAACAAATTGACACTGCCAACTGGATAGGATGGCCAACTACCACCATGCTGGATAGTTGTAAAAATTTTAAATTTGATTGGTCCGGACATCCATTGGAAGATGGGCACCAACACTGGGCACAAGTAGTTTATGATTCTTTACGTTAATGGCGACAGCCACACTGCTGCTGCCGAAGCAGTGAGTCCAGCAGCCTTTGCTGAAGATGATGGCTATCCTGAACTGGGCCGGCGACCACACCCTGCAAATCTCCAGGCAAGTTGGGGCCAGCGGCTGGCCAATCGATTGAATGCAGAATTGGTCTGCGATGCCGAATCTGCTGCTTCTAACTATCGCATCTTGAGAACCACACGCGACTGGATGAGATCCTTGCGACCTTGGCAATCTGCTGTGGCAGTGATACAATGGAGCACCTGGGAACGAGAAGAATGGTTGCATCACGGTGAATACTTACAGGTAGGCAGTTCGGGTACAGACTGGGTTCCTGACGAACTGGCGGATCGATATCGACAGTTTGTGGTCAATGTCGACTGGAATCGTTGCCAACAACATTGGCATCAAGAGATCTGGCAACTGCATGTGGACATGACCGCGGCAAAAATCCCACATGTGTTTTTCAACGGCAACAACTCATTTGATCGAATCCAGGATCAACGAGATTGGACCAACGCATACATCACACCTTACTCTAAATACACATACAATCAGATCCTGCTTGAAGCTGATTTTGCCACAGTGAATGCTGGATCATGGCATTTTGGTGAAATGGCTCATTGCTTTTGGTCTGAATTTGTGTTATTATACTGTATAGAAAATAACATACTGGATCAGAATGCGATATCTGTTGATTGACACAGCAAATACCTTTTTCCGCGCTCGACATTCGGTTTTCCGTGCAGCTGATGCTTGGGAAAAACTGGGCTATGCCCTGCACATCGTGATGAGTTCAGTGAACAAGGTGCATAAGAAGTTTGCCGCAGACCATGTGGTATTTGCACTGGAAGGTCGATCATGGCGCAAGGACTACTACGAACCCTACAAGAAAAATCGTGCTATGGCCCGTGCTGCACTCAGCGCAACCGAACAAGAAGAAGACAAACTGTTCTGGGAGACCTATGATAGTTTCACCAAATACTTGGCCGACGGAACCAACTGTAGTGTTATCCGACACCCAGAAGCCGAAGCAGACGACATCATCGCTCGTTGGATCGCACTGCATCCCGAGGATGAGCACTATATTATTTCATCAGATACAGATTTTGTGCAACTTTTAGCACCCAATGTGAGCCAATACAATGGCATAACCGATGAACTCCATACGGTTTCGGGCATTTTTGATGCCAAGGGCCGCCGTGTGCAGGACAAAAAGACCAAGACGGACAAAGTGATTCCAGACCCAGAATGGCTGTTG
>Ga0209400_1003783_pt1 | contig 10936 bp, 10 predicted proteins | sample M_130807_EF_Meta_FD_187313 | JGI IMG/M metagenome (GOLD analysis project Ga0209400, IMG submission 187313) | Freshwater microbial communities from Lake Montjoie, Canada to study carbon cycling - M_130807_EF_MetaG (SPAdes) (version 2) | ecosystem: Environmental > Aquatic > Freshwater > Lake... | reverse complement strand
GATGCCCACTTGCACGCTCTCGGCGTGGCGGCTTTGGGCCAGCTCGTCCAAAAAGCTACGGGTGGCATAGATGTCAAAAATGCTCGCCTGCAGGGGCACCAAAATTTTGTCTGCCCACTTCATCACCTCTTTGAGCTGACGCCCAGACAGGCCCGCAGGGGTGTCCAGCACGTAATGGTCTGCGCCTTTGGGCGGCTTGCTAAATTCCTGCGGGTCGACCTCCCAGTGGGCGATGGCCGCAGCGCCGGGCGGGCGCAGCGAAAGCCACAGGCGCGAGGACTGCTGCACATCGGCGTCGCCCAGCATCACGCTGTGGCCCTGGTTGGCGAAATAAGCGGCCACGTGCGTAGACAGGGTGGATTTTCCGACCCCGCCTTTGGGGTTGGCGATGGCAAAGCGTGTCATATGCGGTTTCCTTTGACTGGTAGATAGGAGGGAGCTTTGGAAGACCCATTATCGGATTGCGCCGAGGCACCCGGGCCTGCGCAGGCCAGAAAATTTCAGGCTAGGCCGTCCCACAGCAATTTGAGCCCCGTCAGCAGCATACCCACATAGACCAGGCGGTAAAACAGCTGCGGGCTCACGCGCCGGGCCAGGCGCACGCCCAGCCACACGCCGACCGGAGCTAGCGGTAGCAGCACCAGGGCAGTAGACATATTGCGCAAGTCCAGCAAGCCCAGGTATCCATAGGGCAGCCACTTGCACAGGTTCAGCGCAAAAAAGAAAAACGACATGGTCGCGGTAAACCGCAGCGGTGCGAGCTTTAAACCGATGAAATAGGCGTTGATCGGCGGCCCGCCCGCGTGCGCCACAAAGCTGGTAAAGCCTGAGGCCGTGGCCAAAATGCGCCCCAGCCAATGGGGCGGCGGCGCGTCGGTGGCTTTGGCGGGCCGCAGCCTCTGGGCCAGAAACAGCAAGGTGAGCGCGCCCACGGTGGCCGAAACCACCGGGGCCGGCACCAGCCGAAACATCAGCGCCCCCAGCCCGATACCAGCAATCCCAAATGGCAGAATACGGCGCAGCAGCACCGGGTCAAAATCCTTGCGAAACGCGGCCATGCCCAGCACGTCCATCACGAACAGCAGGGGCATCAAGATCGCGGCCGCCTCGCCCACACTGACGGCCATGGCCATCATGGGCACCGCCAAGGAGCCAAAACCGGCACCAAATCCGCTCTTGCTCACCCCCAAAAGCAGCACGGCGGGCACGGCCACCAAGTAGAAAAAAGGGTCGGTGATCAGGGGCAACGAAGCGTTCATGGTGCAGGCCAGAGCGGCCCCAGCGACGAAAAAGGCCATGGTAACCTTGCCCGATGTTCAACCCGTCCCAAGAGGATGTACGCCGTTTTTTCTGCTCGGTGTACGCCAAATCCCGCGATGGCCAGCCCATGGACACCATGGAAACCCTGGCCGGCCAGTGGATCGCCGAGCACCCCGAGTACCACGGCGATTTGCAGGACGAGGCGGCCGCCATCGGCAGGATTTACCCCAGTGACACCGGCCAGACTAATCCGTTTTTGCATTTGTCCATGCATTTGTCTATCAGCGAGCAAAGCAGCATCGACCAGCCGCGCGGCATCCGCCAGGCTATTGAACTGTTGGCGCACAAAAACCAGTCCTTGCACACCGCGCACCACGCGGCCATGGAGTGCCTGGGGCGCATGCTTTGGGAGAGCCAGCGCGCCGGGCGCCCGCCGGACGGCAACGCCTACATCACCTGCGTGCAGCGCCACGCCACGCGCGACTGATTCGCGGCAGGCATAAAAAAACCGCCCTCGGGCGGTTTTTTTACGTCTTAGCGACCCAATTAACGAAAGCGGTTTTGCGGAACGGTCTTGAGAACGCCGGGCATACTCGCCACGTAATTGGCTATTTCTTTGAGCTCAGCGTTAGAAAACTGCTTGGCTACGCCGCCCATGATGGCATTTCCACGGCCGACCTGCGGGTTGGCCTCGGCTTTGTAGGACTTCAGGGCGACAAACAAATAGTCGCTGTACTGACCGGCAATCAGGGGGTAGCTGGGGTCGATGGGCTTGCTCAGGCTCTCACCGTGGCAGGAGGCGCAGGCGCCTTTGGTCACCAGCTCTTGGCCTTTGGCGCTACCGCCACTGACTTTTTCCAGGGGCTTGGCGTTGGCGTCCACGCCCAATGCGCTGAAGTAGGCGGCGACGTCAGCCATGTCTTGGTCCGACATGGAGCCGGCAATGCCGCGCATGGAGGGGTGCTTGCGCTCGCCCTTTTTGTAGGCGTTGAGGGAAGAAACAATGTACTTTTCGCCTTGGCCGGCAATTTTTGGCACCTTGTACACCTCGGGGAAGCTGGCTTGGTAGCCAATGATCGCGTGGCAGCCTAGGCACGTTGCATTTTTCTTCTCGCCGGCCTTCGCATCTCCTTTGATGTCCTGGGCAAAAGCGGGGGCAATGGTCACAGAAGCGACAACAAGAGCAAGGAAGGAGCGAAGCAATTGGTTCATTTTGCGCGGACAATCGGGTGGAAATTGGTATAAATCAATTCGCGAATTATATCGACCCTCCTCCCGTACCCCGGCCATCGCGCTTGGCGCCCTGTAGCTTCAGGCAGAGCGTCAATTGGGCCCAGCGGCCTTGCACGGCGCATTTGAAATGAATGAGACCATGAAATTTACCGGATCCCAAAACTACATCGCCACCCAAGATCTGATGCTTTCCGTCAATGCGGCGTCCACTTTGCAGCGCCCCCTGCTGGTCAAAGGCGAGCCCGGCACCGGCAAAACTATGCTAGCCGAAGAAGTAGCCACCGCGCTGAATCTGCCGCTCTTGCAATGGCACATCAAATCGACCACCAAAGCGCAGCAAGGCCTATATGAATACGACGCCGTGAGCCGCTTGCGCGACTCGCAGCTGTCGGACATTGACGGTGGCGAGCGGGTCAAGAATATCCACAACTACATCATCAAAGGCGTGCTGTGGCAGGCTTTCACATCGGAAACACCGGTGGCCCTACTGATTGACGAGATCGACAAAGCGGACATTGAGTTCCCCAATGACTTGCTGCGCGAAATCGACCGCATGGAGTTTTACTGCTACGAGACGCGCGAACTGATTCGCGCCAAACACCGCCCGCTGGTGTTTATCACCTCGAATAATGAAAAAGAGCTGCCCGACGCATTTTTGCGCCGCTGCTTTTTCCACTACATCAAATTCCCGGACCCAGCGACCATGCAAAGCATTGTGGATGTGCACTTCCCCGGCCTGAAAAAAGAGCTGCTCAGCGCCGCCATGAAAACTTTTTACGAAGTGCGCAACTTGCCGGGCCTCAAGAAAAAGCCCTCCACCAGCGAGCTGCTGGACTGGCTCAAGCTGCTATTGGCTGAGGACATTCCGCTCTCGGCGTTGCAGTCCAAGGACGACAAGATGGCTGTCCCGCCGCTGGTGGGCGCACTGCTGAAAAACGAGCTGGACGTCACCTTGTTCGAAAAACTGATGTTTATGCAACGCAATAACCGCTGATATGGCCCGCAAAAGCCGCGTAGATTTCCTGGCCGTCGGCTTTTCCGACGCCATCGGTTTTGTCATCGGCTGCCTGAGCGGCTATGGGCTGGGCCAGCTCGTCGGCATGGATGTATTTGCAAGGGGTTACGACAACTCCAGCATGGGCGGCATTGTGCTGGTCGGCCTGGGCGGCGGCCTGGGCTTGCAATTGGCGCGGCGCTGGCAGCAAGGCCGTCAGAGACAAGACGAGGATAGTTAAACCCATGGCTTTTGTTGAACCTGTAGACCTGCGCGGCTATGGCGTGGCGATGACCCCCCTGGCGCTGGAGCACGAGTCAGGCTTGCGCTCCGCCGCCGCCGATGGCGCGCTGTGGAATTTGCGCGTCACTTCGGTGCCCGAACCGGAAAACACCCGCCAATACATTGAAGACGCGCTGGCCATGCGCGCGGCAGGCAATCGCTTTGCCTTTACGGTGCTGGACCAAGCAGGCGGCAAAGTAATTGGCTGCAGCAGTTACCACGATATCCTTCCGGCCGTTAAGCGGCTCGAGATCGGCTACACCTGGTACGCCAAAAGCGCGCAGCGCAGCCACGTCAACACCGCTTGCAAACTGCTGCTGATGACGCATGCTTTTGAAACCCTGGGCTGCCATGTGGTGGGCTGGCGTACCGACAATTTCAACTTTGCATCCCAAGTGGCCATCGAACGCCTGGGTGCGCGCAAAGATGGCGTCATCCGCGGCCACGCGCTGCGCCGCGACGGCACGATTCGCGACACCGTGATGTACAGCCTGCGCTCGGGCGAGTGGCCTGAGGTCAAGGCGCAACTGCTCTATTCGCTGCACAAGCCCCGTTGAGGTAGCCCATGCTAATTGACTTTTTTTACACCCTGCGTTCGGCCAAGCTGCCGGTATCGGTCAAGGAATACCTGACGCTGATGGAAGCGCTGCAAAAAGGCGTGGTCGGCCCCAACGTGCCCGAACCCGCCAGCGGCGAAGAGGTGTCCGGCTACGCGATTGACGACTTTTATTTCCTGAGCCGCACCACACTCGTCAAAGACGAAAAGCATTACGACAAGTTTGACCGCGCGTTTGCAGCGTATTTCAAAGGCGTGGAACAAATCGCCGACTTCACCAAAGAAATTCCGCTGGAGTGGCTGCGCAAAAACCTGGAATTGCAGCTCAGCCCGGAAGAGCTGGCGAAAATAGAAAAAATGGGCTGGGACGAGCTGATGGACACGCTGCGCAAGCGTTTTGAAGAGCAGAAAGAACGCCACGAAGGCGGCAGCAAATGGATTGGCACGGGCGGCACCTCGCCCTTTGGCGCCTACGGGCACAACCCGCAGGGCATACGCATAGGCCAGGACAAAAGCCGCAACCGCAGCGCGGTAAAGGTTTGGGACCAGCGCGCCTACAAAGATTACGACGACACAACAGAGCTGGGCACGCGCAACATCAAAATAGCGCTGCGCCGCCTGCGCAAATTTGCGCGCGAAGGCCACGAGGACGAGCTGGACCTGGACGAAACCATCAGCAAAACAGCGGCCAACGCGGGCTACCTGGACATCAAAATGCGCCCGGAGCGGCACAACAATGTCAAAGTGCTGCTGCTCATGGACGTGGGCGGCACTATGGACGACCATATTGCCCGCGTGGAGGAACTGTTTAGCGCCACCAAAACCGAGTTCAAGCACCTGGAGTTTTATTACTTCCACAACTGCGTGTACGACTTTATGTGGAAAAACAACCGGCGCCGTTTTGCCGAAAAGTTTGCCACCTGGGACATCATCCGCAAGTACAACAAAGACTACAAACTCATCTTTGTGGGTGACGCCACCATGAGCCCCTACGAAATCCTGCAGCCCGGCGGCAGCGTGGAATACAACAACGAGGAAGCCGGCGCCGAATGGCTGCAACGCCTGACCAGCGCCTTCCCCAAATTCGCCTGGATCAACCCCGAACCCCACGGCGTTTGGCAGTACCGCCAAAGCATCAGCGTGGTGCAGCAGCTGATGCAGCAACGCATGTACCCGCTCACCCTCAAAGGGCTGGAAGATGCGATGCGGATGCTGACGAAATAGGCTTTCAGCCACCCAGGTACTCGGAAGTACCACACCTAAAATGCCGCACCCCTCGCCGTAGCACAATGGATAGTGCGCATGCCTCCTAACGCCACCAATTTGGCAACTAATATCCAGTGCTTTACCTCAGTGACTAGCATCAGACCACATCCAGTGGATTGACACAAACTGGGGCTGGAATGGGCTAGCCCAGTTCTACCCCATAGCTGATTTCCCCCGCTATTTGGTTGTCACAAACTGGGGTTGGAAGTTGTTACCCCAGATTGGGTTTTTAACGGGATTCCTTGCGGGGAATCTGGAGATAACAGGTTGAAGTTTTATAGATTGGCGGATTCAAGCACGAAGTGCAACACGGGATAACGATTGATGAAACACCTCTGCAGGCGTTCTGAATCCCAATCGTTTGCGGGGGCGGTTATTTAATCTGTTTTCGATCATCTTAAGTTCCTCGCCCGTTATGTTCGCCATGTGTCTCTTCTTTGGCACGTATTGCCGCAGCAGGCCATTGAAGTTCTCGTTGGAGCCACGCTCCCAGCTCGCAAAGGGCCTGGCAAAGTAGCCCGTGCTGCCCAACGCTTCATCAATCCTGTCGTGCCCGCTGAATTCTTTGCCGTTGTCATAGGCCAGCGTCTTGACCCTAGCCTTCAACGGGTTGAGCGCTTGGATGATCGCCGAGCCCACCAAGTCCGACGTCTTGTTTGAAACCTTGGCCATGACCGCATACCCGCTTTTACGCTCCACCACTGTGACGATGGCCTGCTTGTGGGCCGCACCAATGACGGTGTCGCATTCCCAATGACCCACTTGCAAGCGCTTGTCAATGTGCGCCGGGCGCTCGCTCAGCGGTCTGCGGTTGGGGATTTGTCCGCGGCGGTCTCGCCCACTGGCGTAGCGCTTTCTCTTTTGCTTTTGACAACGCAGGTTCTTCCACAGCGTGCCGCCACGCGCCTTGTCCGCGTAAACATGCAGGTAAAGCGATTCATGGCTCACTGGCAGTTTGCTGGCGATCTGCTCAGGGCTCCATTGCAGCCGCAAAAGCTCGCTGGCCTGCTCTTTCACCCAGGACGCAAGCGTGCTGGCGTTACGGCTCGATTCAGAGCGTTTGCAGGCAAGTTCACAAGCCTGTTTAGCTTTATAGCCTCGACACCCGGCATTGCGGCGCAGCTCGCGACTGATTGTGGACTTGTCGCGTCCAAGCAGTCGGGCAATCTGCGTGATGTTGTGCTGGGCTTTCATAAGGCTGTGAATCTGATATCTTTCAATTTGGCTGAGGTGTTTGTAATTCATCGGGCAACTTCGACTTGCAGGTCTGGAAGCCTTGAATGCTAAACATCCTCAGCCTCCTTCTTGCGGTTAGTCAACGTTGCACTTCGTACTTGAATCCGCCTAATGCTCCTGATCGAATTGCAGGCGCATCGTAGGAAGGCGAAATTTCATTCTTGTGGCATTTGCATTAATTTTTGGCGACATGCTCCTTTGGCTTGCGCTCGAATGGATATTTGGGAAATTGACATATATCTGTCATAAATTGCGCGCTATCGCTGTTCACAATATCTGCTTTACTGCTGTGCAGAAAGAATACCTATGGCCATACCTACCGACGACGATTTAGTGCGCCGCATTCGGCTCGACCTTCTGGACAGTTTTGATGAAGAACTGGAAATGGAGGTCGAGGACCGCGCTTTCACCGATGAAAACTCGGCCAATGGCACCGACGAGTCGCGCGCGGCGCGCTCCAATTATTTCCGGGAGTTATTTCGCCTCCAGGGCGAGTTGGTCAAGTTGCAGGATTGGGTGGTCGCAACCGGTCACAAAGTCGTGGTCTTATTTGAAGGCCGCGATGCAGCGGGCAAGGGCGGCGCTATCAAACGCATTACCCAGCGCCTGAACCCGCGCGTCTGCCGCGTTGCAGCGCTGCCCGCGCCCAATGACCGCGAGCGTACGCAGTGGTATTTTCAGCGTTATGTGACGCACCTGCCTGCGGCGGGTGAAATCGTATTGTTTGACCGCAGTTGGTATAACCGCGCCGGCGTCGAACGCGTGATGGGTTTTTGTAGCGACGAGCAATATGAGGAATTTTTCCGCACCGTGCCCGAGTTTGAAAAAATGCTCTGCCGCTCGGGCATACAGCTAATTAAATATTGGTTTTCTATCTCCGACGAAGAGCAGCACTCGCGCTTTTTGGGCCGGATTTACGATCCGCTCAAGCAGTGGAAACTCAGTCCCATGGACCTGGAGTCGCGCAAGCGCTGGGAAGATTACACCGTGGCCAAAGAGGTCATGCTCGAGCGCACGCATATCGCCGAGGCGCCGTGGTGGATTGTTCAGGCCGTGGATAAGAAAAAAGCCCGGCTCAATTGCATCGACCACCTGCTGGGCCAAATGCCTTACCACGAAGTTCCGCACGAGCCCATTGTCCTGCCCGAGCGGGTGCGCCGCGAAGACTATGTGCGCCAGCAAGTGCCCGGTGAAATGTTCGTGCCGGAGATTTACTAAAGCGACTGCCCGCGCTAGCGCCCCAGCAGCGCTTGGAGTTGGTAAATCGCTTCCATCGCTTCGCGCGGGCTCATGGCGTCTGGCTGCAGGGCGGCCACGGCCGCCTCGATGGCGCTGGGCCCGGTGGCTGCCGGTGCGGGCGCCGCAGCAAATAAATCCACCTGGGCTTGGGCCACACTGGCTTGGCGCTCCAGCGCCTCCAAGGTGTGGCGCGCTTGGTGCAACACCGGCGCCGGCACACCCGCCAGGCGTGCCACCTGGATACCGTAGCTGCGGCTGGCCGGCCCGGGCTCCAAGGCGTGCAAAAACACAATGTCGCGCCCCGACTCGGCGGCGCTCACGTGCATGTTGACGGCGCCATGGTGCCCGGCCGGAAACTCGGTCAGCTCAAAATAATGCGTGGCAAACAGCGTAAATGCCTGCGTCTTGTCGTGCAACTGCCCGGCAATCGCGCTGGCCAGCGCCAGGCCGTCAAACGTGGACGTGCCGCGCCCGATCTCGTCCATCAGCACCAGCGACTGCGGCGTGGCGCTGTGCAAAATCTGCGCCGCCTCCACCATTTCCAGCATAAAGGTGGACTGCGCATTGGCCAGGTCATCGGCCGCGCCGATGCGGGTGTGGATGGCATCAATCGGCCCAAGCCGACAGGCCTTGGCCGGCACATACGCGCCCATGCTGGCGAGCAAGACAATCAGGGCCACCTGGCGCATGTAGGTTGATTTACCGCCCATATTGGGCCCGGTGATGATTTGCATGCGCTGGCGCGGCCCTAGCTGCGTGTCATTGGCAATGAAGTTGCCGCTGCTCAATTCGGCTAAGCGCGCCTGCACCACCGGGTGGCGGCCTTGGCTAATTTCAATGCAAGGGTGGTCCACAAACGTCGGGGCACACCAGCCCAGCGTGCTGGCGCGCTCGGCCAAGGCGCACAGCGCGTCCAGCGGCGCTAGGGCGCGAGCCAGACGGGTGAGGGCGGGGACAAAAGCCTGCAGTTGGTCCAGCAGTTGTTCAAACAACCATTTTTCGCGGGCCAGGGCGCGCTCCTGGGCGCTCAGGGCTTTGTCCTCAAAGGCTTTGAGCTCGGGGGTGATAAAGCGTTCGGCGTTTTTCAGGGTCTGGCGGCGTCGGTAGTCCTCGGGCACTTTGCTGCTTTGGCCCTGGCTGACCTCGATAAAAAAGCCATGCACTTTGTTGAACTGCACGCGCAAAGTGGCAATGCCAGTGCGCGCCCGTTCGCGCACCTCCAGGTCCAGCAAAAACGCGTCGCTATCGGTTTGGATGGCGCGCAACGCGTCCAGCTCCGCGTCAAAGCCGCTTGCGATGACGCCGCCGTCGCGCACCATGGCGGCCGGTTCGGCAGCGATCGCCGATTGCAGCAGCGCAGCGCAGGCCGGCGGCGCTTGCAAATCGTGGCTGATGCGCTCGAGCAAACCGTCTTGGCCGTCCAGGCTTTGGGCCACCAGGGTGCTTTTGTGCAAGGTGTTCAAAAGACCCAGCAGCTCGCGCGGGCGCACCTGGCGCAGGCTCAGGCGTGCCGCGATGCGCTCCACATCGGCGCTGCCCTTAATCTGTGCGCGCAAAGTCTGCCCCAGTGCCTGCGCGCCGCCGTCGCGTTGGTGCAGCGCATCAATGGCCTGCAAGCGGGCGCGTGCTTGGGTGCGCTCGCGCAGCGGCGACAGCAGCCAGGCCTTGAGCATGCGGCTGCCCATGCCGCTCATGCAGGTGTCGAGCAAGGAAAACAGCGTGGGCGCATCTTCGCCGCGCAGGGTTTGGGTCAGTTCCAGGTTGCGCCGCGTGCTGGCGGGCAGGTCAATGCGCTCGCCATCGCGTTGTACCTCAATGGCGCTGACGTGCGCCAGCGCCCGGCCCTGGGTGTGCTCGGCGTAGGCCAGCAAGGCCGCGCCGGCCGCGTGGGCCAGCGGCAGATCCTGGGCATTCCAGCTGGCCAGGCTGGCCGCTTGGAGGGCTTCCAAAAGCTTGCGCTGGCCCAGCGCGCTGTCAAACTGCCAAGGCGGGCGGGCGGTGAGCGACAGCCCGCTGTGCATGCGTACGTGTTGCAGCCGCTCTTGCAGGCTGCGTGTGGCATCGCTGCTGTAGGCCAGTTCGCTAGGCGCCAGGCGCAGCGCCCAGTCGGCCACGGCATCGCTAGGGCATTCGGCCAGATGGACCACACCCTGGGTCAGGCTCATCCAGGCCAGACCGCAGCGGTTGCGCGGGCCTTGGTGTACGGCCATGAGCAAAGATTCAGACTTTTCACTGAGCAACTCGGCATCGGTCAGCGTGCCTGGCGTGACCACGCGCACCACCTTGCGCTCGACGGGGCCTTTGCCGCCGACCTCGCCCACCTGCTCGCAAATCGCCACCGATTCGCCCAGACGGATCAGCTTGGCCAAATAGCCTTCCACTGCATGAAAAGGCACGCCCGCCATCGGAATCGGCTGGCCCGCGCTTTGGCCCCGCGTGGTCAGCGTGATGTCGAGCAGGCGCGCCGCTTTTTCCGCGTCGGCAAAAAACATTTCATAAAAATCGCCCATCCGGTAGAACAGCAACGTGTCCGGATAGTCCGCTTTGAGGCCCAGGTACTGGACCATCATCGGAGTGTGCGGGGCGTCGGGGGCGTTCATCGGGGAAGTCTAGCAAGTGTTTCGCGCACAATCGCCTGCATGCAACCCCCCGCCTCGCCCCACGCAACCGAATCCTCCCACTGGCACCCCGTCGCCAGCGTGCAGGCGGTGGGCGCGCAGCCTGTGGCCGCGCAGTTGCTGGACCAGGCTTTGGTGCTCTGGCGTGATGAGAGCGGCGCCATCCATGCCTGGGCCGATCAGTGCCCGCACCGTGGGGCGCGCCTGTCCTTGGGGCGGGTGTGCCATGGGCATTTGGAATGCCCTTACCAC
>Ga0209400_1003782_pt1 | contig 10937 bp, 15 predicted proteins | sample M_130807_EF_Meta_FD_187313 | JGI IMG/M metagenome (GOLD analysis project Ga0209400, IMG submission 187313) | Freshwater microbial communities from Lake Montjoie, Canada to study carbon cycling - M_130807_EF_MetaG (SPAdes) (version 2) | ecosystem: Environmental > Aquatic > Freshwater > Lake... | reverse complement strand
AAAACATCCTCTGCCGGATCGACAAGGACGGGAACGCCTACGACGCAAAGGTGATCGTGCCGCCGGCCTACGAGACGAACGGCTACCCGGTCCACGGTCTCGAGGACTGCCGGCTTCGCCGGACGCCCCGCGGCGTCGGCGTCTCCGCGACGGTCCGCGACGCGGCACCGTGGGCAGGGCAATGTCGGATCGGCGTTGCCGACCTCGACATCGGCGAGGCCCGGCTGCACGGGCTCCGGGTGCTCGAGTGGGAAGGGCTCCAGCCCCACGAGAAGAACTGGATGCCGCTGCACGGCCAGGACGGCTGGATGTACGCGGCGAACCACGGCGGCCAGACGGTCACCGTGGCAGCCGACGCCGATATGCCTGGCGTCTACGAGGTGCAGGCCCGCGGCCCGGCTCCGCACCTCGCCAAGGGATTCCGTGGCGGCGGGCAGCTTGTGCCGGTCCGCGGCGGGTGGCTGGCAATCGTCCACGAAGTGGCACACCTCGAGGACGGCCGGCGAGCCTACGAGCATCGATTCGTGTGGTTTGACTCGGAGTTTACGCTCCGCCGGTGGTCGCCGCTGTTCTCGTTCAAGGGCACGAAGTCGATCGAGTTCGCCGCCGGGCTGGCGACAGTCGACGGGCAGATCGTCGTCGCCTTCGGGGTGAACGACGCGGAAGCCTGGACGACCTCGATTGCAGAGGAGGACGTATGCGAGCTTCTCGCGCCTGTCTCGTGACCGGGTATATCCGTTTGGATCTACCCAACCGCTCGCACGACGAATACCAGCGGCTCGGCCGGCAGCTCGTCGGCGCTGCCGAGGCGGGCGGTCACCTCGTCAACGTCTTCGGCGGTACGGTCGAAGACTGCTGGCATTGGCACCTGTCTGCCGGGGCCGAACTTCCGCTCGGGAATCCCGGCAAGGACTCGCGGGAGTTCCTTGCCGTGCAGCATCAGAAAACCGCCTGGGTGGCGGACGCCGCGAAGATCACCGACGCCGACGTGCTCGTGTGGATGGATTACGGCTTGCTGCACGTGCCGGGGATCACGGCCGGCATGGTGCCGGCGTTCCTCGAGCGGGCCGCCGCGTCGGCCCCGCGAGACCGGATCGGCATGGCGTCGATCTGGGGGCCGCCGCGACGGATTCCCGATTGGCGGTCCGTCGAGTGGTGGTGCGCCGGCGGCGTGTTCACGGTGCCGCGGTCGATGGCTTTCGCGTGGCATGACGCTGTTGTGGATCGGGCTGTGGCGATGCGGGCGGCCGGGCTCGTGACGTGGGAGGTCAACACGTGGGCGACCGCCTGGGCGAGGTGCAGCAACGTCGTCCGACCGTGGCTCTGTGACCACAACGAAACGATCTTGGAGGCGGGGCCGTGAATGACTACGTCGTGGTGATCCCGACGCGGAACCGCTACCGGCTCTGCCTGCGGGCGATCCGGTCGGCGCTTACGCAGACCGTCCCGCCGGCGGAAGTGTTCGTCGTTGACGACGCCTCGGACGATCCCCGCTATCAGTGGCTCGAAGAGATCGTCGGCAGCCCGCGGCTGACGGTCCTCCGGCGAGCCGTCTCGAGCCGAGAGGAAACCGGGGCGGGTTTCGCGGTCGGGACCGTGCGAAACGAAGCGATCCGGCACGTCTTGAAGATCGGATTCTCCGGATGGGTGGCGTTCCTCGATGACGACGACGAATGGATCGGCACCAAGGCGGCGGTCCAGTTTGCGGCCGTCGGCTCTAACGGCCGTTACGGGGTGCTCTGCTCCAACGCCTTCAACCGCAACCCTGAAGGCGTGGTCAGCGGCTACCACCACGAAACTCAGGGCGTGCAGATCACCGACACGACCCGCGACGTGACCGCGATCTGCCGGGTCATGAACCCCGTCATCAACTCGACGGCGATGATCCACACAAAGATCGTCGAGAGGCTCGGCGATCAGCAAGCCGTCGGCTTTGGCGAGGATTGGAACTACTGGCAGCGGGCCAGCCGGCTCACCGGCATCATGCGGGTGGAAGAGCCGCTGGCGTGGTACACGGTCGGCAACGCGAAGGAATACACCCTATGAGGATCGGCGTTTACGCTCTGGCGAAAAACGAGTCGAAGCACGCGGCAGCGTGGGCCGCGGCGACTGCCGAAGCTGATGTCCGCGTGGTCACCGATACCGGCTCGACCGACGGCACCGTCGAGCTGCTCCATGCGGCCGGCGTGACCGTGGCCCGGTCATACGTCGTGCCGTGGCGGTGGGATGTCGCCTGGACGCAGGCGCTCTGCAATCTGCCGCCGGATGTCGATGTGGCTTTCCGGGTCGATCTCGACGAGCGGCCGCAGCCGGGATGGCGAGCGGCGATCGAGGCGGCGTGGGACGGGACGGCCAACAACCTCGTCTACGACTACTGGTGGAGCATGGACGACGCCGGAAAGCCGCTCCTGCGGTTCCACTGTGACCGGGTCCACGCTCGGTCGGGATTCGTGTGGAGGCAGGCAACGCACGAAGGGCTCGTCTGCTGGTCGGGCGAGAAGGTGCAGCGGAAGTGCGATGGCCTGGTCGTCGAGCACCACCGGGACAAGGGCAAGGCCCACAAGACCGACCTCGATCTGCTTCGGGTCGCGGTCAACGAGTCGCCGGCCGACGCACGGGCTCGGTGGTACTACGCCCGCGAGCTTGATTACGCCGGAATACCGACGGCGGCTGGCGAGTTCGCGGGCTACCTGAAGATGCCCGGCGGATCGCCGACGGAGCGGGCCTACGCTCTGCGGCGGCTGGCGTCGATCACCGGCGACGGGGCGTACCTCGAGCGGGCCGCGCGGGAATCGCCGGGCGAGCCGGACGGGTGGGAACGGCTGGCCCTGGCCGCTCACCACGGCGAGGATTGGCCGCGGTCGCTGGAGTTTGCTGAGCGGGCGATTGCCTCGCCGGTCAGCACCCATGCCACAGACCCGCTGGCGAAGGCCAGGGCGGCAGAGCTTGCGTCGATCGCCCTTTGGCACCTCGGCCGCAAGGCGGACGCCCTGACGCACGCCAGGGCCGCTGCCGCACAATTGCATTGGAACGAGAGGATCGTGGCAAACGCAGCGGCAATGGAGGCGAGTCTATGAGCATCCAAGCGGACATCATCACGGCGCTCGTCGCCTCGCTCGACGCGGTGACGTTCACGGCGACGGCCGCGACGGTGCTCGTCGAGACGAAGAACTTTCCGCAGTACGACATCGAGGATCTCGCCGATCCCGTGATCTGCATCACCGACGGCTCAATCGAGTCGGAGCGGATCGCCCGGTCGTCGCAGATGCGGGATTACGCCGTCGAGATTTACCTTGCCCGGCACACGCCGGAAGAGGCGGATTGCGACGTGATGCTCGATCTGCTCGAGGAGCTGCTCGGCAAGCTCGAGGATCACTCATGGCCGGGGATCACGTGGCCGACAGGCGTCACGTCTCCGCAGACGATCGTCGTCGAGAAGAATCCCGGCGAGGCGCTGCAAGAGCGGAACGTGTGGCGGGCGGGGATTGTGGTGACGTTCCGGGTGCCGAGGAGCCACTGAGATGGCCGAGATCGTCCGCATTAAGCTCGAGGGGCTCGGCACCGGGAAGGTGACGGGGCGGACGAAGTTCAAGTGGGGCCACGTCCTCGACCGCATGTCCGCCGGCCGGAAGAAGGCTCTCAAGATCGCCGGGGCCGAAGTTCGTCGCGGCGTTCAACGGTCGATGTCCAACCGCCGGCCGACGATGGAAAAGCTCGTGGAAATCGGCACCGTCAACGGTCAGCGGCTCGTCGCACGGCGGACGCAGATCCCCAAGCCAGACAGGGTGACGAGCTGGAAGACATCGCAGTTTCCGAAAGGCTTCCTGCGGTCTGATATCCAATACGACTACGACTCGTCCACGGACAGCGTCGTGGTCGGGCCGGCAAAACTGCCAAAGCTGAACAAGCTCCACGAGGTGGGCGGCACGATCAATCTGTGGTTCGTGAAGACGGCCGCTCCGTCAAAGGTGCCTCGCAAGTTCTCTGGCGGTGCTGTGTTCGGCATCACTTCCAACCGGCCGGTCGGCAAGCAGTCGATCAAGCTCGGGTCGCGCCGGGTGAAGGCGCGCCGGTACATGGAAACCGGTCTGAAGAACGGCATGGCCAAGATCCCAGAAGCCTTCCGCGATTCAATCTCCGGCCCCTGACCCGCCACACCCCCTCCGGGCTTGCCGCCTCGCCGCCGACGATAGAGCCACACCCCCAGCGGAGGCTCTTATGGCCGGCGAAACGATCGTTCTCGGGAAGAACGTCACCTACACGGGGATCAGCAACGTCAGCGACGGGTCGATCACGACCACCTTCACGGAGATCGACAAGACGAAGGCGGGCGACACCGAGCGGACGATTCTCCGCGGCTGGGCTGAGCAGACGCTTGACCTGACCTGCGTCGACGCGCCGGGCGTGACTGTCGGCAGCGTCGTTGTCGTGAGCGCCTCCGGGGCCAACGGGCACAACCTCTCTTCCGTGAAGTTCCTGGTCACGAGTGTCAGCCAGTCCGAGCCGCTCGACGACAAGACCACGTTTTCCGTCTCCTGCACCCGCGGCGTCCAATAAGGAGCGATCGACATGGCAGTGACTCTCGGTCGGGACGGCGGAACGCCAACGGGCGGCAACGGCGCGACGGGCGTTCTCAACGTGACGTGGAACCAAGAGGCGACCGCGATCGACGTGTCGCACCGCGGGCTCGTCAACGCGAGCGGCATCTCCTACAAGGCCGCGACCGGCGGATTCATTACCCGCACGGCGGAAATCGAGTGCCTTGACGCGACGGCGGTGATGACCTCGCTGGCGTCGGCCGGTTCCGGCTACATCGTTACAAACGTGTCTGAAAACAGGCCGCTGGATGGTCCGGTGACGTTCACGCTGACCGCCAAGAAGACCTCCTGAGCGGAGGCGTCGATGGCAATCTCTCTCGGCCGCGACGTGGCGGTGACATTCAACGGCGGAACCGTGGCCGGCGTCCGAGATGTGCAGGTCAGCACGTCCGGCACCACGCGGGAGTTCACGCCCTTCGGCAGTCGGGCGACGTTCTCGTACCACACCGGCTACGGAGTGTCGATCACGCTCGACACAATCGACGACGCCGCGGCATCGACCGCCATCGCGGCAGCCATTGCCGGCACGGAGATCGCCGTTGTTGCCGCCGGGTACTCGTTCACGGCGATCGTGACAAACGTCAGCGACTCCATGCCGCTGGACGATGTCCGCGTCTTTTCGATCCAGATGACGAAGACCCAAACAGGACTCCGCACATGAAAGAGTTTCGGGACGACCAGGGCCGCCCGTGGCACGTCGCACTGACGGTGTCTTCGGCCGCTCGGGTGAAGGACTTGGTGCGGGTGGTACTCCCGCCGAAGACCGCCGACGAGCCGGCCCCGACAGAGGCTGTGCCGTTCGATCTGATCGACGCCGGCGAGATCGCCAGGACGTTTCAGGTCTTGCGGTCGAACTTCTCGGCGCTCGGCGAGACGCTCGCCGCTCTGCTGCTGCCGCAGATCATTCAAAAGGGCCTCAGCAAGGAAGACTTTCTTGACGCTCTCCGCGGCGAGTCCCTCGAGCAAGGAGGGCTGGCAGTCGAAGAGGAGCTAGTCGCTTTTTTCCCCCCGCGCCTCCGCGGCGTGGTGACCTCGCTGTCGGCTCGGATGACGGAGCTGGCCGACGAGGTGACCAAGCAAGCGGAGGCGGCCCTGCGGACTCCTGGGCCGTCGTCTGGGAGTGTGCAGGCATCACCGGACTCGACCCAGACCAACGCACCCTCCGAGAGTTAATGGCGGCCCGCGATGCTCGGCTTGAATCCGACTGGTGGCACACGGCACAGCAGCTCGCACAGTTCTACAACGCGAATCGGGGCCAAGGTAAGCCGGCAGTCGAGGCCGCGAAGTTCAACCCGTTCACGAAGGCCAGACCGACACCGAAGAGAGAAGCGACCCAAGCCGACCTCGAAGAACTGTTTGGCCCCGCCGGAGGATGACAAATGTCAGCGTCAGCAGTCCGCGGCGGTCAGGTCTACGTCGAGATCGGCGCGAATCCGTCCAAGTTGCTGAACGCCTTGCGGATCGTCAACACGCAGATCGGCAACCTCGGCAGCGGGATGGCGAGCGTCGGCAAGACGATGGCTGTGGCTGGATCGGCGATCGCCGGGCCGATCATGGCGGCCGGCACCGCGTTCGCCAGTCAGAACGCCGAAGTCCTGCGGGCTCAAGCCTCGCTCGTGTCGCTCGGTGAGGCCGTCGGCAAGGCCGTCGCCCCGGCCGTTGTCGGGGCGTCAAACGCAATCGCCGGCATGGCTGAAGCAGCGGCTCGGTTCGTCCGCGAGAATGAAGAACTCGTCCGCCAGGTGCTCGCAGTCGGCGGGGCTCTCGTTGGCGTCGGGGCGCTGCTGTTCACGTTCGGCAAAGGGCTTTCGATCGTCTCTGGCATCGCGGGAAGCATCGGCCCATCGATCATGTCGTTTGCAAAGATCATTGCAACGGTAGGCGGCGCACTCATCACGATCGCCACCAGCGGCCCGGTGCTGGCGATTGCCGCCGTCCTCGGCGGCATCGCAGTCGCTGCCAGCGTGGCCGGCGTCGATCTGGCGAAGATGGCCGGCTCGCTGCGGGGATCGTTTGACGGCCCGATCAACGACGCGAAAGCGCTGCTTGCCGACCTCGGCGAGACAACGTCAACGACGATCACCGGCGTCTACAACTCGATCGCTGCCGGCGACATCGCCGGGGCGATCGACATTCTCTGGTCGGGCGTGCAGGCGGCGTGGCTCCGCGGGCAGGCGGCGATCATGGGGGTGATCGATCCGTTTCTTACCGGCATCCTGAACGTCTTCGACTACTTGAAGACCAACGTCGTCAACAACGTCGATTCGTTGCAGACGGATTCAGCAGCCGTCTTTCGCACGTTGTCGGCAATGGTGATGGGGGTCTTCGACAACCTGAAGAACTCCGTCCTGGCGACTTTCGACGCGATCCTCGCTGGCATCAAGACAGCGTGGGTGCGAATCCAAGACTATCTGACAGGCGCAACGGACACGCAGCAGAAGGTGGCCGCAATCGAAGCGGACACGAAGGCTCGTGCCGATGAGCGAGGGAAGGCGAATCCCGGCATCCAGAAGAGGATGGCGGACGCTGCCATTGCGAACCAGATGTACGAAGGCGCTGCGATCAGCCGGCAGACAACCAACCGCCAAAAGTCCAACGACCGAATGGCGGGGCGCGTTGACGCCGATCGCCAACGTGCCGCCGACCGCATGGCAGCCGTCGATCAGGCCAAGACCACTCTCAATGAGAAGGTGGCCCAGACATCCGCCCCGGATGGATACAAAAAGCCAGAGATGGGAAAAATGTCTACCAGCATTGCCGGCACCTTCTCGGCGTTCGGAATCGGGCAGATGGCGGGCGGGAACGTGCAGAAGCTACAGCTTGACGAATCGATGAAGCAGACGAAGTTGCTTGAGAAACTTGCCAGCGGTGAGATCATCGCGTGAGGTGCTGAATGGCTCTGACTTGGGTGGAAGACAGCAGCTCGAGGTCGGCAACGATCTACCGTCTTGGACGGAAAGACGCGAGCACCCGTACCCGCGTTTTCAACGTCTTCGGCACCACGAACGAAGACACTCTGCACGCCGCTGCCAACGTGGCAATCTCGACGAGTTACCCCTATTGGCAGTATCCAGGTCAGCCGACCGTGAAGCTGCGTGCCGAGTCCTACGGCGTCGAGTACCAGGGCGACGACTGCTGGAAGGTCACGATCAACTACGAGAAGATCGGGGCCGACGACGCCACGCAGACGGCACCGCTCAAGCGGGCACGCTCTTTCGACACGTCGGGCGGGACACAGCACATCACGAACGCCTTGCAGGTGAAGAACTCCTTCGGGGCGGTGACTGACACCGGCGAAAAGGTCTACGGTCCTTCCGGGCTTGACGACGGCGCGACGATGAAGGGCGCAATCAACGTCGATGACAACGGTGTCAACGGCGTTGACATCGTCGTCCCGTCGTTCCAGTTTCAGGAGTCGTACGACGTGCCGCTCTCGGTTCTCACCGACGCTTACATCCGCAAGCTCGGAGAACTGACAGGCACGGTCAACAACGCAGCGTTCCGCGGGTTCAAGGCCGGAGAGGTGCTGTTCGTTGGGGCTAGCGGCTCGCACGAATGGGACGACCAACGCGGCAACGGCCCTGGGGCGATCACGTTCAAGTTCGTGGCTTCACCGAGTGCCGGCGACGGTAAGACGCTGCTGCCGCTCAAGGTCGGCGACATCAACAACATCGCCAAGGGCGGTCACGAATACCTCTGGGTGCGGTACGCCACCGTCGCCGACACGGCGAAAAGCCAGATCACGCGGCAGCCGATCGCGGTGTATGTCAACCGCGTTTACCAAGACGGCGACTTCTCTCAGCTCAAGATCGGCGTGGCATGAGCGAAAAGGGCAGGCCAGGACGCATCGAGCCGGGTCCGCTCCGCGGGCAGATCAGTGCCCGTGCGTGGAACCGTGCGCAGGACGCCGCGGACAAGGTGCTAGGCCAAGGCGCTGACGGGGTGGCAGATGGCCCGTCCGCAGGCCCGCCGGCTTACACGGGCATCATGGCACAGAACTCGACCACCGGCACCGTCAACCGCTGGGGCGTGATGAGCGTCGCCGGCGTGGTCTTCACGCCGAGCGGCGCGACCGGCAACGCCACGCAGCAGTTTCAAGATCAGCCGGTGCTGAGCGGCGGCCTGCCGACTGGCGGCTCGTCGTTCGTCGTGGCGGTCGAGCCGATCGCGGCTGGGAAGATCGGGCGCGTCGCGGTGGCAGGCGTGGTGCAAGCCAAGATCAACGTCGTCAGCGAATCCGACACGTTCGCAACGGCGAAGGACGGCGATCTAACGCAGCTCACCAGCAGCTCGAGCGGTGAAGCCACGATCCTCTGGAAGGAAAGCGGGACCGGGGCGGGGAAGTGGGCGCTCGTGCGGTTCGGGGCGGCAGGGGCGGCTGGCATCCGGCTCGGGAAGGTGACGGGCACCTGGAGCAAGGGTGCGACGGCCACGGTCACGCAGTGGAAGGGCGACGGGTCGCAGGCGGTCACCGGGACGAGCGGGCCGGCGACGTTTACCGCGATCAATCGGGCACAGACCGTTACGGGGCCGACCGGCGGATTCTGGGTCGGATGCGAGAGCATCGACGGGACGTGGCACCTTGAATGGGCGGAGTGCAACTGATGCTGCTTGGAGGCGGATCGAATTGTCAGCAGTGCGGGTGTGGTGGAACGTGCGCGGCCTGCACTCGCACGTGCCAGAACCCGCACAGCGGCGCGGCATTTCAGGAGGTGTATCGCGGCTATTCGTTCGGTGCCGTCAACGGCCTCGCCAGCGACGGCTACCTGACGTTTTCCGGCGACGAGGACAACCCCGCGTTTATTCCTGGTGGCGGGCCGTTTCACCAAGCGATTGGCGGGTCGTTCTACTTGAGCAGCGCACAGACTCGGTTCCCGTGTTCGCTCTCTGTGTCGTTCTGGCGCACGCTCTTCCCAGCAGACGCAACAACAGATACGGCGTTGTCTTCAAACACGGTGACGTTTACTTGCGTTTCAGGTCAGTTTTTTCTTCCGACGGTTGGAGTCACACTAAACCCAGGCGACACCTACACGTTTTCAAATGCCGTCCCGCTTGTTTCGCTTTTTAGCGGCGATCCTCGATCATCGGTTGGGTCGTTTGGGGGATTCGCAACGTGCGACAACACGCAAATTGGGGTTCAAGCACGCATCGATTGGAGTTCGTCGGAGCGCGTTCATGTGCTGCACGGCATCGTGCGGGAGTGCTATGAGGAGGGGACGCCGTGCGCGACGGCGTGCGGTGGGAGTCCGCCTCCGAATACGATCTATCTGACAATAAAAAACGTGTCTTTAAGTGATGGAGTGACTGTTGCAGGATTTGCCGGAACGTACGTACTACATAGAACAACTCAACTTTGCGATGCGTGGGAATACATAAGCCCCCGCACCTGTTTTATTGGATATTTTAATGCAATAAACGACGTTGTGTACGCTGGATCGTATGCAATAAATGGTGCAGCGGGATTTAACAGGCAAGCAACGAAATCCGGTCAGACGTATTGCTCTTCCGTCACTTTCTATTGGTACAACGAAACTTTGGTTCCGGTCTGTGGCACTGGACTAATCAAAACGGGCTCCTCAGGCACAGTCGCGGTCACAAACTTATTTTTTTCCGCTACTGGGACATTCGACTGGGAGATCAGCGCATGAACTGCGAGCTCTCCGCCCCAGACGCGACATGCCCTCGCTGCGGCTTCGTCAGCAAGATCCGCAACGCGATCCGCCAATGCACGGTGCCGGTGCCTGAGACCTGCGGCCCCGGCTGCCAACTCCGCCGCTCGCTGGCGTGGTGGGGCATCCGCGACAACGGCTCGTGCGGCTGCGATTCCTACGCGGCGCAGATGGACGCCTGGGGCGCGGACGAGTGCTTCCGCCGGATTGAGGAGATCGTCGAGCACCTCCGGCAATCCGCCGAGAAGAAGGGCTTGCCGTTCATCGCCACAGCGGCCCGGATCATGGTCGGCCGCGCCATCGAAGCCGCCAGGGCGGAAGCCTCCGCCGACACCCCGGCCACACCCCCGCCGGGGTGACCGTCCCCACCGTCACGATTGACCGCGGAGGCGAACATGGCGAAGCGCACGGCCACGGTCCACATCGGGCAGAAGAAGTGGCGAATCCGCGTCTGCAAGGTGCCCGCCGACCGGCTCGGCGATTGCAACGACGAGACGGGCACGATCCGCGTCTCGGAGAAGCTCGCTGGCGTGGACTTCGTCGAAGTCTTGCTGCACGAACTGATTCACGCCCGCTGGTGGTGTCTCGACGAGGGCGAGGTGACGGAGTTCGCGGAAGAGGCGTCGGCCGTGCTTGAGGCGTTCGGGGTGACCCGCGAGGAGGACGAGGA
>Ga0209400_1003781_pt1 | contig 10938 bp, 20 predicted proteins | sample M_130807_EF_Meta_FD_187313 | JGI IMG/M metagenome (GOLD analysis project Ga0209400, IMG submission 187313) | Freshwater microbial communities from Lake Montjoie, Canada to study carbon cycling - M_130807_EF_MetaG (SPAdes) (version 2) | ecosystem: Environmental > Aquatic > Freshwater > Lake... | reverse complement strand
AGCTTGTGGACAGATGAGCGCGGTTTGTTGATTGCTTCTAAGCCTAAGAAGTTGATTGTTCCCCCATCTTTACAGTTCGTTGCAACTCGCTTGCTCGAAACTGAATTGCGTGTTGGCACAACTGACAACGATATCAACGCATTGAAGAACAATGGTTCTGTGGCTGAAGGCTACACCATTAACCACTTCTTGACCGACACAAACGGCTGGTATTTGACTACCGATGTTCCTAACGGCATGAAGCACTTTGTGCGTACTCCTTTGTCACAGTCTATGGACGGTGACTTTGATACTGGTAACGTCCGTTACAAGTCTCGTGAGCGTTACAGCTTCGGCTGGTCTGACCCTCTCGGCATGTTCGGCTCTGCTGGCGCCTAATAAAACAGCCTCACAAGGGCTATTTGGGGCCACCTTCGGGTGGCCTTTTTCTTGTCACAAAGTTAAACTACGATCAGATTGCAGCCGCTGTGGTTGCATAAACATAGGGGCACATCATGAAATTTGAAATGGAATTTGGTTTTTTTGGTAACAACAAACTGTCTATTGAGACTAACGATTTTGACATGATTGAAATTTTTCAAAAGTTTGTGGAATTTCAAGAAAATTATGGCTGGGCTGTTGAGTACGTAGCGCTGCCTGATGACGAAGAATTTGAAGAAGACGAAGAAGAAGCTGAAGAAGCTGCTGAGTAAATCTAGGGGGCTTCGGCCCCTTTTTTCTTTTTGGCTTTTTTAACAAGCCGTTCGTCGTGATGGTGTATACGGTGGCAGTTGGCGCAGAGCACAACGCATTTCTTGACTTCTTCCATAGCCCGTTTGAATGCACGATTTTTTATCAGCTTGTTGACTGATTCTTCTTTGGTGCTGCTATCTATGTGATGAAAGTCAAACGTTGCTGGGTGGTCTTGCCCGCACTTTACGCAGGCTAATGTAGCTTTAAAGCTACGCCACTGATCTTTATATGCCTTGGCGGAAGCCTTGCTTGCGGCAATTACAACCGCTTTATTGTTGGCATAGTACGTACTTGCGTACGTCTTTTGTTTAGTTTGCTTAACAATTTTATCTTTATACGGCATGTTTAATCTGGTACTTCCAGTACAGCGCCGTTTTTAAACCCCAAGGTTGAGATGGCTCAAACATTTTGAAACCTGTAGCTATCAAATTGTTAGCGGATGCGGGGTTTTGGTTAGTGTCTGTAATGACCCAGTTCATGCCTAGTGCTTTGGCCACTTTAATACGCTGTCGGATAAGCCGCTTCTGGAGGCCCTGTCCCTGATGAGTTCGTGTAATGCCTGCGCGGCATAGGTACATAGTGTCAGACCAACGAGTAGAGGGGACAACACCACCAAAGCCAACCGCTTCATCATCTTGCGAGTAAACAACATGCCAGTATCCTTGTGTAATTGGGTAAGTTTTATCGTGGGGAAGACACGCTTTTTGAAGCAACGTCAACAACTGCACCACCTCTGGCTGACGGGTATCAACAGGGACGACGCGGTATTTCATGCCCCCATAATGCCGGAGGATTGTGACAAGAAAAATAATTGTTGCGCACTTAAAAATACCGTGATATAAACATGTTAATCCGGGCTTTCCGGTGCATCAAACAGTCCCGGCTGACGACATACAGATTGATGCACTTAACTTGTATGTAAGGAAATATCATGGGATTTGCAACTCACCTTGGCCCTTGGCTGCTTGGCACTGTTAAAAACACAACCGGCACCACAGCTGGCACGATTCGCAATATGGGCTGTACTGATGTTTCTCAGTCTGCCGTAACAACTGTTGCAGACACTGCGGCAACTAATTTATTTGTAGTACCAGCTGGTTCACGCATTATCTTAATTACTGTTGACATTACTACCGCTTATGCTGGTACTACAGGCAATACTATTACGATCAAAGCGGGCACAACAACATTAGGTACTGTTGGTGGTGCTACCACTACACCTTTGTCAGTGGGCCGTGCAACATTTACTATTACTGACGCAAATATTGCTAACTACGTAAACGTAGGCACAACTGATGTCATCATCACCGCTACTTACGCTTGTGCTGGTACAGCATCCGGTGGTTCTGCAACTGTTGGAATGGTTTACGCAGTGCGTGATACTGATGGTTCACAGAATCCTACATCTACTGCCGCTTAATTAATCTATGGGGCTTCGGCCCCCATTTACAAGGAGATTAATTATGATGCAGACAGACGTTAAATCAGCGCACCTAAGCGCCGCTGGTACACTTTATAGCGGTCCCACTCGCTTGAAAGGTTTGATTATTTGCCCAGCTGCAAGTACAGCAGCTACAATTCAATTTAAAGATGGCGGCTCATCTGGCGCTATTTTGCTTGAAATTGATATTGCAAGTAACACAAATCCAAATACATATACCTTTGATATCCCAGGCGAAGGTATTAGGTTCAACACCACTTTGTATTTAGCCCTAAGTGCATCAGTTACTGGGGTTACAGCGTTTTATGGCTAAGAAAAAAGGCCCCTCACTAGCTATTGGTCGCGGTGAGAAATTGCCCATATCCAAGGGCGCGGGGCTGACTGCCAAAGGCCGCGCTAAGTACAACGCTGCTACGGGTAGTAACCTCAAGGCCCCACAGCCACAAGGCGGTAAGCGCAAGGACTCATTCTGCGCACGTATGTCAGGTATGCCCGGCCCCATGAAAGACGAGAAGGGTAAGCCCACCCGTAAGGCGGCTGCTCTTGCAAGATGGAAATGCTGATATGACTACAAACTCAGACACAGTTAAAAGCACGCTGGATATTGTTTCAGTGTTTGCCACCATCGGATCATTTTTAGAGATGTTTACCCCAATTTTTGGTTTGATTGGCGCAATCTGGACATTGATGCGGATTGCCGAAATGATTGCGGGTAAACCCTTTTCTAAGATTATTCGGAGAAAAAAAGATGCCGAGTAGTTCTAAAAAACAACACAACTTTATGGCGGCAGTGGCTAAAAACCCTGCGTTCGCTAAGAAAGTTGGTATTAAATCTAGTGTTGGTGAAGACTTTATCAAAGCAGATAAAGGCAGGAAGTTTGGTTCTGGCGGCACAACACGTCCAGATGTACAGAGTATTAACAAGCCAAAAACCCAACACGGGAAAATGGCACTTTTCAATAAAGGTGGCGATATGAAACCAGTAGATATGAAAAAGAACCCAGGTGTAGCCAAGTTACCTACAGCCGTACGTAACAAAATGGGTTTTATGAAAAAAGGCGGCATGGCTGAAGGCGGTATGTCTGATACAGCGCAAGACAAAGCCATGATTAAAAAAGCTTTTAAGCAGCACGATATGCAAGAGCATAAAGGTGGCAAAGGTACATCCTTGAAGCTAGCTAAGGGTGGTTCATTCCGCTCATCTGCTAACGGCGTTGCTACCAAGGGTAAAACCAAGGGCACAATGATTTCTATGAAAAAGGGCGGCAAAGCCTGCTAAGGAAATATCATGGCACTCCGTGAAAAATTCAATGAAATGATGGACATGATGCCATCTAGAAAAGCCGCACGTGAAGCTAGCGCTGAAATGAAACGCGAGTCTCGCGGTATTCCAAAACCCGTTAACTTTGACGCTATTGAAGAATCTAAGCAAGACGCTAAAGATGCCGCTGATCGTAAAAAAATTAGCGACATGGGCTACAAAAAAGGTGGCTCAGTAGGATCCGCATCTAAACGTGCTGATGGTTGCTGTATCAAAGGCAAGACTCGCGGAAAAATGGTGTAACCATGAGAGCAAGCCGTGGAATGGGGGATATCGCCCCCTCTAAGATGCCTAACGGGGCTAAGAAAGCTCGTCGGGATAACACGGACTTTACGCAGTATGCTAAGGGTGGTTTAGCGCAGCAAGCTGCAACTGCTATTGCCATGAAGGAAAAAGGTGTTAAACCTAAAAACATGGCGGCTGGTGGTGGGGTAAACGCCGCTGGTAACTATACAAAGCCTAGCTTACGTAAGCGTATTGTGGCTCAAGTAAAAGCCGCAGCAACGCAAGGCACTGGCGCAGGTCAGTGGTCAGCACGTAAAGCACAGCTTGTTGCCAAGAAGTACAAGGCGGCGGGCGGGGGTTACCGAGATTGAAAGCGCCTCAAAAATCATTGAAAGACTGGGGCGACCAAAAATGGAGAACCAAAAGTGGAAAACCGTCTAGTAAAACAGGTGAAAGATACCTTCCAGAAGCTGCGATTAAAAGTCTCAGCCCTGCTGAGTACGCTGCAACAACGCGTGCGAAACGTGTTGGCAAAAAAGCCAACAAACAATTCGTAGCACAACCAAAATCAATTGCAAAGAAAACAGCAGGGTTTAGATAATGGCCAAGACTACCGGAACCACGGCTTTTAATTTGGACATTAATGACCTTATTGAAGAGGCGTTTGAGCGCTGCGGCCAGGAACTTCGTACTGGTTATAACTTTCGCACAGCCCGTAGATCGTTAAATCTTTTGACAATTGAGTGGGCCAATCGTGGTTTAAACTTTTGGACTGTTGAGCAGGGTCAGATTCCGCTGGTTACAGGACAGGCTATATATCCCATGCCTGCTGATACGATCAACCTGTTAGACACTGTTATCCGTCAAAATAACAGCACAACAAACCAAACCGATATCAATATCAGTAGCATTTCTGAGTCTACCTATATGAGCCTGCCTAACAAGCTGGCACAAGGTCGCCCTATTCAGTACTGGTTTAACCGCCAGTCTGCGCAAGAAAACTTGTCAACAATAACGCTAAGCAGCACTATTACCAGCACGGCTACAACCATTACTGTATCTTCAGTTGCTAATTTGGCTACGGCTGGGTTTATTAAGATTGATAACGAAACAATTAGCTATCCCAACATTGTTGGTAATCAATTGGTTAATTGCGCTCGTGGGCAAAACAATACGACTGCCGCCAGCCATACATCAGGTGCAGTGTTAACAATTCAGAACATACCTGCTGTTAATATTTGGCCAACGCCCAATGCACCTGGCGATCAATATACATTTGTGTACTACAGGATGCGCCGCATTCAAGATGCTGGCACAGGTACATCTGTCCAAGATATTCCTTTCCGCTTTATTCCCTGCATGGTGGCCGGTCTAGCGCTTCAATTAAGCATGAAGCTACCTGACGTAGACCCGCAAAGAATAATGGCTCTAAAGGCCGATTACGAGCAGCAGTGGGACATGGCATCTGCGGAGGACCGTGATACATCACCATTAAGATTCGTGCCTAGGAATTTGTTCTATGCCTAATCGGTTTGCATCTGGTAAGTTTGCGATTGCGGAATGTGATCGGTGCTCTGGGCGTTATAAGCTTAAGGAATTGCGTACTCAAACGGTTAAGACCAAGCCTTTTAAGATTAAAGTTTGCCATGAATGCTGGGACCCAGATCATCCGCAATTGCAATTGGGTATGTACCCAGTTAATGATCCCCAGGCGGTGCGTGAACCAAGGCCAGATGTAAGCTACTTAGTATCCGGTCAAAGCGGGCTTCAGATTAATGATACCAACGGTACAAGTGTGGATCAGTTTGGTTACCCTGAAGCTGGTAGTCGAGTGTTTCAGTGGGGATGGAACCCAGTGGGTGGATCACAAATTTTTGATGCAGTATTAACACCAAATAACTTGGTTTTAAGCATAGAACTTGGTACAGTTACGGTTACAACGACATAAGGAGTCGAACATGGCATACACAAAAGCGGCAGACGGCATTACTTCTAAAGGCAAAACTAAAGGTAAAAACCTTGGTAATGATGGCCCAACAATGGCTACTATAAAGAGCGGCAAACAAAGTCTTGGCGTAACAGGTCAAGCTATGCGCGCTGTTGGCCGCAATATGGCTCGCGCAAACAACCAGAAAAAGGGTTAATCATGGCTACATTTAGCAAAAAAATGATGGGCAAAGAAGTTGGTGATGGTGCTGTTTATGCGCCACCCCACACCATGACTGGTAAAGCAATGGCTATTTCTAGTAATCCTGGTGTAGAACCAAACCATAGCAAATTAGATACACTTGATCTTAGCGTTGGAAATCGCAGTAAAGATGGTGGTGAGAAGCCCACTAAAACATCCGGCATTAAGATGCGCGGTACAGGCGCAGCTACCAAAGGTGTAATGTCACGCGGCCCAATGTGCTGAAATATACATGAATTACGCCGCACTCAGCGCTAACATTCAAGCGTACACGGAGAACACGGAGACAAACTTCGTGGCGGAGATTCCTGTCTTTGTTCAGCAAGCTGAGCAGCGCATTTACAACACGGTACAGTTTCCGTCTATTCGCAAGAACGTGACGGGCGTGATGTCCACCAACAATAAATATCTTGCATGCCCTAATGATTTTTTAGCCGTGTATTCCATGGCGGTTATAAATACCGATGGCACGTATGAATACTTGTTGAACAAAGACGTTAACTACATCCGTCAAGCATACCCATTGCCAACTGACACTGCGGTGCCTAAGTACTATGCATTGTTTGGCCCTCAGTCTACTAATGCGGCTGAGCTGTCATTTATTCTTGGCCCAACGCCAGATGCCAACTACAACGTTGAGTTGCATTACTATTTCTACCCAGAGTCTATTGTGACTGCAAGTACGACTTGGCTTGGTGATAACTTTGATTCTGTACTTTTGTATGGCTCATTGGTTGAGGCTTATACCTACATGAAGGGTGAGGCTGACATGATGGCGTTGTACAACACCAAATATCAGGAAGCTCTTGGTCTTGCAAAACGTTTGGGCGATGGCATGGAGCGTCAGGATGCTTATCGATCTGGCCAGTACCGTCAGAAGGTAACCTAATGGCTTTTACTGGTAACTTTTCTTGCAATACGCTTCGTGTGGCCATGACCACAGGTACGATTAACTTTGCAACTGATTCTTTCAAGCTTGCGCTGTATACCAATTCAGCTACGCTGGATGAGACTACATCAACGTACACCTCAGTGGGTGAAACGTCAGGTGGTAATTATGTTGCTACTGGGCAGGCTGTTACTGCTACTGTAAATTACGCAACAACTACGACAGGCAGTATTGCTTACGTAACGTTTTCATCCCCTGCATGGACGGGTGCAATTACTGCTCGTGGAGCGTTAATCTACAAAGTTGGTGGAACCTCGCCAGCTATTTGTGTTCTTGATTTTGGTAATGATAAAACTTCCAAAAGCACGTTCACTGTAACAATGCCAACGGATACTAGTACATCCGCGCTGATTAGACTTTCTTAAGGAGCTTCCATGACTATCGACAAAATGACCGCCACCGACATGGTGCAAGCCACAACTAAATACAACACAATGCCTGAAGACACGATGGCTATCCACGGTACATACCATGCCGTCTGCTATAGCGTAGACGGTTTTGTTAAGTGGGCCGATGACATCGAGAACTTGGTCACTACAGTGGGCAAGAACTTTACGCTGGACACCACGCTGGGTAACACCGCTGGCGGGGCAGTTGTGATGGGTCTTAAAGGCACAGGTACAGCAGTTGTAGCCGATACGCAAGCCTCACACGCCACATGGTTGGAAGTGGGTCTGGCTAACGCTCCAACTTACTCAGGCAATCGTCCTACGCCATCATTCAGCGCGGCTTCTTCTGGTAGCAAGGCTACATCTTCTGCGGTGTCTTTTTCTATTACTAGCACTGGCACAGTCGCAGGATGTTTTATTAACATTGGTGGTAGCGCAACTAAAGACAATACGACAGGAACATTGTTCTCTGCTGGAGACTTTTCTAGTTCTAAGTCTGTTGTTTCGGGCGATACAATCGCGGTCACGTACACTGCTACATTGACATAACATGGCCGGAGCCGCTTGGGGTAATAATGCTTGGGGCGACTTAGGTTGGGGTGGAGTTACCACCTACGATGTAAGCGTTACTGAGTATTTGACCCCAGCTACGGCTTGGGGGGATAGCACTTGGGGAACTGATCCTTGGGGCGGCACAGTCCCTATGTTTGAAACTCAGACTGTTGCGTTTACTGCGAATGCGTCAGTTACTGAGACTGCGGCTATAGCTGATAGCCAGACGGCAATTACATCTTTTTTGGGGTCAGTCACCGAAACTGCGGCTATATCTGAAACAAATGCGGCGGCAACGACTTACACAAACATCGTTACAGACAGCCTAGTTACTTCCACTACAGAATCAGCTTCAGCTAATTTCCCAGTTTCTATTACGGAAACAAGTGCAACAAGTACATCTGAGGTGGTAGCGGCAACATTTGCCAAGTCAATTACTGAGACTGCGGCGACTTCTACAACAGAAGCTGTAGCGGCTACGTTTGCCAAAGATATTACTGAAACAGCGGCTTTAACGGATTCTAATACAGCGACTACGGCCTATACAACCATTGTTGCTGACTCTGTGGTCACAAGTACAGCAGAATCCGCAGCAGTTACGTACACGGCTTCAGTTACAGAAACCAACCCAATTGTTACGGTAGAAGAGGCTGTAGCCACGTTCTTGGGCAGTATTACCGAGTCAATGGCTATCTCAGAACAGCAGTTGTTTACATGGCTGGCCTCAATCATTGAGACAATGGCTACGTCTGACGCTACGACAGTTGGCACTTATTACACAGAATTTATTGCAGAGCTTGCGGCTATCGCGGATAATCCACAAGCGGCAACGGCATACAATGTGAGCAGGGCTGAATCAGCGGTTATTACATCCACAGAATCAGGACGAAATTTGTGGGAAGTAATAGATGACACAGAGACTGCAAACTGGCAGAATATCAGCAATCCACAAACACCGGGCTGGGCTGATGTGAGTAATACCGAAACGCCCGGTTGGACAGTAATTTCTACTCAGTAGGAGCAATAAATGGCAAAGACATCCCTTATAGGTCTAACCCTCCCGGCAACAGGTACGTTGTCCGGTCAATGGGGCGATACTGTTAACAACGCCATCTCGCAGATTGTTGACGTTGCGGTGGCTGGTACACAGACCATCTCCACTGATGCAGACATTACGCTGACTGTTACAGAAGGTACTTACGCAAGTACAGGTCTGACGGCTAATAGCTCTCAGTATGCGGTTCTTTTGTGGACGGCTGCTGGCACGGTCACTCGCACGATTACAGTCCCTGCCCAGTCTAAAACCTACGTGGTGATTAACAAAAGCAGCACCCAGTCAATTACCGTCCAAGGTGTAACTGGAACAGGCGTTACTGTGGTAGCTGGTACACGGGCTATCGTGGCGTGGGACGGCACTAACTTTGTTAATGTAGGCGGCGGTTCTGCTGCTGGCTCAAACACGCAGGTTCAGTTCAACAGTTCTGGTGCTTTTGGCGCTTCTTCTGCCCTGACATGGGATGGCACAATCCTATCGGCAACTAGATTTGCAGGTGCTTTAAACGGTACTGTAGGCGCAACCACCCCTTCAACTGGTGCTTTTACAACGGTTACAGCCTCGACTCCTATTACCTATAACAACGGCGGTACAGGCCAGTCAAGTTTGTTTAATCAGTGGGGCGTAACATACGCATCTACTACGGGCGTATTAGCTACTACGGCGGCTGGTACAACAGGTCAAGTTTTAACGGCTACAACAGGTGGAGCGCCCACTTGGGCAGCGGCGGCATCTTCTGGCGTGTCACAAGCCAAAGCCACAATGATTAACTTTATTTTTAGCATCTAAGGAGCTAACATGGCAAACCCCAATTTACTAGCCGCGACCACAGCCGCTGGCACAACAACATACCTAACACCCGGCGGTACAACTGCGGTGGTGTTGGTTCCTAATGCCGCGTCTAGCGGTCAGGTCTTCAAAATTAACCAAATTGTTGCGGCTAACGTCAGTGGCTCGGCAGCAGTGAATGCAACCGTAAGTATTTATACTAATGGCGCAGTAGCTCAAGGCTCTGCCCCTAGCAGCGGTACAGCTTACCCAATTGCATCAGCAGTTTCAGTACCTGCCGGAGCTTCACTGATTGTTGTTGATAAAACCTCTGCCATTTATCTGATGGAAGGTTCATCAATTACGGTGACATCAGGTACGGCAAGCGGTATCACTTACACCATCAGCTATGAGTTGATTTCGTAAACGGAGGCAATCATGTCTCTTAAATGGACTGGTGGAGTTCTTTCGCCGACCTATAACGGCCTTAACTACCCTGTCACAACGGTGGAATACCTTGTCGTGGCTGGCGGGGGTGGTGGTAATCAAGGCTCTAGTGGTGGCCCCGGTGCTGGGGGCGGTGCGGGTGGTCTTTTAACTGCTACTGGATATTCCATTACTGTAGGCTCAAGCATCACTGTAACTGTTGGTGCTGGTGGCGCTGGAAACGCACAAGGTAGTGCGGCGGCGGCTACAAATGGTTCTAGTTCTGTTTTTGGAAGCATCACGACTACTGGTGGTGGAGGTGCTGGCGCTACTGCTGGGCAATCTGGTGGCTCTGGTGGCGGTGGTAATTCCCTTGGTGGTGGCGCAGGTGCTGGAATTGTTGGTCAAGGTAATGCTGGCGGTGCTGGCGGCTCTTCTGCGCCAAAGTATGGTGGTGGTGGAGGTGGTGGTGCGGGTTCTTTTGGTACTGTGGGTAGTGGAAGTGGTGCTGGTAATGGTGGCTCTGGATTAGTTTCTTCTATTAGCGGCTCTGCAATTCAATATGCTGGTGGCGGTGGCGGTGGATATTACGCTACAGGCGCAACACAAGCAGGTCTTGGGGCCGCAGGCGGTGGCAATGGTAGTGCAGGTGATGTAGGTACTCTAAACGCATTTTCTGCGCTTGCAAATACAGGATCGGGTGGCGGTGGAGTTGCTGGTGCTGGAGCAGGTAGCGCTGGAGCAGGCGGTTCAGGCGGCTCTGGCATAGTCATCATTCGTTATCCTTCATACTTACTGCCAGCGGCATCAACAACTGGATCACCAGAAACATACATTGCTGGTCAGTATCGGGTTTATAAATTCGTTGCTAGCGGCACAATAACTTTTTGAGG
>Ga0209400_1003780_pt1 | contig 10939 bp, 18 predicted proteins | sample M_130807_EF_Meta_FD_187313 | JGI IMG/M metagenome (GOLD analysis project Ga0209400, IMG submission 187313) | Freshwater microbial communities from Lake Montjoie, Canada to study carbon cycling - M_130807_EF_MetaG (SPAdes) (version 2) | ecosystem: Environmental > Aquatic > Freshwater > Lake... | reverse complement strand
GAGCGCACAGCTTCTCGCTAAGGTGCGAGGATTGATTGCACACGCGCTAGACCCTCGCTCAATGGTGGGCTAATGCCTCCAGTAGCGATCACTACACTCCGGACTACTTTAGCCACTGCGCTAGTAGATAACACTAAATACCAAGTCTTTGCTTTCCCGCCTGCCACAGTTCTTGCTAACTCCGTTATCGTGTCTCCGGACGATCCTTATCTGACTCCTAGCAATAACCAGCACATCACTATCAGCCCAATGGCTAACTTTAAGATTATTATGACTGTGCCTTTATTTGACAATGAAGGCAACCTAAACGGCATTGAAGATACTGTCTGTGGCGTGTTCGCTAAGCTCGCAGCATCATCTCTGGTCTATAATGTAAGCGCAATCAGCGCACCAAGTATTCTCAACGCTGCTTCGGGTGACCTACTCAGCTGTGAGATGTCCGTATCAATCCTAACAAGTTGGAGCTAACATGTCAGAGCTAACACCAGAGGATCTAGCCTTCTTGAAAAAGATTGGTCAGATTTCAGCAGCACCAAAGCCAGTAACTACAAAGAAAGATGAGGAATAATTAATGGCAATTTTCTTAAACAATAAGGTCGGATTTAAGGTTGCTACTGTCAATCTTTCAGACCATGTAACTGCTTTCACACTTAACCGTCAGGTAGACGCTCTAGAAGTAACAGCAATGGGCGACACAGCTCATAAGTTTGTTGCTGGTCTTGCAGCAGACACAATAACAGTTTCATTCTTGAATGACACAGCAACAGCAAATGTTCTTGCAACATTGCAGGATGCTTTTGGAACAACAGTTGCTTTTTCAGCACTTCAAGATACAAGTGCAGCAGTATCTGCAACTAACAAGCTATACACAGGCACAATCTTGGTTGATAACCTAACAGACATTAACGGCGCAGTTGGCGATGAGGGAATGATTGACATCACTTTCACATGCAACAGCAAGACTGCTTTAGCAATCACAGGCACATTCTAAACAACTAACTAACAAAGGGGCAAAACAATGGCAAAACTAAAGATCGTTCGTACAGATGGAAGTGAACTGGTCGGTGAGATCACGCCTAGCGTTGAATACTCATTCGAGTTGCATCATAAAAAGGGTTTCCACCGTGCCTTTCGTGAAGATGAAATGCAAACTATGGTCTATTGGCTTGCTTGGGAAGTGACTCGCAGATCGGGTGAGACTGTGAAGCCATTTTCAATTGAGTTCATCGACACGCTCCGCAGCGTGGAAGTGTTGGACTCAGACCCTTTAGCTTAAAGCGCGACCTGCCCTTCACCTACCTTATTGCTCGTTTGAGCATTAGGTTGGGCATCGCGCCACAGCACTTATTGGAATTAGATAAAACCATGCTAGATGCTCTAGTTAAAGGTCTAAAAGATGAAGCAAAGGAGTCGGCAGATGCCAGCAAGCGTCAAAGGCGCGGTCGAACTCCGTAAAGCTTTGCGTCAATTTACTCCAGATCTTGCTAAAGCAACACAGAAGGAAATCAGAACAGCTATTACACCAATTTCTAAATCGGCTAAAGGCTATGTTCCTGATCGAGGAGAAGTGTTGAGCGGATGGTTGCCTCGTCAAATGTCAGAGGGATCATTTCCATTTTTTAATCCTTCTCTTGTCAAGTCAGGCATTGGTTTTAAGACAACGCCATCAAAGCCTAACTCAAAAGGATTTAGATCTTTAGCTCAAGTTTTTAATAAAAGCAGAGCTGGATCTATTTACGAAAGAATGGGCAAGTTAAGCCCAGACAGCCGCTTTGTTCTTAATCAAGATGGAAAGTTACGCGCACCCCTTAAGGGAAAGGGTCGTATGCAAGGACGACTTCTTTATCGCGCTTATGATGAAAACAATGGCAAGGCTAGAGCAGGTGTTCTTAAAGCCATTCAAACAGCAGCTGACAACCTTAATAAAAGAGCTAGTGTGAGAGGCTAATTATGGCAAGCGTAATAATTGACATTGCAGCAGAATTCACTGGCAACAAAGCTTTTAAGCAAGCCGAGAATTCAACAGACAAACTTATCAAGGGTGTAAAAAGACTTGCTGGGGCTACAGGTCTTGCTTTTGGTACTGCCCAAGTTATTGCTTTTGGTAAAGCATCGGTTAAGGCATCTCTTGAAGCCCAAGCTCAACAGGAACGACTTGCCAGCCTACTCAAAGTAACAGTAGGCGCAAGAGATTCAGAAATTCAAGCTCTTAACGACCAAGCAGAAGCTTTGCAAAACATTGGTGTTGTAAGCAAAGACAACATCACACAGGTTCAGTCGCAGCTTGCCACATTCAATCTTCAGATCGACACAATCAAATCCTTAACCCCTGCCATCCTTGACTATGTAACAGCAGAAAAGGGTGCAACCGCTTCTGCCGATCAGTTCAAGCAAATGACTAACGGACTGGCACAAGCCCTTAATGGCAACTTTGCATCTCTAACCAAAACAGGGTTCGTTTTAGATGAAGCAACAAAAAAGACTATTAAAAATGGCAGCGAGAGCGATCGAACAGCTGCAATTATTAAAGTCTTAGATTCGACCTATAAAGATTTTAATAAGAATTTAGGTGAAACCGACAGCGGACAAATGGCAAAATTGTCTAACGCTGCTAACGATGTCCAAGAAATCATTGGCAAAGGAATTATTGATTCCTTAAAAACTCTGGGTAAAGACAATAGTGTTGAAACATTAGTAAAGAACATGAATGATCTTGCTTTTTACATTGCTGATGTAATTCGTGGAATTGGCGTTTTAATTAAAAAGATTGGTGAAATCCCTATCCTTGGGGATGCCCTCAGTTTCCTATTTACAAGCAGTCCTCTTTTGGATTATTTGGCAGATTTAGGAAAAGTAACTGCTATCCAAAAATCTTCTGATAATGAACATCTTAAAGCACTTGAATCTCAATTTAAGGTTATAAGAAAGACTGGCAATCTGACTACAAAGCTCACAGCAGATGAACTTAAAAAGTTAAAAGCAAAACAATTACAGCTTGCAATTGACAAGGCTAACCTTGCACTTGGTAAAAGCGAGGGTGTCTTTGACATTGATAAGATTCAGATTGCAGCAGCTCTTGTTAATCAAGCACAATTATTGGGCAAGGCAACAGACGCAGCACAAGTCTTGCAAATTGCTAATGATACTGCCCGTCTAAATGTCAAGCGTTCTATGCTTGCACTTGAAGAAGCTATAGCCGCAAAAGATGAAGCGGCAATCATTGCTGCAACGGCTAAACTTAATTTAGATCTTAAAGCTCTAAGTGCATTAACTGGTCAAAGTGTAAAACTTACAGACATCAAATCTATTCTTGACACCTTAAAACCTATTGATCTTATTAGTCAATCAAACTTAGATCTCGCTCTGGCTAAGATTCGAGAGATGCTTACATTGCTTGCTTCTGCTACTGGTCAAAGTAAAGCAAAAATTGCCACTAGTGGTTCTTTAGGTTCTGGAATCCCAGTAGGAGATTATGTTGCTCCAGTTAAAATGGCTGATGCTCTAGCAGCCTCAACAGATTCTTTAATTGAATACGCGGACGCAGCAGCAGCTAGAGCCAATGCTTTTGCAGATTTATTAGATCTACAGAACGCAGCGGATTTAGCAGCTTTCCTAAGTAGTTCACTCAATGTGGCAACTGCACCTTCTGGCTCATTACAGTCATTCCGTACATCTGAATCAGCCACCATAAACATCTATGCCAACACCATTGCCAATCCAGATGAGTTAACTAATCTAGTGCAAGATGCCATTATTAAAATCAATCGTCAAGGTGGAAGTCTCACACAGGCTGGATCTCTATGACCAGACCGATTATCAATGTAGTCATTGACTTCTCGACAGGGGCTTCATTCGGCTATCCATTTATCCTTGATTCATCAACCCTAGATGGTGCTGATGTTCTTTCTGACAGCCCAACAAGCCTTGTAGTAGATGTATCCAATCTTCTTGATTCAGTACAAAGCAATCGAGGCAGACAAATCTCGGCAGAAGTTTTCCAAACTGGCACAGCATCTGTTCGTTTGTTAGATCAGAATGGTGACTTTAATCCACAGAACACAGCTTCTCCGTATTACACATATCTAAATCCAATGCGTAAAATGACAATTACAGCAACCTACTCAGGAGTAACATATCCAATCTTTGCTGGATACATCACAGGTTATAACACCACGACTCCTAAGTTTAATGGTGACATTGTTTACACCACGATCACAGCTGTTGATGGTTTTCGCTTATTCCAGAACGCTCAATTCTTTGGTGTTACTGGAGCAGTAGCAGGTCAGACAACAGGCACTAGAATTACAAATATTCTGGACACTGTGAGTTGGCCATTGGCACTTCGTGATATTGACACAGGTTTAACTACTGTGCAGGCAGATCCAGCAACACAGCGCACAGCGCTTCAAGCATTACAGACAGTGGCGACCACTGAATATGGTGCTATCTATATGGACGCACAGGGGCGAGTAGCTTTTCAGGATCGCAATCTAACTGTTTCTTCTGTAGCTTCTACTCCAATTGTGTTTAATGACAATGGCACAGGCATTGGTTACTTCGATGTTAAATGGGTTTTTGATGATACCCAGATCTATAACCTAGCCACTATTACACGCACAGGCGGATCAGTCCAGACAGCAAGCGATGCGACCTCTATTGCTAAGTATTTTACCCACAGTTATAACCAATCAGGCTTGCTCATGCAGACCGATACAGAAGCTTTGGATTATGCACAGGCTTTTATAGCATCTCGTAAAGAGACTTCAATCCGCGTGGATGAGCTAACCCTAGATCTCCAGCAGGATGACTACGCTGCTGGCACTGTTGCAGCTTTAACTATGGACTTCTTCACCCCTGTGAGTATTACTACAACTCAGCCCAATAACACTGCTTTGTCTAAGACAGTGCAGGTCTTTAATGTTGCCCACACGATCACGCCTAACTCATGGAAAGTACGCTACGGCACAGCAGAACCGATCATCGATGGATTCATCCTAGACTCGGCATTATACGGTATTCTAGACACTAGCGTTTTAAGTTACTAAGGAGTAATAAATGGCAACAGGATTCCCATTCACCACAGGTCAGGTGTTGGCAGCAAGTCAGATGAACGGACTTACATCCTTCACTGTAGGGTCAGATCAAACAGCAGATTACACAGCTGTACTTGCAGATCAATATCAGGCTCTTATTCCAATGAACAAGGCTACGGCAGTTGCTTTTAAGATCCCTACTAACGCTTCCGTAGCATATCCAGTGGGCACAGTTCTTACATTACTAAACAAAGGTGCAGGTACTGTAACAATTTCCGCTGTTACTTCTGGCACAACTACAGTGCTTTCATCTGGTGCAGTTGCAGCATCTCCAACAGTTGCACAATACAAAACAGCAGCTTGCATTAAGACAGCAACAGACACTTGGTATGTAGTAGGAGCCATTGCATAATGCTTAACACGATAACTGGTTTCTTGGGTGGAGTGACTGCTCTACCAGCCAGCTTCAACATTGATTACTTAGTGATCGCAGGTGGTGGCGGTGGTGGTGGCTTTACTGGTGGCGGTGGTGGAGCAGGCGGTTATCGCACTGCAACAGGTTTATCTTCATCAACACTTACTAACTACTCTGTAACTGTAGGCGGTGGAGGTGCTTTTGGTGCAACCTCAACTTCGTTTGGTACAAACGGTAGCGATTCAATTTTTAGCACAATCACATCCGCTGGTGGCGGTGGTGGTGCATACAATAATCAGAATGGTTTAGCAGGTGGATCAGGCGGTGGCGGTGGTGCGCAATCTTCTACAGGTGGCGCAGCTTCTCCATCGGGTCAAGGTAATGCCGGTAATCCGTTTCAAAGCACAAACGCTCCGGGGTATTCCGCAGGCGGTGGCGGTGGTGCAGGTGCACAAGGTTCTGCTGGAGATAACACTGTAGGTGGAAGTGGTGGAACAGGTTTAGGTTCAACAATTACAGGCACTACAGTTACTCGTGGTGGTGGCGGTGGTGGAGGTAACTTCGGTACTCCAACATCTACAGGCGGCGCAGGTGGCGGTGGTGCAGGTGGAAACACAACTACTGGTGGAGTCGCAGGAACAGCAAACACTGGTGGCGGTGGTGGCGGTGGTGGACAAAACCTATCTAACGGAGCTAATGGTGGCTCAGGTGTTGTAATTCTTAAATACCCAGACACTCGCACAATCATTGTAGGCGCAGGATTAACAGGATCAACAGCTGGTCCTAGCGGTGGATTTAAGGTTACAACAATTACTGCTGGCACAGGAAATGTGAGTTTTCTATAATGGCACATTACGCATTTTTAGATGAAACCAATATCGTTACAGAAGTTATTGTAGGTATTGACGAGACAGAAACTATTGATGGTTTAGACGCTGAGACTTGGTATGGCAATGTTAGAGGTCAAGTCTGCAAGCGCACAAGTTATAGTGGCAAGATCCGATATAACTATGCTGGGGTTGGATTTACATACGATCCTCTAGATGATGCTTTTATTGCACCAATGCCTGAATGTAAGCATCCAGAATTATTACTTAATAACTTAAAGCGATGGGAATGTTCTAATGACGAACATAAAGCCGCGATTATCTAAGGCTGCTATCCAATTAAGGGAACAGTTTGATGATACCTACCCAAGTCGTGACCGCACATCGGATGGCTGGATCGGTGATACTCGACACGCAGCTCGCCCTAGCGATCATAATCCCGATGTTAATGGCTGGGTTCGTGCCATCGATGTTGATCGTGATCTCAGTGGTCGCGCCAAGCCCGATCTCATGCCAGATCTTGCAGATCAGATTCGTCTCTTATGCAAGTCTAAAAAAGAAACCAGAATTACCTACATTATCTTTGATGGTCGTATCGCCTCCAGCAAAAAGGCATGGGCTTGGAGAACATACGAGGGCACTAACAAACACAACCACCACTGTCACATCTCGTTTGCGAAAGAAGCTGACGATGATGGGGCTTTTTTTCAAGTACCTATGTTAGGAGCCAGTAATGAATGAATTAAAGACAGCAGCAGGTTCATGGGCTAGAGCCTTTTTAGTAGCAGTTATCTCAATGGCAGCAGCTGGGGTCACAGATCCTAAAGCACTCATTGCAGCTGGTCTTGCTTCTATCCTCCCTCCAGTATTGCGCTATCTCAACGGCAACGATTCGGCACTGGGCTTGAAGAAGTGACACAACAGGACTTCTTTACTCTTTACATAGCAACCATCGGCATCATCGGTGGTCTATCAGGCTATGTCATTACTCATCTGCTAGGTGAAATTAAGCGACTCAACTCGCGTGTCGATGAGATCTACAACATACTTCTAGAGCGATAATTTTGTCATGGCAAGAAAAGCGACTAAGGCGTTAGAGGATCAGGGCTACTCTAAACTTGATGCTTATTGCATTGGAATGTATGAGTTTGCACAAAGCCTTAAAAAGGCAGGCTTTGATGAAGAAACTGTCATGGGAATTATTGTAGAACCACAAGCTTATCCGCATTGGATCTTGCCAGATGGTGTACCGCCAGAGAAGTTTGGCGACTATGAAGATGAGGATGACGATTAAGCGAATCGTTGTTGTATCGGACTTACAAGTTCCTTACCATGACAGGGTTGCTACTCGTAACCTTGCTAGTTTCATCACCAAGTTTAAGCCAGATCAAGTAGTGACCATAGGCGATGAGATTGACCTACCACAGATAAGCAAGTGGGAAGAAGGTCGGATGGGCAGTTATGCCCAGACCCTAGATGATGATCGCAATGAGGCAGTACAGCTTCTCTGGGATTTAGGCGTCACAGATTGCATCCGCAGCAATCACACAGATCGCTTGTATAACATCATTATGGCTAAAGTACCTGCCTTTGGTGCATTGCCAGAGCTGCGCTTTGAGAAGTTTATGAAGTTTGATGAGCTAGGCATTACCTTTCACAAGAACCCAATGGCTATTGCTCCTAACTGGATTGCAGTGCATGGAGATCACACACCAATTAAGCCACAAGGGGGTCTATCAGCCCTAGAAGCAGCCCGTAGGCATGGCAAGAATGTTATCTCAGGTCATACACACAGAGCAGGCAGATCAGCCTTCTCAGAGGCTTCAGGAGGGCGTATAGGGCGTGTCCTGCATGGTGTCGAAGTAGGCAATCTCATGGACTTTAAGCAAGCTGCTTACACAAAGGGCGTGGCTAATTGGCAGCAAGCTTTTGCCATCATGTATGTGCATGGATCTAAGGTGCAGGTCGATTTAATCAACATTGAAAAGGACGGCACATTTATTGTGTCTGGAAAGTCTTACGGCAGACCTAGATAATCGTTATCGTTTCGTTACACAAATGTCCGTGACTTTGGCGGATAGGCGTGAGACTCTAATCATGTAAGCCAGTCAAGGGCACTGGATGCAGATAGGTACACAGTGATTAACTCAATTACAATTATAGGAATTATTGGTTTATTCTTAGCCACTAACTTTATCTGGTATTGGCAAGGCTTTAAGGACGGCAGGCGCGAGGGTTATAGACGCGGTCGCGATCTCAATCGTCAAGGGTTCTGGCAAGAATGAGAGCTAATGAGATTCTACTTACAGCAACCGACACTATCCGCGATCGTGGGCTTCAGTATGGGCATCCTGCCGACAACCTAGAACACACAGCCATGTTGCTGAGTGCTTATCTTCAGATGCCGATTCACGATTATCAGGTGGCAGGCATCATGGTCTTAGTTAAACTGGCTAGGACTAATCAATCAGCACAGCACATAGACAACTGGATTGATCTATGTAGCTATGGTGCACTGGCTGGACAACTAGCCACAGAGGAGAACGAGCTCTATGTTTAATTTAGCCGATTACGAGACAGTCGAGGTGAGACTTGAAAAGTTTATTAAGGACTATCCAGATTTCCGCATTGCAACTGAGTTGGAAGTGGTCGAAAGAGATCGATACATCGTCAAGGCGTATCTATTTAAAACTACTAGCGACAGCCTTAGCTGGGCGACAGGGTACGCTGAGGAGAAAATTACTGATCGAGGTGTTAATTCGACTTCAGCACTGGAGAATTGCGAGACTTCAGCGATCGGCAGAGCGCTTGCAAATGCAGGTTATGCAGCTAAAGGAAAGCGCCCTAGCCGAGAAGAAATGAGCAAGGTTGTTGCTACAAAAGTAGTAAAGCCACCGGTACAAGATCTGGTACCAGATCAACAGGATTATTGGACTACGCCAGTTAATGAATACATGAAAGTGGTAGATGCTCCAATAACACTGGACAAAGCATTAGATTTAGTGCAGGACATACTAGGTACAGGTGAAGCACAAGAAGCACCACAATGCAAGCATGGACACATGAAATGGCGCGAAGGTGAAAAGAACGGTCGCGCTTGGGGTGGCTATCAATGCATGCAAATGAACGCAGGTGGCATCAAATCAGATTGTCCGCCTCATTGGTACAACATAGGCAGTGACGGTAAATGGCATCCACAGAAAGCAAAGGTGTAACATGGGACATGTAGGAATTAAAATCAATGGAGAATGGCTAGACCTTATGTCAGCCTTTATCGCTTGTCAGCTGTGCAATGAGCCAGTGCAGATACGAGATCTAGAGGACATCTCATCTGATTCAGTCAATGGCATTGTCACATGGCAATGTGCCAAGTGCAAAGCAGTAAATGGCTAGTCAAGCAAGAAAGCACAGAGGTTTCCGCACAGAGCGTGTTGTAGCTGAGTACCTATCGACTCAGTGGGCAGGCGCATGTGTGGGAAGGGGTAGTGGCAAGGATATTGTTAATGTACCGTTTGATGTTGAAGTCAAAGCCCGCGCTGGATTTCAACCACTTGCATACATAAAGCAATTGAAGGCTCGGACAGCCATTTCGGGGGAATTGGGCTTCGGAGTTATTAGACTCAATGGTCAGGGTGAAGATGCGCGTGAATATGCCGCGATCATTAGACTAGAGGATCTATTGCCACTACTCATATTAAAGTACGGTCATCTTACTAGCGAACCTACAGAGGCAGATATTGACCGCTGCACAGCTTGTGGGTCTTACATGATAAGGAAGTGCTTAACTTGCCAACCTACGATTACAAGTGCGCCAGATGCAATCTTAGTCAAGAAGTCCAACATGGATGGAACAATCGACCTATGATCTTATGCGCTTATTGTAATGAACCGATGGTTAAAGTTATAGCAGCTACAGCAACACACTTTAAGGGCAAGGGCTTCTATTCAACGGATAAATAGTTATCCACAGAAGTTATGCACAGGAGGTAAAATCATGGCAACACGCCCAAGATTAAACATGGTAGTTGACAGCATCAGTATGCTAATTAGGCAGAGCCCATCAGGGGCTCACACCGCGCCGCTTAAGCGGATAGCGCGGGGGGTGCTAATAGCATTAGTGGGATCTCTATGCTTAATGCCTGAAGCAGGTTCTACAAACTTAGAAGATATATCTATGACTCCTAAACAATATGCTTATTACTCATTAGGAGATGTTAAACAATACAAATGCATTGCTGCTTTATATGGTAAAGAAAGTGCTTGGAATCCCAAAGCAACTAATGGTAGTCATGCTGGTATTCCACAAGGTAGATCACAATGGCTAATAACAGCTACACCAATACAGCAAGTAGAGTGGGGCTTACGCTACATTAAGCACAGATACTCAACGCCTTGCAAGGCATATGCACATTGGAAGGCTAAGGGATGGCATTAGACGAACTTAACTCCAGACGCTACAGAGCACAGCGAGAGAGAGTGTTCATGCGTGATGGTAGAGCTTGTCAATTGTGTGGCACAGACGAAGGTGAGATGCATATCGATCACATCATCCCACGCAAAGCAGGAGGAGATCACAGCCTTGATAATCTTCGTGTCCTATGTAAGACATGCAACCTACGCAAAGGTGCGCTTAATGAGGGGGTTTTTTTAGCACGGACGGCTAC
>Ga0209400_1003777_pt1 | contig 10942 bp, 6 predicted proteins | sample M_130807_EF_Meta_FD_187313 | JGI IMG/M metagenome (GOLD analysis project Ga0209400, IMG submission 187313) | Freshwater microbial communities from Lake Montjoie, Canada to study carbon cycling - M_130807_EF_MetaG (SPAdes) (version 2) | ecosystem: Environmental > Aquatic > Freshwater > Lake... | reverse complement strand
ATGGTGCGCTCCGGTTTGAGGCTCGGCAGGCTGAACAGCTTGCAGGCTGGATGATCGCGCACCACCCGCTCCATGAGGTCAAGCAGCTGACTCTCGCCGGCGCCGTTGACCCGGATCGCCAGCTCGATTTCCGGCTCGACGCGCAAGTCCGGATAGTGCGTCGCCAACACCCAATCCAGCATCGGCCACGCCATGTCCGGGAATCCCGGAAAAAAGTGGTGGTGGCCCAAAGAAAAACCTGGCACCCGATTAACCGGGTTGGGAATCAACGCGACGCCCTGCGGAAAATCGGCCATCAGCACCCGCTTGGGGTAGGCCGCCTCGCCAAATTGCTGCTCGATCAAAGCGATTGCACCAGCGTGGCGCTCGATCGGCACCCCCGCTGCAGCAGCAGCCGCCTGCCGCGTATGGTCGTCGGGGGTGGCGCCGATGCCGCCAAAGCTGAACACCAGCGCATCGGTTGCCAGACTGCGACGGAACTCGCCGATCAGGCGCTCACGGTCATCGCCCAGATACTGGGCCCAGCTGAGCATCAAGCCACGCTCGGCCAAGGTATTGATGACGCGCAGCAGGTGTTTGTCCTCGCGCTTGCCGGAGAGGATTTCGTCGCCAATGATGTACGCGCCGATCGGGAGGGACGGGGTCATGCCGGATGAATTCATGCAGACAGTGTAGCCGTGAGATCGAGCCACTCGCCCTCACCCACCACCAGACCGGCGCCCACCGTGTGGTCGGGCCAGATGGCCGTCACCGCCGCGCGGTAATCCGCCAACTGCTCGCGATAGTCCTCGCGCAAGGCAGCGGCCGGCGCGTCGCCCGTCTTGTAGTCGGCGATCCAGATGGCGTCACGCGTGACGACCAGCCGGTCGATGCAGCGCTGTTCACCGTGCGCGTTGACCAGCGGAAATTCGCTGTAGGCCTCGACATAGCGGTCGGGATCAAACAGGTGGGCCAGCGCCGGGGCCGCCAACCATCGACGGGCCCGCGCCAATAGCGGCGTCAACTCGGCAGCCGAGGTCCCGAGCAGCGCCGCCAGTTGGGCCTCGTCGCGCACCGCGACGGGTGGCGCCATCCACTGCATCAGCGCGTGCAGCAGCACGCCGCTGCGTTGCTGCAGGCTCACCGGCTCAGCAGGCCGCGACACACCCACAGCTGACGACAACTGTGGCACCGGTCGCAGCGATGCAACCATCGGCTGCGCTGGCCGGACTGCAGCAACGTCGACCAGCGGCCGCAACCCATCAGCCCTGGCGGATGCGGGCAGCGCCGGCTGCAAGGTCGCATGCCAGTGCTCGTTCGATGGCCTGCCCCCCAGAGAACCGCTGACGGCCAAGGTGGTGCAGGCGCGGGTCATGGCGACGTAAAGTAGGTTGAGCGTTTCGCGCTTGGCGAGTTCCGACCCCTCCAACACGTGCTCACGCCAGCGGTGGTGCCCGCGCAAATCGCCGGACTTGCTGGTCTGGCACGCCATCCACTGCGGCCGGTCGTGGCCCACCGGCCACTCGCTGACCACCGTGTAACTGTCACCGAGGTCGGCGGCGGCCGTGTCCGCCAGCCACACCAAGGGCCATTCCAAGCCCTTGGCGGAATGGATTGTCTCCAGCGCGACCGCATCCAGGCCCGCCGAGGGCTGCGCCTCCTCCGGTGCGGCATCTTGCTCGCGCAGGCGCATGTCGGACAGGCGCTGCAAGAAGGCTGCGACGCCGGGCCGGCGACCGCCGTCGAGGTCGAGGCTGAGCGCTAGGAAGGCCCCGAGATTGGCCACCACCACCTCCGCCTGGGCCGCCGGCAGATCGCGCGCATAGGCCGCGGCCAGATCGGCCTCGCCAACGATGTGGTCCAGCAGATCGTGAACCGGCAGACGCGCCGCGAGTGCGCGCCAGCGCGCCAGCCGCTCAGCCACACTCGCCCAGTCGGCATCGGACACCGCAAGCGCCTGCAGCCGCGTCCACCAGGTCGCGCCGTCACGGCCACCGTCCGCTAGCGGCAACAGCGACTCGACCGATCGGCTGAACAGCGGCGTGCGCAATACGTGCGCGAGGTCGAGGTCGGACTCCGGTCGCAGCAGGGAGCGCAGCAACGCCTCGAGGTCGGCCACCTCAAGCGTGTCGAGCAGGCCGCTGCGCCCCCCACCGATGCAGGGGATGCCCTGCTCTGCCAGCGCCTGCTCGAACGCCCGCTGGTGGGTGCGAAAGCGGAACAGGATCGCCACATCCGAGTAGCGAGCCGCACGCTCGGGCTGGTCCGGACCCTGCGCGGGGATTCGGCTGTGGGCCACCCAATCGGCGATCGCAGCCGCCACCGCCCGCGCTTCAGCGGCCCGCGACGACGCCTCCGGCGAAGTACGCGGCTGCCGCAACAGATCCCGCCACGACGGCGAGTCCGCAGCGGGTTCGGCTGCATCGCGCGCCGCAAGCTCGAGGCACGCCAAGCCCCCATCGTGCGTGACCGCGGTTTCGTGCGGCACAAACCCGGGGTAGTCGTTGCGCGGGCTGAAGACCGCGTTCACCCAATCGACAACCGCTTGGGGATTGCGCCGGGTGGTGTGGGTGTGACGGTAGCCGGCTCGGTACTGCGGATGTGCCTGCAGCCACTCGCTAGCCGCCTTGAACAGTCGCGGCTCGGCGCCGCGAAACCGGTAGATGGCCTGTTTCGGGTCACCCACCATGAACACGGTCAGGGGCCGGTCGGCCTCGCTGGCCGCCTCGAACCAGGCACGCAAGGCCCGCCACTGCTGCGGATTGGTATCCTGAAATTCGTCCAACAGCACATGCCGATAGCGCGCATCCAAGCGCGCCATAAGCGCTGCGGAGCCCTCGCCATCGGCCAGCGCCTGCGCCGCGAGATGCTCAACATCGGCAAAGTCGAGCACCCGCGCCCGCGTCTTCAGCCGCTCGTAATGGTCGATCAGCGGCAGCGCCACGGTGAGCGCGTCGCGGTTCAGCGCCAGCCAGTCACGCCGCAGTTCGGCGTCTCGGGCGGCGGCACAGGCCTCGGCCAGCGCCATCGCGGCACGCGCCAAGGCCTCGCCCCGACTTCCGTATCGGCGCTGACGGGTGCCCGGGAACAGATTGCGCTCACTCCGCGGCCGGTCCTCAGTCAGAAAGACCTTGCGCAGCGACGCGCGGGCGCCGACATCTTGGGATTGCGCCAGCACCGCAGCAATAGCCTCCCGCTCGGCACGGGCCCTGTCATCGTCATCCGCCAAAGCCGCCGCGTAATCGGACAACGCAGTCGCAGCGTTCTCCAGCCAGTCGCCGAAGGGGTCGGCGCTCTCACGCCCGTCGACCGGCGCAAATGCGCGTTGCAGCGCCGCCATCGCCGCCTCGACGCGATCGGTATGGCTATCGGTGAGCAGCCACAGACTAGCGCGCTGATGCAGCCACGACGTCAGCAGCTCGCGCGTGTTGCTGCCACCAACGCCCAGCCACAGGCGGTCGAGGGACGCCGCCGTGGCGGGCGCCGCGCCCGCCGCCAGTTGATCCAACAAAGCCCGCCACGCCTCGCGTTGCAGCGCGTCGGTCGATTCGAGCAGGCTGCGCCCGCTGTGTGGCGCATCCAGTGGCGCCGCGCCCAGAAGATCGAGGAACCAGGCGTGGAAGGTGTCGAGCCGTAGACCGATCGGATCCCGCAGCACCAACTCGTAGAGCACGCGCGCGCGCGGCAGCAATTCGGATACACGCTCGGCGGCGACGCCGCGCTGCTGCAAAAAATCGCTGACCTCCGCATCGGACGCGCTCGCCAGCAGCCAGAGCCACTCGTCAAGGCGCTTGCGCATCTCGCGCGCCGCTTTGCGAGTGAAGGTGATGCCGAGGATGCTGCGCGGCTCCGCGCCGTCGAGCAAAAGGCGCACAATGCGGCTGACGAGCAGCCACGTTTTGCCGCTGCCGGCGCAGGCCTCGACCACCCAGCTGCTGCCGGGTTCGAGTGTGTCGACGATAGTGCCAGGGGTGTGGTGGTTCGGCAAAGCAATGGTCATACAGGTGTGCCAAGCTGCGACGTGACTCTGAATTGGCATGCTACCGACTTGCGAAGCGGTCAGCGCACACCGCCGACCCGGCCTCATAACCGATTGAAAGGTCCGACATGACAGCACAACGCATCCCCGCGACTTTGATCCCCGGCGACGGCATCGGCCCCGAGATCATGGATGCCGCGCTCACCGTACTCGACGCGGTCGAGGCGCCATTCGACTGGGACCGCCAGATCGCCGGCATGACTGCGCTCAAGGAGACCGGCGACCCGCTGCCGGACGCCACCCTGGCCAGCATCCGCAAGACCAAACTCGCCCTCAAGGGACCGCTGGAGACGCCGTCGGGCGGCGGCTTCCGCTCGATCAACGTGCGCCTGCGCGAGGCCTTCAAGCTCTACGCCAACATTCGTCCAGCGCGTACGCTGATCCCCGGCGGCCGCTACGACAACATCGACTTGGTGCTGTGTCGCGAGAATCTCGAAGGCCTATACATGGGCTACGAGCACTTCATCCCGATCGACAACGACCCGCACGCCGTCGCCATCGCCACCGGCGTCAACACCCGTCAGGGCGCGATCCACATTCTCGAATACGCCTTCGAATACGCGATCAAGAACGGCCGCAAGAAGGTCACGGTGGTGCACAAGGCGAACATCATGAAGGCGCTGACCGGGATCTTCCTCGAGACCGCGCGTGACATGCACGAGAAGAAGTACAAGGGCCGCATCCAGTTCGAAGAAGTCATCGTCGACGCGTGCGCGATGAAGCTGGTGATGAACCCGTGGCAATTTGACGTGCTGGTGACCACCAATCTGTTCGGCGACATCCTGTCGGATGAAATCAGCGGACTGGTGGGCGGCCTCGGCATGGCGCCGGGCGCAAACATCGGTGCCGATGCGGCGATCTTTGAGGCGGTGCACGGCAGTGCGCCGGACATCGCTGGCAAGGGCATCGCCAACCCGATCGCGCTGATCCTGGCCAGCGCGCAGATGCTCGACCACGTCGGCCTGCACGACAAGGCCGACCGTGTGCGCAAAGCCGTGGTCGACACCCTCAATGTCGACAACATCCGCACCGGCGACCTCGGGGGCACGGCCAACACCACCGTGTTTGCTGCCGCGCTGGTCAGCCGCGTCAAGAACGGCTAATATCGCGCCCCTCGGGGCGTAGCGTAGCCTGGTATCGCGCCTGCTTTGGGAGCAGGAGGTCGGAGGTTCAAATCCTCTCGCCCCGACCAGGCGCATGAAACCGGTTACGCATCTGCCCGTAGCTCAACCGGATAGAGCACCGGCCTTCTAAGCCGGGGGTTACAGGTTCGACTCCTGTCGGGCAGGCCAGTTTTATCCGAGCAGTGTTGTGTCAGTGGTGGCTGTAGCTCAGTTGGTAGAGTCCCGGATTGTGATTCCGGTTGTCGTGGGTTCGAGTCCCATCAGCCACCCCACGTAAAACACCAAAAATCAAACGCTTAGAAGTCTAAAAGACGCTGCGCTGGAGCATGGCTTAGCCCTGTTTTCGCGCTTTGCCCAAGTTTTGCCCAAGTTTTTGGGGTTGATGAGGGCTTGAAGGGCCGTTCTTCCATCTGATTTGGAGAATGGCATGGCATCTATCAGGAGTCGCGGAAGCAGCTTTGAAGCCCGGGCCCACCATCAAGGGCGCAACTACAGCAAGACCTTCCGGAACAGAGCCGAAGCTGAACGGTGGTGCACCGGCATCGAGTTGGGCTTCATCGACACACCAGCAAAACGCGCACCAAGCGCACGCTGGATAACCTTCTACCAAGCGATGGAACGCTACGGTCGAGAAGCGACGCCGCAAAAGAAAGGCTGTGCGCAGGAGCTGCAGCGCCTCAAGCAGTTGTCGCGCGAAAATTGGGCACGCAAACCAATCAATCAGATCCTACCTAGCGACATAAAACAGTTCCGCGATGACATGCTCGAACGCGGCCTATCCGGCAGTACCGCTCGACTGATGCTGGCACTGGTATCCGTGGTGTTCAAACACGCGCGGCAAGAATGGGATATGTGCGTCGCGAACCCGGTAGCTGAACTACGAATGCCGAAAGCATCAGCCGCGCGCTATCGCCGATTGAGGGCCGAAGAAGAACAACGACTCAACCACGCCCTGCGTAGCTGCAAGAACCCAACAACGTCAGCACTAGTGCGCTTTGCGCTTGAGACAGGGATGCGGCGATCGGAAATGTTGAACATACAGTGGACCGACCTCGACCCCACATCGCGCGTTGTGTCGCTGCCTACAACAAAAAACGGCCAGCCCCGATGGATACCCCTCACCCCCACGGCGCTCGAGATCCTCGAGCAGCAAAGACGCGCCGGCCACCCCAAGCCGTTCGACCTGACCGCAAGCGCTATAACGCAGGCTTGGCGGCACATTGTTAAGCGCGCGGGACTCGAAGACCTCAGATTCCATGACCTACGCCACGAGGCTTTGAGTCGCTGGGCACACCGACTGGGCGGGGATGTTTTTAAGCTGTCAATGGTGTCCGGACACAAGACCCTGCAGATGGCGCGGCGCTACGTACACCCCGTAGAGAGCGAGTTGCTTGCCTGCCTTTCACGGACGCCATCTGATGCCCCAAAACTAAACCTCCGCAGCACTTAGCAACATAGACAGCAAATTGAGCAGATGCGGAGACGGGCCCCCTAGGGCTCGCGCAAACACTCGGACCTCTAGCAGCAAAACCAGCACGGCTAACGGCAGACGCCTTCGCTCAATATATTCATAGCCATTAACAATCAGGCCGGATGGTATTAAGAAAAGAGCCGCCGCATGAACCGCCAAAAAAATGCTACACGTTCGGTGAAAAATATACTTGCAACGTATTTCGCAAACCACTAGTATTAGTTGCAAGGGACGAGTTTCAACACCACATATTGTGTTTTACCTGTGGTGACGAGGCAAATCGCTGACGGCCAAACTCGTCTACCCCTGCATGAATGATGTGGACCCGGGGGCCACTGTCCGCTTAGTCGGCGTCTCGCAGAACGAAATCTGACGCGAAGCAGTACCGCAGCGGACCAAATACCGCAGCGCTAGAACTGAACCACCACCTACAAACAGTGGTTGGTTGGGTTTAAAGACGATCCGTTACGAGCACGGAGAGTCATTAAAAGGGGCGCGTGCCTCAAACCGCACCGCCAGCACACCGTCCGCTACAAGCGCGGAAAAACATGCAGTTTCGCCGTTTTTTGGCGGAGCTTTACTTATTAATTCCGCACCGCTTTTGGGGTGCGATACAAAATGAGGTAATTTATGATTAAGTTTCATCCAGCCGGCGTACCGGCAGAGTTTAAAGCACTGAAGCAGTGGATCCTGTGGCGGGCCACCGAAGCAAAACCTAATGGACGTTTCGGGAAGCAGCCTATCGACCATCGCGGCTACGCCAAGAGCCCTACCGACCCCGAGAACTGGCTTCCATTCGATACGGCAGTGGAGCAGCTCTACAGCAGTTCTTGCGCCAGTGGCTTGGGTCTTTGCTTGTCGGGTCAGCCCATCACAGGTTCGGTAGAGACGAGATATCTCGTCGGCATTGATATCGACAACTGTGTCACGACTGCGGCCGATGGCAGCCCCCAGGTCGCCCCTGATGTAGCCAAGATCATCAAGCGGATGGATAGCTACTTTGAACTCAGCCCATCAGGCACAGGTTTGCGTGGCTTCTTCTACACCGACTATCTACCGACCAGCAGGAATTCAAATGGAAAAGAACTTTACGGACACAGCCGCTTCTTGACCGTGACAGGTGTCGGCGAGGGGGTGCTGCGGTTCTTGCCGCAAGCTGAGGTGGAGCGGCTGATCGTCATGATGTTCGGCAACCACTGCACGCCACCCAAAGCAAACACAACGGCAATCAGCCAAGTCAATACGTCGACAGCGCCAGCCGAGACACCTGAGAACATCGCCAAACTTAAAAGCGCGCTAGATGCAATCCCAGCGGGCATTGGCCGGGACCAGTGGGTCCGGGTGGTTATGTCGGTCAAGGCGCATGGCTTTTCGTGCGGTGAGGCGCTGGCTCGGGCATGGTCGGAATCTGCGGGTGACTACGATGCGGCGAACAACCGTAATGGGTACAACGCCAAAGCTTTTGACGATGTATGGAGATGCGCGCCAAACAGCATCACCCCCGGGACCGTGTACTACTTCGCCAAGCAGTACGGCGACAGCGCGCCAGCTATCACCTACGGCGACACGTTTAACGGCCAAGTGTTTGCTGAGCTGTATCGAGGCCAGCTTCGCTACGTCTATCCGGCCGGCAGGTGGATTCGGTGGAATGGCACGCGCTGGGAGTGGTGTGGCGGGCATGAGGCCCTCGAAGCAGCGAAGCGCACAGCTCAGGAAGTGCTGAAGCGAGCGGCAGATGATTTCCAGCGTGACCCATCAAATGCCGAAGCCAAACGCAAGCTGACTCATGGGCAGCAGAGCTTCAACCTCAAACGCCTAGAACCAATGCAGGTGTGCGCAGCTGCGGAAGCAGACATGCACGTGGCCGAGATGGCCGAGTTGGATGCAGACCCGATGCTGTTGGGGTGCAGGAATGGCGTGATTGATCTGCGCACAGGGCAGCAGCTGTGGCCGCAACTGGAAATGCTGATCACCAAGCAGGTGGATGCCGAGTACCACAGGGATGCACCGTGCCCGTTGTGGGAAAGATTTCTAATGCAGGTGATGCTTGAGGACGAGGAGACCATCCACTATCTGCAGAAGGCGATTGGCTACACCCTCACCGGGCTGGTTAGCGAAGAGGTCATGCATTTCGCCTACGGCGGCGGCAGAAACGGCAAGTCGGTTCTCGCCAACATCCTTCGACGCTTGTTCAACGACTATGCGGTGGTAGCACCTGCCGAGATGCTGATGCTTCGTGACAGAGGAGGTGGTGCGAACAACGACATCGCCAGATTGGTCGGTGCGAGGTTGCTACTGGCCAATGAGACGCGAAGTGGGCAGGCGCTGGATGATCTGACACTCAAGACCCTCGTGAGCACCGAGACCATCTCTGCGCGTTTTCTGCACAAGGAGTACTTCGAGTTCAAACCGACCCACCACATCTGGATGCGGGGTAACCACAAACCGATGGTCCGCGACGAGAGTGAAGGTGCTTGGCGACGGATTCGGCTGCTGCCGTTCGAGCTTGACCTAAAACCAGACGAAGTGGACTCGCAACTGGAAGACAAGCTGTGGGCTGAACGCGACGGAATATTGGCTTGGGCTGTGCGCGGTTGCATGCTTTGGCAGAAGGAGGGTCTGGGGGCATCACCGCGCATCAAGGCGGCCAGTGCCGGTTACCGCAAAGACTGCGACCTGTTTGGCGAGTACATCGACGAGCAGTGCGTTCTCGACAAATCGGCACGGGTCGGTCAACGCGCTTTATGGCAGGACTACCAGCAGTGGTGTCAAGACAACGGGGTCAAGTTCGGCAGCAAGAAAGCCTTCACCCGACGCCTTGAAGACCGCGGCGTGGTTCCATCCGGCTGGCAAGGCAAAGAGCGCATGTACTCGGGCATCCGTCAACGTACAGCCAAAGACAACGCCGAAGCTGCCGAGGCAGCTCACCACGTCATCGCAGGATTGGGGGGTGTTTCGGGTTTTTGCTCTATAGACAATTCAATAGGGAGAAAAACCTGCGAAACATCTCCATCTTGTGAAGTGGTGGTGGAAGGGGGTGCAGCATGAGCTACGACCTGAAGCTGGATTGGCACGAGACGCGAAACGGCAACTACGTGACCTCACACCCCGAAACTGGTGAGACCGTCACGGTGTTCCAGAACAAGGCTGGGAACTGGAGTGGTGTCTGGGGCGGTGTCTTCATCAGCGGTTTCTTCGACACGCCTGAGGATGCCTGTGAACAGATGGAACGCTGGTTCGACGGCGAAGATGTAAAGACCTGGAAGCCGAAACGCAGCTGGTAGTTGATGGACACGGGGGCCTAGTGCCCCCGCCATACCTGTGCGAATTTAAAAAGTCGTGCTTGCTCGACCGGGTTTACACGTATCAGGGCGTCGGTTGACATACAAGTCTCGGACTTTACAAAGCGCTTTACAGACGCCTAGTGGCTAAACGTCCGCCGCTAACCGCTTAGCTTCCCAGTACGCGTTCGGCTTGCGGCCTTTGGTCCTTGCCCCGCTCAGCATCCCCAGCTTGACCATCAGCTCTTCGAGCAGCAAGAACTCGGCTGACTTGATGCCCCGCTCATGGCGTATGGCGCGTGTTTCGCGACCGTGCACCGTCTTGGCTGCCGCACATCGCTCCTGTCCTTCAGTCGTTCGGGGCCCCATGTCTTTTGTCTCCGTTGAGCCAAACCACTGCACCTGATACCCTCAGCTATCATCGGAACAACATCACTATTCCGATGCTACTCGGGCAGAGCGTTGAGGATTGTCCTCCACCAACTTCATAGTAGGCAGCCCCAAAATTTGCAGACGGCCCTTTTTAATGTTGAGTAACTTTTATCGCTCGGCCCGAAGCCAATCTACAAGTTATTAAGTTTTCGGAAAATTTATGCCGAGCTTTTTATCAAGTCAATTTGATTTTTATTTAGAGGGCTCGACCGCAAGTTTCCTCTATGAAACCACCTACAGTCCCACCTTGGCCGGCGGTTTCGGAAATAGTTTATTTTTCTTAAGTGGAAACGGCATAACACCGTCTGATATTTCGAGAACGTCACTACAAATTTCCTACACCACAGTTTTCAATAGGAACGGATATACCTCTTATTTCATAAATATCAATTTGGCCGACGACGGGCTTGCCGAAGGCACGGAATTTTTGACTATCCAAGACCGGGGAGGGGCATCGTGGACGATAGGCATCCTAGACCGGGCTGACATCACCCCGCCCACCATCGGCATCACCAGTAGCAGCACCAGCCTCACCGACGGTCAGACCGCCACCATCACCTTCACACTGAGCGAAGCCTCTACCACCTTCACCGACTCGGACGTCTCTGTTTCTGGT
>Ga0209400_1003775_pt1 | contig 10946 bp, 10 predicted proteins | sample M_130807_EF_Meta_FD_187313 | JGI IMG/M metagenome (GOLD analysis project Ga0209400, IMG submission 187313) | Freshwater microbial communities from Lake Montjoie, Canada to study carbon cycling - M_130807_EF_MetaG (SPAdes) (version 2) | ecosystem: Environmental > Aquatic > Freshwater > Lake... | reverse complement strand
TTAAGCGTAAAGCTTGTCATCCAACAAATGGACTTGGTCCCGTGTGCTTCTTGTTGGAAGTCAATTGAGTTTACGTCCGAAAGATTCTCTAAATACCAGCGATTTATCCTACGTTTTCTGTAAATCTGGTTATCAGCTCTCTCAGTTTGAGCAAGACCCAATGCGGCAGTTATGTTGTTCATTTTATACTTATGCCCAATTTCATCTATCCAAAAAGTCCCAGGCTTTCTGCCATGATCTTGGTCCTTTTTAGCTCGGTTGTAAAGATACTCATTATCAGTAACAAGCATTCCTCCCTCGCCAGTAACAAGCAATTTCGCTCCTTGAAAGCTGTAGCAACCGAAATCCCCAAATGTTCCCGCAATCTTTCCTTCGATTTCGGTTCCAATAGCGGGTGCTGCATCTTCAATCACATATAAATTATGTTCCTTAGCGATTGACATGATTTGTTTCATTGCTGCTCCATACCCATAAAGATGCACAGGCATAATGGCTTTAGTTCTGGGGTTTATCAAAGATTTAAGAGACTCAAGATTTAATGTCCAGTCACTCGTATTTATATCTACAAATACCGGCTTTGCACCTGTATACATTACTGCCGAAGCAGTTGCCACCCATGTAATGTCCGGAACTATAACCTCATCTCCAGGACCTATATCGAGAGCCAATAATGCAAGGTGTAAAGCGCCAGAACAACTGCTGGTTGCCAATGCATATTTGGCACCTACAAATTCAGCAAATGTGTTTTCAAATTTCGTTATAAAGTCAGAATGATTCCGATTCCATCCATTAGAGACAGCGCTATTTACGTATGAGATTTCTCGAGTCGATATCGAAGGGCCAGCTGTCAAAATTTCTGTTGGTATATTTACGCTGTCAAGTAAAGACTTACTCATAGTTAAGAAATTATCTATCCCTGGAGTGCCAGGAATTAAGTTCGTAGAATCTCCTATCTTTGATTCAATCAAAGGAGTCACATTAACAACCTTGTACCCTAATTTTAGATAGAAATCTACAGCACGATGATTACTCTCGAGGACACGCAAACTTATCTCTTCTAAACTAAACTCTTCTTGAACCATATTTTCTAGAACCCTCATAGCGGAAGACACCAACCCTGGGTTTCCAGACTCACCGCGCAATACGTTGTCGACTTCGATGCTCGTGCCATCTTCAGAGATTAAAACTCCAATATGTCCGAATTTAGCAAAACTGGAGTCTGTAATCCAAAACAGCATTCGCAAATCATTTCCATAAACCGCATACTCGAGCCACCTTCGCGTTCCCTCTAGAGTGACATTAAATCTAGTTGGGTATGCAAATTGATTTGCTTCTCTCCACTCTTTAATTAATTGAACGTTGCTATCTGTAGTGAGGTCTAAAGTAGTCATTGGAACTAAGTAGAATTCTTTTTGATTTAGATCAAACGAAGCGGCTTTCAGGATTAACTCTTTAAATGAATCAGATTTTTTCAAGTGCACCACCCAGGAGATAAATGCCTTAATAAGATCAATTGAATCGTGTTGCAACTTAATCACGCTTTATTTCTTCATCGAAACCTAAAGTTTCTAAATCAAATGCATTTGGCTCAGGTCTGATCTGACCGTGAATACTAAGGACATACTCACCAATTAAACCGAGAAAAAATAGCTGAATTCCACCTAAAAAGAATATCGCAACGATAATTGTTGGAATTCCTGATTGCACAGATGAGTTCGAGAGGATTGAGGAAATAAATGACCAAATTCCAAGAATTATTCCCAGGAATGAAAGAATAAATCCAAAAAACAAAGCAAAACGGGCTGGCAATCTAGAAGTGCTCACAAGTCCATTTATAGCTGTGTCAATCAGTACAAAAGGAGTGGCTTTAGATTTTCCAAATTCGCGTCGACCCCAGTTGTAATCGATATAACTAGACTTTGTCCCAACTTGAGCAATCATTCCTCTCAGGTAAGGATTGCTCTCTTTCATATTTACTAAAAGATCAACAACTTTTCTATCGATAAGCATAAACTCACCGGCATTAATAGGGATATCGCTTGTAGCAAATTTTCTAATTGTACGATAGTAAATTCCTCTAAGCACTCGCATTGCCCAAGATTCATCTCTTTCAATTCGTTGACCGAATACAATCAAAGACCCCAACTTCCATTCTTTGAAAAACTGTGGAATAACTTCTGCGGGATCTTGTAAATCTGCAGGGAGCATAGGGATTACAGCAGAACCACTTGTTCTAGATAGGGCTCTGTATATATTCCGAGGGGCACCTATATTCTTGCTGTTTACGATTAATTTCACTCTGCTATCACTCAAGGCAAACTTTTTAACTATATCGACAGTCCGATCAGTTGAGTGGTTATCTGCAAAAATATGCTCATAGGTAACTCCAGGAAGATTTTGTGACATCACATTGCTTAGACTTTGGTAACATTTTTCGACCGACTCCTCCTCGTTAAAGCAAGGAGTAATAATCGAGAGTTGGGGCTTTTGTGATTCCATTGCTAAATTCTAGTTCGATTTAGATTCCTACAAGCCACGGTGGAGTTGCTTTTCTAGCCAGATTTGATAAATCTTCCTTTTCTCGAAATGTATCCATAGGTTGCCAAAAGCCATCATGGTTATGGGACATGAGCTCCCCACGCTGCACCAATCTTGGTAGAGCACCAGTCTCAAAAGGCTCATTTGGTGACTCAATCAAATCTGACACCTCAGGTTCGAGTACAAAAAATCCACCATTTATCCAACCGGCGCCACTTTGATTCTTCTCTCCAAAATTTTGGACCTGTCCCTTCTCTATTTCTAGATATCCAAATCGTGCTGGAGGGCGAACAGCCGTGAGTGTCGCCAATCTTCCATGTGACTTGTGAAAAGACACCAATTTGTTTAAATCTATATTTCCAAGTCCATCGCCATATGTCGCAAGAAATCTTTCACCAGGATGGAGTTGCATGCATTTTTTAATTCGCCCTCCAGTCTGAGTTTCTAGTCCGGTATCAACGGTGGTAATGCTCCAAATAGTTTCTAGCGATTTAACCCAATCAGAAATTACTTCTCCTCTATAACCTGTAGCGATCAAAAAATTATTCCAACCTTGTTTTGCGTAGATATTCATAATATGCCAAAGGATAGGTCTCCCATCTATTGGCACCATAGGCTTCGGTTTATCTGCTGTTTCTTCGGAAATCCGCGTACCCAACCCTCCAGCAAGGATGATTACTCTCAATGTTTAGCTCCAATAACTTCATGCACTGTAGCAATCATGTAATCTAGCATCGCTAAAGAAAGCCCTGGCCACACTCCAATCCAAAATGTGTCATTCATAATACGATCAGTATTTACTAAATCTCCAATTACTCTTCTCGGGGTGCCCATGAATGCTGGTTGTCGTAACAAGTTGCCGCCAAATAGCAGGCGGGTACCGATCTTTTTTTCATTTAATTCTTGAACTATCTGGTTTCTGGTTTTTGGTGATTTTGGTTTGACGGTCAGTGCAAATCCAAACCATGAAGGCTCACTATTTTCAGTTGCTTTAGGGAGAATAAAGAAATCCTCCAAATCCTTGAGCCCGTTTAAAAGGTATGACCAGTTTCTTTTCCGAAGTTGCACGAAATCATCTAAACGATCTAATTGAGCAAGGCCGATTGCTGCTTGGATATCTCCAGATTTTAGGTTGTACCCTAGGTGTGAATAAGTATATTTGTGATCATACCCTTCTGGCATCTCTCCTAATTTCCATTCGTATCTTTTTAAGCATGTGTTATCGCATCCTGGAGCACACCAGCAATCTCTTCCCCAGTCTCTAAAAGACTCAATGATTGGTTTGTGTATGGCTTTTTTTGCAAGCACTGCCCCACCCTCACCGGTCGTGATGTGGTGGGCGGGATAAAAACTAAATGTTGAGAGATCTCCAAAACTGCCCAAAGCTTGACCCTGGTAAGTTCCTCCTAAACCGTCACAGCTGTCCTCAATTAACCACATGTTATGTTCTTTGGCTAATTTTTGTACTAAATCTAAATTAAATGGGTTTCCAAGAGTGTGCGCCATCATGATGGCTTTGGTTTTCGGCCCGATTGCATTTTCTAATGAATCTTCGCTTGCCACGTAAGTTTCGAGATTGACGTCGACATAAACTGGCACTAAATTGTTTTGAAGTATTGGTGTTACTGTCGTTGGGAAACCAGCAGCAACTGTTAGCACCTCATCTCCTGGTCGCAGTCCACGCTCGCCATGGGCTGCACTTGTTAGGGAACTCAGTGCTAGCAAGTTTGCTGAGGATCCTGAATTAACCATGAATGCATGACGCATGCCGACTTTTTTTGCAAAGCGTGACTCAAAGGCCTCGGTATATGGCCCGGATGTAAGCCAAAAATCTAAACTGGCTTTAGTTGCAGCATGCAATTCCGAACTACCAAAAATTTTCCCAGTAACGGGAACCAGAGTTTCATTTGGAATGAATGGCTTATTTGGATGCAGCGTAGATATCGCTTCATTCACTAAATTTTTAATGCTTAGGTCTAACTTCTCGTCCAATTCATTGCCTGACTGCGCCACTTAGTAGGCACTCCGCTATTTGTTTGACAAGTAAAGGCTACAGTTAAGTCATGGAATTTGCCCTAGTGCAACGCTTACGCGACTTAAATAGGCCAGTAATGCTGACTGGCCATACGGGATTCAAGGGAACTTGGATGACAATGCTCCTAGAACAACTTGAAATACCAGTAGTTGGATACTCGCTCCAACCAGAGAAAAACTCATTATTCGATCGAGCAAATCGAATCGGTGCTATTCCAGAACTTTTTGCGGATATTCGGGATAGTAAAAGTATAGATAATTTTATTGATTACTATAAGCCTTCAATCATTATTCACATGGCAGCTCAACCACTAGTTCTTGAATCGTATCAAAAGCCAAGAGAAACTTTTGAAATAAATGTCATGGGAACTGTAAATGTATTATCTAGTGCATTCAGCAAAGATTATATGAAAGTAATTTTAGTTGTAACTTCAGATAAAGTTTATAAAAATAACAATTTTGGTGTACCTTTTACTGAAGTAGATTCTCTGGAAGGCCATGACCCTTATAGTGCTAGTAAGGTTGGCACCGAATCAGTTGTAGTAGCCTGGCAAGTAATTAGTGGATTATCAGGTGGACCCAAAGTTTTTTCCGCTCGATCCGGAAATGTAATTGGTGGGGGGGATATAGGTAAGGATAGATTATTCGCAGATCTAGTAGAAGGCTGGCTTAGTAGTCGAACAGTATTTATTCGAAATCCATCTAGTACCCGTCCATGGCAGCATGTTCTTGATCCACTTTATGGATATTTGTTAGCAATCGAACATGTTTTACTTGGTGAAGAGGTAAAAGCTATAAATTTTGCTCCCAAAAGTAAAAGCATGTCGGTGAAAGAAATTGTAGATCTTGCGCAAAGTTATTTTCCAATTATTGTAAATTTTAAAGATTCTAACCAGGTTGGTAATTCCAATGATCGCGAGAGTAAGTTTTTAGATGTAGATCCCACATTAGCAAGTATAAAGTTGAAATGGGAAACTCAATATTCTCAAAAAGATTCAATAATTAAAACACTGGAATGGTGGAAAAATCATGCACTCCTAGGTAGAAACGCACATCAATTATGCAAAGAAGAAATTGAAGAATTTTTAAATAAAATTAACAACAATCCACTACATCCTAATAATAAATAAACTTAATAACATTCAATTATGTTAAAGGCCTTAATGATTAAATATCCTATCAATAGAATTGCATATCTAATCCTTCTTTGTATTAAAATTTTGATTATTGCTCTACCAAATGGATTAAATTCGAAAATTGATGGCATAAATGTTTCCAATTTATCAAGTCCAGAACAAATTAGAAAGGCAATTGGAATGTCAGATCCTGGATGGATGCTTGAGGTTGCAATCAGTTGGTCGAACTTTGAACCGCTCGATAGGGTAACTCAGTCTTGGATTGTTGGTCTTTGGTCGCCTGGGTTGGCTGTAATTGAAACTACCCTTATATGGCTTAATCACATATTGGGTGCTCCTATATTCTGGTCAATACTTTTTATAACTATTGGTATCTGGATTTATCTTTTCTATTTGATTATAAGATTGTTCACAGGTAGTTTAAATGAGTTTATTGTATTTTTAATAATTTTTGCTTGGTTAGATTTATGGGATTTTAAATTTATGTTTAGAGAACAAATCTTTATGTCGGAAGGAATTTCATACGGGCTCCTACTTATCGGTTTAGTTAAAATGAGTATTGTTATTATTCATGAAAAGAATTTAACAACTTCCAAGTTGTTCTCAATCGGGGGTGTAATTGGCGTCGCCATTTGGGTAAGGAGTGGTTTAGACCTAGCCTTGTTTATTAGTTTGTTTTTATGCTTACTATTACAGACTTATTTCAAATTTCAACATTCAAATTATTCAAAATTCAGGGGTTTTTCAAATACAGCTAAGTCTAAAGTCTATGGACAGTTTTTAAATACGTTTTCATTTTTGGTAATGGCACTGCTGATTGCGATATTTACTACAATGCCATGGCGAATAATATCATCTGAGATTTATGGGAATCATAAAATGGCGATGTCATCATCATTTGCCTATGTCGGACAGTATATTTGGGTGGACAATAAAGATGATCCTAATTTTTATTGGAAAGATTACGGCATGAATTGGGCATGTGAAGTTGACCCAGAAAAATGCGCACAACTAAAATCAGAAAAGTACGACAAGCTTAGCTACAGAGATTTAACTAAGCATGCTGTGTTATCCGCTATCTCTCATCCCATAAAGTATTTAGAAGTTCGCGGGCAAACTTTTTACTCTAAGTGGTTTGCAAAGATTAAAAGTGAAAGTGATTTATATCGATTTTTTGCTAATTTAGTATTGTTGTTAATCCCATTTTCATGGATTTTTTTATTAAAAAGAGTTAACTATATTTATACTATTCCAATAATAGTTTTATGGACGCCATTCATTTTAGTAGCAACATCTCAGTTGTTAATCATTCATTACGAATCTAGATATTTTATTATGATAAGGTCATTATTTTTGCTATTAACTTTAGTTATAGTATCCGCAATGAAGAATTCAAGAATTAAATATGATTAAGCATGTTAAAATCATTTTTTATTTGTAGCCGCAGGATTTCCACGAACTACGCTGTACGGCGCGACATCTTTTGTCACTACACTTCCCGCACCAACTACTGAAAATTCTCCAATAGTAAGCCCGGGTAAAATAGTTGAATTTGCCCCGACAGATGCCCCTTTCTTTACTATGGTATTTAAAATCTTAAATTTTTTATTCTTGCTAACCGGGTATTTGTCATTCGTGAAGGTTACGTTTGGACCAATAAAAACATTGTCTTCAATACTAACGCCATTCCACAGGTAGACACCTGATTTTATTGTCACTTCATTTCCTATCACTACATTATTTTCGATAAATACAAAATCACAAATGTTGCAATTGCTACCAATTATTGCGCCTTTTAGGACATGAGTGAATGCCCATATTTTTGTGCCTTGCCCAATATCATTGGTTTCACAAATAGATGTCGGGTGAATAAAAAATCCACTCACAAGCGCTCACCTTTCAATTTAGATTCGTACCATCGTACAGTTTTGACTAATAATTTTTCTATATTTTTTTCAACTTTGAACCCTAATTCAGAGATTTTATCGTGGTTAACTGAATACCTCCGATCATGACCCAGTCTATCTGCCGTAAACTCTATTAAAGACTCAGATTTGTCCAAGATTTTTAACAATGTTTTAACAAGCTCTAAATTTGTATATTCATTTCCCCCGCCTACATTATAGATTTCACCAGGTACACCTTCAGTTAGAGTCAAATAAATTGCACGACAGTGGTCTTCAACATAAACCCAATCTCTAACATTTTTTCCATCACCGTATATTGGAACTTTTTGATTTTGAAGTAATTTACTGATTGTTAAAGGTATCAATTTTTCTAAGTGTTGCCGTGGCCCAAAATTATTACTACACCTAGTTATATTAATATCAAGTCCATGAGTAACAAAATATGATCGAGTCAATAAATCTGCAGCTGCTTTGCTAGCAGAGTAAGGAGAATTTGGATAAAGCGGTTGATTTTCATCCCAGGACCCATTAATTATTGAACCGTAAACTTCATCAGTAGAAACTTGAAGGAATTTTTTCAAATTGTTAATTTTCGCTGCCTCTAGCAGCACTTGGGTTCCAAGTACATTAGTCCTAACAAACTCTGATGAATTTTCAATCGATCGGTCAACATGAGATTCGGCAGCAAAATTAATTACTGCATCCACCTTCGATGCAAGGCTATTTACTAATTCAATATCGCAAATATCACCTTGAACAAAGTCAAAATTGGGATTATTTGCTACTACATTTAAATTTGCCAGCTTTCCAGCGTAAGTGAGTTTATCTAAGACAACGACACTTGAAATTTGTGAAAATTGATCAGTCAACGCCATTTCGACGAAATGGGAACCAATGAATCCAGCCCCACCAGTCACTAAAACTCGCACGGAAACCTCATAGACTTAGTTGGAAGCTTTCGCTATCTGTTTTACGAGTATTATTCTATTATGCGCGGGGTAATTATGGCTGGAGGCTCAGGTTCTCGTTTGGCGCCTCTCACTAAAGCTATGAATAAGCAACTTTTCCCTATTTTTGATAAACCATTAATTTATTATCCGCTCAGCACACTAATGCTCGCCGGTATAAGAGAGTTTCTACTAATTTCAAGCCCAAACGAAATTGTTAGCTTTCAGCGACTGTTTGGAACTGGCGAACAATTCGGTATTTCAATCGAGTACGGCATTCAAGATAAACCAAACGGCATAGCAGAAGGCTTTTTGGTTGCAGAGAAATTTATTACTGGTCATAAAGTCGGATTCATTCTTGGTGACAACTTATTCCATGGCCACGGATTAGGTCGTCAACTATCCGCACACAACAATGTAAGCGGTGCGCAAATCTTTGCCTACGCGGTGGCTGACCCTAGAAGCTATGGTGTTATTGAGATAGATAGTTCTGGAAAAATAGTTGGAATTGAAGAGAAACCGCAAACTCCAAAAAGTAATTTAGCTGTGACGGGACTTTACTTTTATGACGAAGAAGTACTTTCAATCGCTAAATCATTAAAGCCAAGCGCACGCGGCGAGCTTGAAATTACGGATGTAAATAGAATTTATCTCGAGCGCAATACCTTGAAGGTCAGCGTGTTATCGCGAGGTACTGCTTGGTTGGACACGGGAACTTTTGAAGGATTGCACGATGCGTCCTCGTATATAAAAATTGTTCAAGAACGGCAAAATGCCAGTATCGGAAATCCGTTCGATGTGGCAGTTGCACAAGGTTGGATTTAATGAATCAGCTTAATTTTCTCAAAGAAATTGAGTCAAAATCTTTTTCAGACGCTCGGGGTGTTTTGGAATTTATAGAGTTGCCAGATGAAAATTCTTTTCGCGTTAAACGAGTATATTATATTTCAGAAGTTCCACCTGGCTCAATTAGGGGCGCACATGCACACAAAAAATTAAAACAATTTTTCTTTGCACTTTCCGGAAGTTTCTCGTTAACCGTTACAGACGGTATTCAAACCGATGCGGTTCGTGTTTTAGCGAAATCTCATGGTTATTTTTTGCCAAATGGTTATTGGCGTGAATTAAGTGAATTTGCACCAAATACGATTTGCCTAGTTTTGGCGTCTGAACACTTTGAAGAATCTGATTACATCAAAGAAATGAGTTCGTATTTAGAATGGAAAAATCTAAATGGAAATTGATTTTTTTTCATACAAATCAGCCCCAGCAGATTTGAAAAAAGAATGGCACTTAGCGATTTCAGAGGTCATAGATTCTGGTCAATTTATTGGTGGAGCTGCAGTTAGCAATTTTGAAAATGAGTGGAGTCAATATCTCGGTATTGGGCACACTGTAGGTGTGGGTAACGGTTACGACGCTTTAGTTATTGCTTTAAAAGCTCTAGAAATCGGACCTGGTGATTTTGTAGCCGTGCCTAGCCATACATTTATTGCAACTTGGCTTGCTGTTGACGCGGTTGGCGCGACACCAATAGGTATCGATTGTGACGCAAGCGGCTTAATGGATCTGAATTTACTTGAAAGCGAAAATACTTTGTTTTCGGCTGTTATCCCAGTTCATATGCATGGACAGATGGTAGATATGCAAAAACTAATGAATTGGGCGCGCAAAAATAATACAAAAGTTATAGAGGATTGCGCTCAAGCGCAAGGCGCGACTATTCACGGAAAAAAATCTGGCACATGGGGAGATATAGGAGCATTCTCTTTTTATCCCACTAAGAATTTAGGAGCAATTGGAGACGCTGGAGCATTAGTAACAAATAATGATGATTTAGCAAACCGGATACGAAGTATTGCAAATTATGGCAAGACGCCAGGGCAAAAATATCAGTATGAGAATTTAGGAATAAACTCCAGACTTGATCCGATCCAAGCTGCAGTGTTGAGCGTAAACATAAAGTACTTAGAGTCTTGGAATACAGCTAGAAAAATAGTTGCTGGTAAGTATTCGAAGGCGCTATCAGAATTGGGAATTCAACTATTCCCACAATCCAAAGAATCGGTTTTTCACCATTATGTTGCTCTCTCTGAAAATCGAGATATAACCAAGGAATTACTCAGCGAGAATGGTGTGAAAACGGAAATACATTATCCGGAGTCAGCGGAGGTGATCTATAATAAACTAAGTAATAATTCCCAGATAAAATCACCTAGAGCGAACAAATTAAGCAACAAAACACTAAGTTTACCGCTTTCACCTTGGATTACTGATTTCGAAATAAACTATGTGTCAGATCAGATATCTTCAGACATTATTCGACGAAGTTTTCTAGGCGATATATAAAAATTTGAATGTAGTCGCCTAAAAAAATTAAATCC
>Ga0209400_1003772_pt1 | contig 10952 bp, 10 predicted proteins | sample M_130807_EF_Meta_FD_187313 | JGI IMG/M metagenome (GOLD analysis project Ga0209400, IMG submission 187313) | Freshwater microbial communities from Lake Montjoie, Canada to study carbon cycling - M_130807_EF_MetaG (SPAdes) (version 2) | ecosystem: Environmental > Aquatic > Freshwater > Lake... | reverse complement strand
TCAAAAAGCAGTCGGCAATCAATTAACGTGCGTTTTCGTCGATCACGGATTACTTCGAAGTGGAGAATCCGAACAAGTGCAAAGAGATTTTGTTGCATCTACTGGAGTAAATCTTGTTGTTGTGAACGCTGTAGATCAATTCTTAGATGCCCTCAAAGGCGTGAGTGATCCTGAAACAAAACGAAAAATCATCGGCCGCGAATTTATTAGATCATTTGAAAAAGCTGCCCGCGATATTGCAAGTGGCGGGGAAGTCGAATTCTTGGTTCAGGGAACTCTGTATCCAGATGTTGTTGAATCCGGTGGCGGTACAGGGACAGCAAATATTAAATCTCACCACAATGTTGGGGGATTACCTGATGATCTTAAATTTAATTTGGTCGAACCTTTGCGCGCACTCTTTAAAGATGAAGTTCGAAACGTTGGCATTGAATTAGGGTTACCCGAAGAAATTGTGTGGCGCCAACCATTTCCTGGTCCGGGACTAGGCATCAGAATTATCGGAGAAGTAACCAGAGATCGTTTAGAAATTTTGCGCGCTGCAGATCTGATTGCTCGTGAAGAATTAAAGTCAGCAGGATTGGATAGAGATATTTGGCAGTGCCCAGTTATTTTGTTAGCAGATGTACGAAGCGTGGGCGTGCAAGGAGATGGTCGCACGTATGGCCACCCAATCGTTTTACGCCCAGTCTCTAGCGAAGATGCCATGACTGCGGATTGGTCACGAATTCCCTATGAAGTTCTTGAGAAGATTTCGACACGAATCACAAATGAGGTGCGCGAAGTAAATCGAGTCGTGTTAGATGTGACCAGTAAACCGCCAGCAACGATCGAGTGGGAGTAAGAAGTGAAGAGAGTTTCAACAGCAGTAATTGGATTAGTTTTCCTAGTTGGTTCAATCTCATTTGTTCCAAGCGCACAAGCTGCTGCACTTAAATGCACACCTACCAAAGCGGTTGGCCATGATCCAAAAAAGATTGCAACACCTAAAAAGGCGCTAACAACTTTTCCAAAGAAATTCACACTCGTAACAAATTGTGGAAATATTGTTATTACAACAGTAGGAGCAAAGGCTCCCTTTGCTATGACATCTATCGCTGCTCTTGCAAATGGTGGTTATTACGATAATTCTTTGTGTCATCGCCTCACGACACAAGGATTATTTGTTCTTCAATGTGGAGATCCAACAGCAACGGGCCGTGGCGGACCGCAATTTACTTTTCCTGATGAGAATTTGCCTGCCAATACCGCCAATAACTATCCAGCAGGAACTGTAGCGATGGCTAATTCAGGTCCAAACACAAATGGCAGCCAATTCTTCTTGGTGTACGCAAATACAACACTTGCGCCAAGTTACACAATTTGGGGAACAATTACGTCAGGGCTAGATATTGTGAAAGCAATTGCTAAAGCTGGGGCTGCAGGTGGTGCGCCAGATGGCAAACCCGCAAAAACTATTGCAATCCAAAAGGTATTAGTAAATTAATTCGTATTTACTATTTTAAAAGCTTCAGCCAGTCTTCCTTCAGCAAATCCTGCTGCAGCCGCGTTGCGTCCGCCCCATTCGCGAACCATTTTATCTAAATCTGGATTGTGTGAAGTTTGAGACGCATGAGCATGTAGAGCTTTCATTTTTAGATCAAAAGTTTCAGTAACATCAACAAAGTAATCAGGTTGAGCAAACCCCATCACCCATACTTCACGAACTCTCCACGGTTGTAGGTTTTCCTTTTCCAATAAATCTGTGAAGGCAAAGGGGTTACGCGCATCTGGATAAACAGCTTGAATTGCTGCTTCGCCAGCGGCTAAGTGATCTGGATGACTGGCGCCAATACGTTCCCAATTGCGTTCTGGGCTTTGGCACAGCATTCGATCTGGTTGCACGCGGCGAATTTGGCGCACAATATCTTTTCGAAGTGCAATCGTTGATTCAAGGTGACCATCTACATAATTGAGAAACGTAATATCTGTAACGCCAATTACTGCTCCTGCTTCGCGTTGTTCGCGTTGGCGAACTTCTGGCATATCTTCTTTCGCAATGCCGGATTCTTCGCCACCTTGATCTCCGTTTGTGCAGAACACGTATGAAACTTGTATTCCTTTTTTAACCCACTGTGCAATTGTTCCTGATGCTCCAAAATCCGAATCATCAGGGTGGGCGTTAATAACAAGTACGCGCTTGATTTCGCTATCGGCGATCGGTTCCATATCGCAAGCCTAATAGACTCACCGCCATGGAAAGTACCGGACCCTTACTAGAAGGGCTTAATCCGCAACAGCAAGCAGCTGTTATTCATAGTGGCGGACCACTTCTTGTAGTCGCAGGTGCTGGTTCTGGAAAAACTCGCGTTCTTACTCGCAGAATTGCATATCTCATGGCCCGACGTGGAGTCGCTCCTTATGAAATTTTGGCAATCACTTTTACTAATAAAGCGGCAGGCGAAATGAAAGATCGCGTTGCTGCTTTAGTTGGTCCCGTTGCAAAATCTATGTGGGTCTCAACATTTCACTCTGCTTGTGTTCGGTTATTGAGGCAAGAGGCAGTTCGGTTAGGTTATGGAAATTCATTTAGCATTTATGACTCTGCAGATAGTCTGCGACTCATCACAATTGTTGCAAAAGAGCTCAACTTGGATCCGAAGCGTTATCCAGCTCGCCAATTTCAATCAATTATTTCAAATGCCAAAAATGAGTTAATGGGTCCACATGACTACGTCAATGCAACAAAGAATCAATTTGAGGAGGTAGTTGCAGATGTGTATGCCATCTATCAACGAAGATTGCAACAGGCCAATGCCATGGACTTTGATGACTTGATTCTAAAAACTGTCGAAGTATTACAAAAGTTTCCCGAGGCAAAGGCCCGATTGCGTTCACGTTTTAAGCACGTCCTAGTTGATGAGTATCAAGATACAAACCACGCCCAATACACATTGGTCAAAGAGTTAGTTGGTAATGCTCAGGAGGGCTTACCTCCAGCTGAATTATGTGTAGTCGGTGATGCTGATCAATCAATTTATGGATTCCGCGGAGCAACGATTCGCAACATCCTCCAATTCGAATTGGATTACCCAAATGCTACAACTGTCTTGCTCGAACAAAATTACAGGTCTACGCAAAACATTCTCTCAGCGGCTAACGCGGTAATTACTAAAAATGAAGGTCGCAAAGAGAAGAATTTGTGGTCTGAAGAAGGCGCCGGTGCACCACTGATTGGTTATGTTGCAGAGTCCGAACATGATGAAGCGGAATTTATAAAAGATGAGATTCGCGAACTACAGCGAAGTGGGCAATCCGAGCCAGGTGATACTGCAATTTTTTATCGCACCAACGCCCAGTCCCGCGTATTTGAAGAAGTTTTCATGCGTTCTGCGCTGCCATACAAAGTTGTGGGTGGCCTTCGCTTCTACGAGCGAAAAGAAATCAAAGATCTCTTGGCTTATTTACGCGTCTTAGCGAATCTGGCAGATGAGATATCACTTCGAAGAATTATTAATGTTCCAAAGCGTGGAATTGGCGATCGCGCAATTGAGTGTGTGGATCTCTATACGCAAACAAATAATCTTTCATTCTGGAGTGGCTTGTCTCAATGTGATCAAGCACCAGATATGCCAAATCGCGCGGCACAATCTGTAAAAGAATTTGTGTCCATGATGATTGCACTTCGCACATTAGTTGAGGCCAAGACTCGACCTTCCGTAATTATCGAAGCAATTCTCGAACAATCTGGATTACTTTCCGAGTTATCTTCGAGTACCGATCCACAAGATGAAGTACGGGTTGAAAACCTTAAAGAACTTGTAGCAGTTTCTATGGAGTATGAAGAAAGACCATTTGACGAACTGGGCGAAGATGAAGAAATTTCACTCGCTGGTTTCTTAGAAAAAGTTTCACTCGTGGCAGATGCTGATGAAATTCCAGAAGGTGAAGACCATGGTGGCGTCGTAACGCTTATGACACTTCACACTGCAAAAGGTTTGGAATTTCCTACTGTCTTTCTTACTGGAATGGAAGATGGAATCTTTCCGCACTCACGAACATTGGGTGAGAAAGATGAGATTGAAGAAGAACGTCGCTTGGCATATGTTGGACTTACTCGCGCAGAAAAAAGACTTTATATTTCACGCGCCGAATATCGATCATCATGGGGATCGCCAACCTATAACCCTGCTTCACGTTTTCTAGATGAAATTCCGGAAGGAGTTATCGAGTGGCGAAATCAAGGTGGCACATCATCACTATCTCCATCGCTCACTCGTAAGCCACGAGTTGCAACAACGGCGCCACCTCGAGCAACTGGAAAGAAAAGCACTGCAATGGAATTGGCAGTGGGGGAGCGTGTGTCACATGACACATTCGGACTCGGAACTGTTGTGGCTATTGCAGGTGAAGGAGATAAGTCAGAAGCCACCATAAACTTCGGACAGTACGGTGAGAAGCGATTACTGCTGCGATATGCACCAGTTGAGAAGCTCTAGTATTAGTAAATACTTTTTTTCGATATGAGTGGAGTTTTTTGTGGATCTCTTTGAATACCAAGCTCGAGATCTCTTTGAAAAATATGGAGTTCCTGTACTCGCAGCAGATATCGCAACTACTTCAGAGCAAGCTCATGATGCTGCAGCAAAAATTGGCGGCAAGGTCGTTGTAAAGGCTCAGGTAAAAGTTGGCGGTCGCGGAAAAGCTGGTGGCGTAAAAGTTGCGGCTGATGCTGATGAAGCAAAAGAAAAAGCTGGCGCAATTCTTGGAATGGATATCAAAGGTCACACAGTTCGAACTGTGATGATTGCACAAGCTGCGCCCATTGACTCTGAATATTACTTAGCAATTTTATTAGATCGCTCGAACCGCACGTTTTTAGTCATTGCTTCAGTTTCGGGCGGAATGGATATCGAAGAAGTTGCACATACCGCACCAGAAAAACTTGCCAAAATACCAGTTGATGCAAATATTGGCATCACACCGGCTAAGGCAATGGAAATCATCGCTGCAGCAGCTTTTCCTATGGATGTTGCACCACAAGTTGAAGAAGTTCTATTAACTCTCTGGAAGGTTTTCCAATCCGAGGACGCAACTCTTGTGGAGATAAATCCATTGGTAAAAAGTGTTGATGGAAAAATAATTGCCCTAGATGGCAAAGTAACTTTGGATGATAATGCTGGATTTAGACATCCCGATCACGAGGCTCTCATTGATCATGCAGAAACTAATGTATTAGAAGCCGCAGCGAAAGAAAAAGATCTCAACTATGTAAAACTTGATGGCCAAGTTGGAATTATTGGCAACGGTGCTGGACTTGTAATGAGCACCCTTGATGTCGTTGCGTATGCTGGTGAAAAATTTGGGGGAGTGCGTCCCGCGAACTTCTTAGACATTGGTGGTGGAGCATCAGCACAAATAATGGCTGATGGGCTTTCAATCATTTTGGGTGATGCCGACGTAAAGAGTGTTTTTGTAAATGTATTTGGTGGTATTACTGCGTGTGACGCAGTCGCAAACGGAATTGTTCAGGCACTCGAACTACTTGGCCCAAAAGCTACAAAGCCAATCATTGTTCGCTTAGATGGAAATAACGTTATTGAAGGTCGTGCAATTTTGAAAGCAGCAGCACACCCACTCATTGAGCAAGTAGACACTATGGATGGTGCAGCAACTCGTGCCGCAGAATTGGCGGCCAAGTAATGTCTATTTTTATCAATGAAAAAAGTATCGTCATCGTTCAAGGTATGACAGGTGCTGAAGGAACCAAACACACAAAGCGCATGCTTGCTTCTGGCACGAAAATTGTTGGTGGGGTGACACCTGGTAAAGGTGGTCAAAGCGTTGACATTGACGGGCATACATTGCCGGTATTTAACACTGTTGCAGAGGCTATGAGTGCAACAGGAGCAAACACTTCAGTTGTATTTGTTCCACCAAAATTTGCAAAGGCAGCAGTCATTGATGCAATTGATGCGGCTATGCCACTTGTTGTTGTAATTACTGAAGGCATTCCAGTTCATGATTCAGCAAGTTTTTATGCTCACGCAGAAAGCAAAGGAACCACCCGAATTATTGGACCAAATTGTCCAGGACTCATTAGTCCAGGTAAATCAAATGTTGGAATCATTCCTGCAGATATTACGAAGAGCGGACCAATTGGTTTAGTTTCAAAGTCAGGAACTTTGACCTATCAAATGATGTACGAATTACGAGATATTGGTTTTAGTACGGCTGTAGGAATTGGTGGAGATCCTGTTATAGGAACAACGCATATTGATTGCTTGCGCGCGTTTCAAGATGATCCCGATACGCAAGCAATTGTGATGATCGGTGAAATTGGTGGCGACGCCGAAGAACGTGCAGCTGCATTTATCAGCGAATATGTCACTAAACCAGTTGTGGGTTACGTTGCAGGTTTCACAGCACCTGAAGGAAAGACAATGGGCCATGCCGGTGCAATAGTTTCTGGATCTTCGGGAACGGCGCAAGGTAAGAAAGATGCACTTGAAGCTGCTGGGGTCAAAGTTGGCAAGACACCAAGTGAGAGCGCGCAATTAATGCGCGCAATATTGGGGCGCTGATTCAGATGTTTCAACGTGTCCTGTGGGTCTCGTTGTCACAAGTTCTTCGTAGCATCGCACTTGTACTACTTCCAATCTCATTCTTAACTCTAATTGCATGGGCAACTGCCGGAAGCATTACTGGAAATACTTCAGATCCAATTCGCGCCGCTATTTGGGTGTGGCTGGGCGTTCATAACATCCCATTCGCATTGAGCCTGCCACCTGCGGCAGTTGAAGGTTTTCTTTCCTACTTACCACTGGGCGGTTTGCTCTTTCCATTTCTGGCAATCAGAAGTTCATTTACACGTGTTGTTGAAAGACTGGATAAAGATACTCACTTAGTAAATATTGCCCGTGTTCACTTCACATTAATTTATTGCCTAATCGCTGAACTCTTAATACTTGCATCGAAGACAGGAGCAATTCGCCCAGTTTGGTATTTAGCAATTGCAATTCTAATTCCGGCCGTTTATCTCACGACATTAACAGTGGGCAAAAAGGTCACGCTTACGCAGCCTTTGAACTTTGGCACTCGCATAGTTGCACTCCTTCTTGGGGTTAGCGCCTTATTCCTAGCATTTTCACTCTTCATGCATCTTTCAACAGTCAGGGACTTAATAACCGTTTTGCGACCAGGAATATTTGGCGGATTGTTGCTCCTATTAATCAACATCGTGTACTTACCAAATGCAGCTGTTTCATCGATGGCATATTTAAGTGGCACTGGCTTTGGGGTTGGCAGCAATACCTTGGTTTCCCCACTAGAACATAACGTGGCACAAATTCCTGCTTTGCCTATTCTTGGAGCGCTCCCCAGCACAGAACATCCACAATTCTTATTTTCTATATTCTTCTTTGTAATGGCTGGCGCATTATTAGCAAGTTGGACAATTACATTAAGTACTAGGATTTTGTGGCAGAGTTATTTTGTAAGTCTTTTACTCATTTTCCTTTTAACTTATTTTGCAAGTGGTTCCTTATTGACTCAAGAAATGTCTGCGGTCGGTCCCTCGCTATGGAAATTCCCAATTAGTGTTGCAGTCGAGATGGGAATCGGCATTGCCTTAGCCATATTTATTCCGCAAATATCGCTACCAACTCGCAAAGGCAAAATAAATGAGTAAAGGCATTCTGATTTTGGCATCAGGCACAGGTTCACTCGCCGAAGCAATAATTGTTGCAACGCATAGCGGGGATATTTCCGCAAACGTTATCGGCGTCTTAACGGATCAGCCAGATGCGCAAGTTGTTGCAAAGTGCGCCGTACTTGAAGTGCCAATAATTACTCACCCCATGAGCAGTGATCGTAAAAGTTGGGATGAAGAACTTTTATTAATTGTGCAATCTCTTAATCCGGCTCTCGTCGTTAGTGCTGGGTTTATGCGAATTCTGGCGCCTGAATTTGTTTCAACATTTAAAATAATTAATTGCCATCCTGCGCTTTTGCCAAAATTTCCTGGCGCCCATGCTGTGAGAGATGCATTGGCTGCCAAAGCTTCAGTAACAGGAGCAACAATTCATTGGGTCGACGCGGGAATAGACACCGGAAAAGTAATTGCCCAGCGTGAAGTGCCAGTTTTTGAGGATGATACTGAAGTTGTTTTGCATGAGCGTATTAAGATTGTTGAACGCGGTCTCATAGTTGCGACCATTTCAGATTTATTGGCATCAACGGAGAATACTCATGAGTGATCGCAGAAATATTCGCAGGGCACTCATTAGTGTTTATGACAAGAATCGTTTAGAAGAAATTGGCAAAGCTCTTAGTTCTGCCGGAATTCAAATTGTTTCAACAGGATCAACGGCGAAATCTCTTGCCGCTGCGGGCGTTGCAGTTACTGAAGTAAGTGCGGTCACTGGATTTCCAGAAATAATGGGAGGTAGAGTGAAAACATTGCACCCAATAATTCACTCAGGAATTCTTGCTGATCAAAGCAATCCTGAGCATATGAGTGCGATTAAGGATTTAGGTATCGAAGCATTCGACCTAGTCATTATCAATCTCTATCCATTCGCGGAAACAATTGCATCCGGTGCAACTTTTGAAGAAAGCATTGAACAAATCGATATTGGTGGTCCATCGATGCTGAGGGGAGCGGCAAAAAATCATGGCTCAGTCGCAGTCATCTGTAAGACAGATCAATACGATCAATTAATTGCAGCAATTTCTGCGGGTGGCTTTAGCGCACAAGAGCGTCAAAGTTTGGCGTTAGAAGTGTTTAGAACTACAGCCGAATATGACTTATCGATTGCTAATTGGCTCGGACGTAATCAAGATTCAGCATTACCAGAGTGGTTCGGAAGAATCTTTAAGCAAGAAAATATCTTGCGTTATGGAGAAAATCCTCATCAGGCGGCAGCGATTTATAGTGGCGGCCCAGCAGGAATTGTTGATTCCAAACAATTGCACGGCAAGGAAATGTCATTTAATAATTACACAGATGCAGATTCTGCATGGCGTGCTGCACATGACCACACAGAACCGTGTGTAGCAATAATCAAGCACGCAAATCCATGTGGAATTGCAATTGGAAAAGATATAGCAACTGCTTATTCAAAGGCCCATGAATGCGATCCGGTTTCTGCATTCGGGGGAGTAGTAGCTGCCAATCGAATTGTGAGCACAGAGATGGCTCAAGCATTGTCAGAGATTTTTACTGAAGTTCTCATTGCACCAGGTTATGAAAGCGCTGCACTCGAAATTCTTACTCAAAAACCTTCCATTCGAATTGTGCAATGTGAAGTCACAGCTTTAAATAAAATTGAAATGCGGCCTGTAAGTGGCGGTGTTTTGTTACAAGACTTAGATGAAATAAACGCTCCAGGAGATTCGCCAGCGTCATGGAAGTTAGTTGCAGGCGCACAAGTTAGTTCGCAAGCTTTAAAGGATCTTGAATTTGCGTGGCGCGCAGTTCGAGCAGTTAAGAGCAATGCAATTGTGTTGGCAAAAGATGGTGCAAGTGTTGGTGTTGGTATGGGTCAAGTCAATCGAGTTGATAGCGCCGAACTTGCAGTAAAGCGCGCAGGCAATCGTGCTACCGGAAGTGTTGCCTCAAGTGATGCTTTTTTCCCATTTGCTGATGGTTTGCAAATATTGATTAGTGCAGGAGTTACTGCAGTTGTTTCACCAGGTGGAAGCGTTCGAGACGAGGAAGTGATTGCTGCTGCAGAACAGGCTGGAATCAGCTTGTATTTCACTGGTACACGTCATTTCTCACACGCGTAAATGCCAATAAGATAAGAACATGAGCGCAACTATTCTCGATGGCAAGGCTTTAGCTGCATCAATTAAAAAAGATTTAGCAGTGCGCGTAGTAGAATTAAAGAAAAAGGGAATCACACCCGGACTTGGCACAGTATTAGTTGGCGATGACCCAGGTTCACATTCATACGTTGGCGGCAAACATCGTGATTGCCAAGAAGTTGGCGTAACTTCAATCCGTGTAGATCTTCCAGATACTGCCTCGCAAGCAGACGTACTCGCTGCGATTAATGATCTTAACAATGCAAAAGAGTGCACCGGTTATATTGTGCAATTGCCGATGCCAAAGGGAATTGATACACAGGCAATTCTTGAAGCAATTGATCCAGCAAAAGACGCCGATGGTTTGCACCCAATGAACTTAGGAAGATTAGTTGCGGGATATGACGCGCCACTTCCGTGTACTCCTCGCGGAATAGTTGCGCTATTACAGCATTACAACGTTGCACTTAAAGGTGCCGAAGTTACCGTCATAGGTCGTGGACTAACCGTTGGCCGCCCACTTGGTTTGTTACTTACCCGCAAGCAAGAAAATGCAACCGTTACTTTGACTCACACAGGTACAAAAGATTTAGTACTGCATACCCGCAATGCCGACATTGTTATTGCAGCTATTGGCCAGGCGCATTTTCTTAATGCATCAATGATTAAAGCAGGAGCTGCAATTATTGATGTTGGAATTTCACGAACAGATGCAGGTTTGCTAGGAGATGTTCATCCGGATGTTATGGATAAAGCTGGATTTGTTGCGCCAATGCCAGGTGGAGTCGGCCCGATGACACGTGCGATGCTAGTTACGAATGTTGTAGACGCGTGTTCTTAGATTCCCGAATAATTAAAATTGCTAGCTATGCACTAGTTGTTGCCGGCGTAATTTTAGGTGCCCTGAGTTTTGTCCGATCCGGGTCACTTTTAATTGCCTTAGGAACATTGGGAATTGCATTTCCTGCGCGGCATGTACGCACAATTGAGTTCTATTTCCCTGTCGGAATTGCAGTGGGACTCTTCGTCCTGGCAATTTCACTGCCACATGGGTTGTAGAGTTGTCTTGATATCAAGGCATTATTAGGATCGAATATTGAAAGAAGGATGCAATCCATGGCTGGCAAAGTAACCGTCGTCGGTGCAGGTTTTTATGGTTCAAC
>Ga0209400_1003770_pt1 | contig 10958 bp, 16 predicted proteins | sample M_130807_EF_Meta_FD_187313 | JGI IMG/M metagenome (GOLD analysis project Ga0209400, IMG submission 187313) | Freshwater microbial communities from Lake Montjoie, Canada to study carbon cycling - M_130807_EF_MetaG (SPAdes) (version 2) | ecosystem: Environmental > Aquatic > Freshwater > Lake... | reverse complement strand
GCACCTACACGAATAATTGCAATACCAGAAGCAAGACGAGTGATTCTTTCTTGTAGTCTCTCACATTCGTAAATTGATTCAGTTTGTTGTAGTTCTGCTTTGATAATGTCGATTTGCCTATCAACATCCTCCATAGAACCATAACCACCGACAATAGTGGTCAAACCTTTAGCAATTTCAATCTTCTTTGCACGACCAAAATCTTTGAGTTTTACGTCAGACATTTTGGTGCCATTCTCTGTAGCGATGAAATTAGCACCAACAGAGATTGCAAGGTCTTTCATTATGTTTCTACGCTCTTCACCATAACGAGGGGCTTTGACGGCTGCAACCTTCATTGTACCTCTCATAGCATTCATAATAAGAGCAGCAAGGGCTTGACCTTCAATTTCATCTGCAACAATTACAAATGGTTTACCCTCTCTTGCAATAAGTTCAAGAACAGGAAGCATATCTTGAACAGAATCAAACTTACGGTCTGTTACAAGAATGTAAGGATCTTCGTATTTTACAACTCCTCTTCTCTCGTCGTTGATGAACGCACCCGCGAGGTATCCCGAATCGAAACGGAAACCTTCAACAATGTCAAGAGAAGTATCGACAGACCGTGCTTCCTCAATAGTGATCGAACCATCTTTACCTACCTTATCTACCGCAGTAGCAATTAACTTACCAATTGTTCTATCATTGTTTGCTGAAATTGAAGCAACGTGTTCAATGTCTTCTTCTGAAGAAATTGGTTTTGCAATCTCTTCGATTCTTCCTACAATTGCTTGAACAGCTTTATCAATTCCTCTCTTAAGTTCAATAGGAGAAACACCAGAAGTTAAATAACGTTGTGCTTCACGAAGAATGGCACGAGAAAGAACAACTGATGTAGTAGTTCCGTCACCAGCAAGAGCAGCAGTTTGTTGTGATGCTTGTTTAATTACTTGTGCTCCCAAATTCTCAAATGGGTCAGACAACTCAACAAAATTGGCTACAGTTACACCATCTTTTGTAATAATTGGTGTTTTTCCTTTCTCTTGAAGAATTACATTTCTTCCTCTTGGGCCTAATGTTGAAGATACATTATCTGCCAATACATTAGCACCTTTCAATAGTGCTTCGGACAAAGAGCGTCCATCACAATACTGTTTACTCATTAAAACTCCGTATGTAAGGGTATTATAATCTTATTTCATTAAACGTCAAGCATTAGATTCAACATATTTTGATAAATGTTGTTCTAATGTCTTAACAGAATCATATGCTTCGTTAGCATTACCTTTATTGCTTAAAATAAAGTTATTAATTTTGTAATAAACTAAATTAGATTCTTCAATAATTTGTTTGATATCATCTTGGAAAATTGAGTGGTTTCTTTCTATTGTTTTATCTCTTTCTTCTGCTGAGAGAGATAAAACATCTTCTTTACCACCATTCATAATTGGAGTAACACCAGCTTCTGCTAATTTTGCTTGACTGAAATCGAACTGTGTCCCACCTTTTGTATCCATTGTATTAAGTTGTATTAAAATATCTCTTTGTTGATTTTTCAAGTCTTGTATTTCATCTTGATTTTCTTGTGGTGATGCTTCAAGAAATTTAATTCTTGAACTTAAGTTATCTAATTCTGTTTTTAGATCTTTCTTTTTTTGACCAGATTGCAAGCTGATGTTGTATCTATCAATGTTAGGTTTTCCTAACATTCTAATAAATTGTTGTAAATCAAACTTATAAGAATAAAATCTTAATGAATGTTCACCTTTTGTAGCAATTATGTAAGTAATTTTTTTGTTAGTTTGCATTGGAGAGCCGTTTTGGTCTAATGGAATTAAGTTTTCATCTACATTAATAGGTATTCTTCCCGTTTGAGAAGTAAAATAGTTATACATATTAGCAATAGAGCCTTCGATACCAAAACTCTTTAGTAATTTCATTGAAACATATTCTTCTGGGCTATCAACAACGATATCGTAAATTGGGTATCTATCTTTTTCTGTTGTTGTTTGTACTGTACCTTTTAACATAAAACCAATAAACTTTTCAAAAAAGAAACCTGCTGTTGAAGGTAAATCTGGGACTATATCCTCAATCATTTTGTGAAGTGAGGATACGAATAAAATTGTTGAAAATGTTTTAGATAATGTAGCACTTTCAATTTTACTTAAATCGGCTGTTTTAATAAAATTAACAACTTTTATTAATTGTTGAATTTTTATAGATGCATCTTGACCTTGGCTTTTTGCTAAAACTTCTGTTGTTAGTACATCTTGCAATGCTTTATAGAATACAGTTTCTGGTTGTGCTTCTCGTTCATATTTCTTTTGTGCGGAAGCTACAGTTGGTAAGAATGCTCCACTTGCTACAACTTCATTAAGTTTTTCCATGCTTTCAAATAGAGCAAAAAGCTCTTTAAGATCCATAGCTTTTGATTGTTGCTTTGGACTTAAAAAGCTTTCTACTAAGTTGTCTAATTCGTTATTGTTCATGATACTAAATAGTCTTATTAAACAATAATGTCAGCGATTCCAAGCTTTACTGCTTCTTCTGCTGAAAGATAGACGTTCACTTTCTTATCAATCATTTTCTTGAGTTGACGGAATGACATATTGCTTTCGTCTGCTAGTGCTTTTAGATAAGCATTTTGTACATAACGAATTTCATCCATTTCATTCTCAAGGTTGTGGAGAGGACCAGCATTACCACCAATTACTGAATGAATCATTACTCGACAATTCTTTCCAATCCTACGTTGTCCTTTAGTTCCTGCTGCAAGAAGAAGGACACCAGCAGACATTACCTTACCTACACCGAATGTAATAATGTCACATTTATTTTTAATAACACGCATAATGTCATAAAGAGCAAACATATCGTCAGCAGAACCACCTGGAGTATTTATAACAAACTCAATAGGGTCATTCTCTGTTTCAATTTCAGATTCTGGATCATCTGGATTTACAGGATAATCAGTTTCACAATTTTCTGCCAAGTCAAGCATTATAGCAACGATCTGAGCAATCTTTACTTCCTCTACTTCGCCAAACAAACCAATTGAACGTGATTCTGTTTTTCCAGCACCAGCAGGAGGCATAAATAGAGTCATTGGCATAGGTGGCTTAGAACTAGCCTCTGCTGCCTCTTCTGCTTCATCATCGTGTTCGTGTTCGTCATTTACTTTCTTACGAGATTTATTGAATAACATTTATACCTCTTTTTGTTAAATTCTTTTTTCTTTTATAATTTTCTCAACATACTTTGTCATCGAAGCCCAATCGTGAAATTCCAAGTCTTTCTTGTAAGGCTCTGGATAAGCAGCAATAAAATTAATTATAACCGATTCTTTCCAATGTGTGAACCATTTATCAAATAAAGATAATTGAAATTGAATTTGTTCATCTGTACAGCCTTTTTCTTTAAGAACCTGTATTCTTAGTTCTCTTAAGTATACTAACTCCTGTGTAAGCATAAGCAAGGAAACAAGTATCCTATCTGAAATCTTTCTTGCAAACATTAAAATTATGCCAAGATCAAAAAATCCAGATGCAATTTTAGAGAAAACAAAACCAGCTAAGAAAAATAAAGCCCATGATAGATAAGTCATACTTCTCCAAATAAAAAACTACGCAGAGTCATTATAACCCTGCGTAGTCAAAAGAGCAACCTTTATTATTTCAATCTATCAAACTAATCTACGAATAACACGTTTGAGGACTTCGTTGATAACCTCATTGTCGGTAAGGACTTCTACACCTTCTGCAAGTGGTACTTCGTCCTCGTCATCTTCGGCGGGTTCGGCAGAGTCATCACCCCCTTCATCGCCTCCCTCCATGCCGAGATCAAGCTCTTCTTCTGCTTCTTCTTCGCCACCGCCCATTTCATCGGCAAGGCCAAGTTCGCTAAGAGCATCCATTACTGCATCTTTAATAACTGTCTTTAAATCGTCAACTGAATCAAATTCTACTTCGCCTTCGTCGGAACCCATTTCGCCCATATCTTCTTCTGGTTCCATAACTGATGGTTCTTCTGTATCCATTGAACCGTCACCTAGGTCACCCATTCCATCCATATCCATTTCTTCATCTTCACGGGCGTATGATGGCATGTTACCACCATTCATATTCTCTTTAACTAACTTTTTGTTGCTCTTTTTATTCTCTGAAAGAAAATTCTGTGTTGCGTTCTTATCAATGTTAGCAAGTTTCATCCATTTTGCTACTTGATTTTCTGATAATAAAGGTTTCTTGCTCATTTGTATTGCTCCTACACGAATAAATAGTGTGTAAATTATAAAAATACTTTTTTTTTAGTTAATCTTCAATATTTTCTAAAATATCAAAAATATTTTCTATTTCTTCCTCATTAAGAGCAAAGTCTTTTTCAAGTTCTTTGCCTTCATTAATTAGTTTAATTCTTCCTTTTAACCTAATTTTTGGATATTTTAATGTACTTTTATAAGTAAACCACCAATTCATAAATTCTTCACTATCATCTAAATATGCATCAATTACTGCTTGAAGAAATTTTGGACCTGTTACTTGATCATATTTTAATTTAGCAACAAACCTTGCAGTTTTTTCTGATGGTAAACGAAAATATAATTTATTTATACTATTATCACTCATTTGTTTCTGTGTAGGATATGTGTATCGGATTCTCTTGCTGCTGCTGAAGTTTGTCTAATGAATTGGGCTTTGCTCCATAATTGCGTAATAGTTCTTGCTCCAGAATAAGAAAAGCCAGAACGAATACCATTATCAAGCTGTTCGATAATGTCTTTTGTATTTCCTTTGTATGGCACAGTTGTTGAGACTCCTTCAAGAGAAGAAGTTTTGCCTCTCCAATCCATCTGAGCTTCTTTCGATGCCATTCCACGGTAAGTTTTTGTAGCCTCTCCTGTCCTTGGATTAACATACGTTTCGCCTGGAGTTTTATCACTTCCAGCGAGAATTGAACCCAACATAACAAAATCAGCCCCAATACCAAGAGCTTTAACAATATCACCAGAATTTTTAATGCCACCGTCAGCAATAATCGAAACATTCTTATCAGTCCTTGCACAATCCATTACGCTATCTAAAGAAGGAACTCCGTGACCAGTTTGAATACGAGTAGAACAAATGCTACCCCCACCAATACCAACACGAATTGAATTAGCTCCCCAAGAAGCAAGATTATCAAAACCACTAAGCGTTGCAACATTTCCTGCCATGAGGTGTGGTGCATCGCCTAGTTTCTCCCTAAGAGTAATTAGGGCGTTTTTCATCAAAATGTGGTCACCATGAGCAACATCTAAACAAAGAATTTTAACATTTGATTCTACTAATGCTATTGCTCTTTCAAGATAGTCTCCTGTAATTCCAATAGCACAACCAAACTTTTCAGAACCTACTTGTTCTACAATTTGGTCTACTATTTCACATTGTTTGTCTATTGTATTATATCTATGAACAATTCCAAGACCGCCCATTTTTCCAATTTCAATAGCCATTTCTGCTCCACATACAGTATCCATAGGCGAAGCAATAACAGGAAGATTAAACCATAAACCTCTACTTTCATCTAACCAATTACCGATACTTATTTCTTTTCTACTTTCAATATCGCTATGTTGTGGTACTAAAAGTACATCATCATAAGTAAGTGCTTCACGGAACATCAATCCTCCACTTCATTTACAAGCTTTACAAGATAATCCATCACTTTCTTATCGTCAACATAATAGTTGTCTCCAGCAGGAAACCCATTACCAAGAATTTGCATTAAACGAAGATCTGGATTTTTCTTCCAAGCCATATGTAGAAATTCAATGATGTTATTAACTTCTGTAAGTCTATCTTGGTTCATTTAGGTATTTCTCCAAATTTTGTATGATGTAATCTTTTGAATACCCAGAAACAGGATCGGCTACAACTGAACTTGGATATTTTATATTTTTAAGTTTGTTATTGTAAACAACAAATATTTCTGGCACACCATCGATCCTAAATAATTGAAATAGTTTTCTTTGGGTTCTAGAATTTATAGTACCAAAATAAAACTTGTCTTTGTAGCTTTGAGCAATTTCATTAAAAATTGGTTTAAGACCTTTACACAGGTGGCAAGTTGGACTGTAAAATTTAATCACATATGGTTTATCAGATTTAGTTATTTCATCAAAATCTTCAATCGTCAATTCTTTGACAAAAGGATTATTTTTTATTACTATTTTCATAATAGCTTATTAACCTCTCTGTATACCATTTAATTTTTTGAAGGTCTTTTAGTGGTGTGCCTTTGTGTTTGTACCTCATAATGTATTTAATTACATTAGCAGCACAAAAAGCTTCACCTAGACCTTGATCTTCTATAACCTTAATAGCTTCAATTTCACCAAAGTTATAGTGTGGTGGATGATCTACTGACTGCACAGATTCAGCAACTTGTTTAGCTTTGTTTAGTTTTTCAAATGCTTTAGTCATTTCTTCTACGTTTGGAATGTAATCGTAATTACTCATTCTCAACCTCCTTGACTGTATCTTCAGCCCACGCTTTAACATCTTTATAACAAGTAGGACAGAATAGTTTTACTTGTTTACTTTCATTAAATACCATTACAGACCAAGAAAATGCTTGTTCTTTATTATTTTTATCATAAGATGCGTTACAGCCTGTACAATTTTTTGGTATTGCATCAAATAGCATTACTTTTTCTTGAATAAGTTTGTTTTGTTTCTTTATTTTTCTTGCTGCTGAACTCATACTTCAAATCCTTCAATAATTTCTGGGTTTCCACTAAAGTAAATATACTCTAGCAAATCAGAACTATTATAACAAACAAAATCAATAAAGTCTTGTAATTCGTCAAATGTTTTGAAATCAATTAGTTTACCTTCGTAAAAAACTTTATAAATACCAACTTGTTTAAGAATGTCACATTTATTTATTACAAGATGTGTAGCACCACCAACTCTAATTGCTTCAATAAGTTTATCCATATTGAGCCAATTAACTTTTCGCCTACGTCCAGTTGTTGTGCCATATTCTTTACCAGCATCAGCAATACTCAAAAGAATAGGGTCTTCAAGCAAAGTCTCTGGAAACAAAGGATCTGTACCAGAACGTGTGTCATAGATCTTAGCACAAGCAAAAACATTCTTAATTTTTTGTGGTGGGAATCCTAGTGAACAAGCACCGTATGGTAAACATTCACTTGATGTAATAAATGGATAATTGCCATAATTAATATCAAGGTGGTAACCCTGTGCTCCTTCGCAAAGAATATTCCCGTGCAACTCTTCATCTAAAATGTAAGATTTATCTATTGTGCTATCTTTGGCAAGTAGACCCTTTCTGGCGGCTTTGTCTCGATATGCTGGTGCTATACCTTGTGAAGTTGTTCCAAGATGCGCTAATTTAGCTTTATCTTCTTCAATATGTTCATTAGTTACAATGTGCGCTAATGGATGAATTTTGATAAGTGATGTATCAAGTCCACCAGAAGAAAGTTCAGCAACTTCTTTATAAAATGACTCAATGTTCACTACACAGTTTGGGCCAATTACAGATTTAATACCATAAAAAATACCAGATGGTACGATGTGAGTAGCAAACTTCTTACCATTATGAAAAATGGTATGACCTGCATTACTTCCACCATTCCATCTACAAACAAAATTATAATAATTTGGTTTTGATGCTAAGAAATGTGTAATTTTACCTTTACCTTCATCTCCCCACGAAGCACCATATACAACGTCAACATTATTGATTGTTTTCATAGTTCCAAAACTCCAAGTAATTCAAAAGCAAAAAATCTTTCCATACAACCAGTTTCAAACACAAAGACTTCGTGAAATTCTACAGACTCTTTAACATCAAAGCCTCTATCATCAAAAAGACTTGAAAGATACATTCCATCAATAAGCATATTATCAACCGTGTATCTTACAATGTCTCCTTCTTGTGGTTTAACGTCCCGACGAACCGAAACCACCACTTCCTCTATCAGTTTCACTTAAAGACTCCACAAACTCAAATTGGTCAGTAGAAATCTTCTCTGGGATAGCCTGTGCAATCCTGTCACCAATACTCCAATCATAATAGAGCGTTGATGTGTTATGAAGAATCACTTTCCATTCTCCTCTATAACTTGAGTCAATAACACCAGCAAGAACATTAATACCATTCTTAGCTGCAAGGCCAGAACGAGGAGCAACCCGCATATAATACTCTGGACTAAAAGATGTAGAAATACCAACTGGTACTGCTACTCTTTCATTTGGAGCTAAAATACCCTCTTCTGTGGCATAAAGATCAAATCCTGCATTTCCTTCTGCACGTTGAGTAAGATTTACAAATCCACTCATTTTAACAACTTTAAGATTAAGACTCATTTTTTCCTCTTTGTTATTAGAACCAAACTCTAGCCATTCAAAAGTTTCTTTATCCATTATCATTAAATCTCCATAACTATAGGTTCATTTTTATAGATATAATCATCGTCAAGACAACAAGAATTAATAAACGTAGTATCGCCAAATTGAAGTTTCAATCTTGATTCGTGAATATGTCCGAAAGCATGAATCATAGGTTTAACACGTTTCAGAACATTCATACGAAGTATCTCACAACCAACATTTCTACCATCATACGTAAGATCTAGAAATTTATGTGGTGGGCCGTGAGTTAAAAGAATGTCAGTATTTCCTGGTATTTTATCCCACAGTTCATAAAGCTGTGGATTATCTGCATTAAAAGCCCAATCATAAAAACGTGGTTGCCAAGGAGAACCATAAATTCTTAGATTGTTAATTACAACAGTTTCGTCTTGAAGATAAGTAATGTTTGGATACTCTTCAAGAAGAAGTTTAGCCGTATTTGGATCTTTTGCAAATAACCAATCGTGATTACCAGCAATTAGTATTTTGTGTTCTGCTGGCTGTTTGCTGAACCAATGAAGAAAAGCTTTTACCTCTGGTAGTTTACCCCTAGAAGTAGCATCACCAGTATGAAACAAAATGTCAGTTTCTTTGATAGTAACTTGATTATGCTTATTATGCGTGTCAGAAATAAAAGTAAGTTTCATATTAGTCCTTGTGTAGCTCGTTAACGTTTACTTGATTAAAAGTATTTCTTTTAGTTTCAATAAAAATTTTAATTTCTTTTATGTTTTTTGAAATCCATAAAATTTTATCAAATTGTTTATTGTCTTTTTTACCATCATAACTTAATCTATTAATAAGTTTTGAAAACGTGTATGTTGACTTTACTTCAACATAATAATTTTCAAATTCAAAGTCTGGAAAATACATACCGTATGGTGTCTGTATTCCTTTTCTATTTCTCTGTATTGGTAAATTTAAATTATTTTGTTTTAAGAATTTTATGTATCTTTTTTCTGTATGTCCCTGTACTTTGTACCCATCTTCACAAAAGTAATCACAATTACCAGCACCATTTTCTAATGATTTATTTATTCTTAATTGTTTTTCATCTTCCGTTAAAGAAGCCCAACTATTTTTAATACTTTTTTTTAATTTATTTTTGTATTGTTCGTTTTGCCATCTTTTCTTTGATGTAAAAGAGACTGTTTCTTTCCATTTTTCTAATTCTACTTCGGTTTTACTGTTCCAAAGTTCTTTTAACGAATTAGACATTTTATCTATTTGTTCTTTTTTCTCTTCATCAGTTAAATTTTCTAAGTATTTTTTTCTTGCTTTACTCAACTTGTTTTTTCGTTCGTCTGTCCATTCTACACAAGATTTACAAACACTATTATTTTTTAGTGATTTATTTAAATTACTTTTTTTTGAGTAAGACATAATACTATTACATTTTGGACAATTTTTTGTAAACATTTTATTACCTCAAAATAAATAGTATGCTCTTTGTAATTAGCTTCTATGTATGTGAAGAATTTTGTAGCAACTCACGATACTTAAAAAGACCAATTTCCTTGTGCTTACACTCCAACATTATGTCAACATCGTGTCCGTATGTATTGGCAACATTTCTATAAGAATCTGAATGTGCTTGTGCGGGACACTTGATGTTTTGCTCTTCTGCCCGCGATTCTGAATAGTGTACCACAGGCTTGATACCATTCCAAGTACTAATTGCAATTTCAAGTGCATCCTTTTCAGACATACCACCATTATTTAGCTTGTGGTGATGGTAGTCAAAAACAATAGGAATGTTGGTATGCTTGTAGACAAGATTATAAAGTTCTTCAGTAGTATACAGAGATTCCTTATCATCATTCTCAAGCGTAAAACGACTCCTAATCTTATCTTCAAGAAGCTCAAAATTACGAAGAAACTGCTCTACAGCCATAGGCTTATTCTTGTAAGTTGCTCCAACGTGAATGTTAATCTTATTGTAGTGAGTACGAGAAAGACCCATCAAATCAAGAATGTCTGCATGTACCGTCAAATCCTTAATTGTATTTTCGGTCACAGAAGGATTAGAAGATGTAAGCTTATTGAATGGGCCAGGATGGTAAGTAAGTCGCTGATTTGTGGAAATAGCATATTCCCCACACTTACGAAGAAGAGCTGCAACGCGCTCAATGTTCGGGAGATTAGCGACACCGTATTCGGATGCCCAAGGAAACATATCGGAGGACATACGGTAGAACCCAATTCCGTTTGCTGTATTCCATTGTAGGATTGTATACAGATCATTGAGATTCTGTTCGATAAGTTCTCCAGCATAGTTAATTCCCTTTGCGTCAAATGTCTTACGAATCATTGTACGGTTTGTAGTAATTCGGGACTTTGCTGGACGCTCAGAAAGTCCCATGTTGATGCAAGCGTAGCCAAGGTTGATAGACAAGAGAAACCCTCCAGAGACATACTATCTAAGGAGGGTTAGGGTGTCAAGCATTTCTAATTGTTCTAGGCAAATCTATTGGTAGACCAGCAATAGTTCCAGATGTACGTTGTGATGTATTGTGAGAAGTTTTTAAATTTGCTGGTGGTATGCTAAATTGG
>Ga0209400_1003769_pt1 | contig 10959 bp, 12 predicted proteins | sample M_130807_EF_Meta_FD_187313 | JGI IMG/M metagenome (GOLD analysis project Ga0209400, IMG submission 187313) | Freshwater microbial communities from Lake Montjoie, Canada to study carbon cycling - M_130807_EF_MetaG (SPAdes) (version 2) | ecosystem: Environmental > Aquatic > Freshwater > Lake... | reverse complement strand
AAGCGCGCGTCAGCGCCATTCGAGGGGGCAACGATCGGACGCGAAATCACGTTCACGAAGTGCACCGAGATCAGATTTTCGGCAACCGCCATCTCGGCCCAGGCTCCGATCCGGCAAAGGTGATGCGAATTGCCCAAGGCCACAATGCAGCTGCCGTGCTGCTTGGCCCGCGCGATGCCAAGCTCCATCGCCTCGTGACCAATCACCTGGCCAAAACCAGCTTGCCCGTCGACGCTGACCATCGCGCCACCATCCATCTTGCTCACGATATGCGCGTTTGGTTTTAAGCCACCTTCAAGATACGCCTCGGCGTAACGCGGCAACATACCAACGCCATGTGAGTCGTGGCCGGTTAAGTTGGCTTGCACCAGATTCTCAGTCACAAGTTCGATTTCTTTGGGTTCACTGCCGAAACCTTTCACCAAGTACCTGACGGCCTCACGCAGGCGGTCAACGGGGATGCGGTGGATTTGGGTCATGAGGGTTTCCTTTGGGATGAAGTCGCGCTTACAGCGCTTGTTATTCAATGAGGCGCCTGAAACGCTCAGGCCCTGTTTGACGCAATCATACCCAAGTCTTTGAAGGATGCGATCCAAGCCCAATAGTGAGTACCTTGGTCAGCAGCGAATGGTACAGAGACATGAACGAAACGGGTGCGAGGGTTGATTTACTCGGGCAACGGGACCGAAATAATGCCTTTTACGGTCAAAGAGTCGGTATTTTGGGTCAAACCCTTACCGACACCAAACTGAAACGAGAAGAGCTCGCCGTCCGAGTACCTCATCAAAAGCTAAACCGCATAGTCACGCGAGCACTGCGAAAATCTTTTTAGCCTCTCCTACCGCTTGGATTGCCTCGGACTGCGTCACCACCGAATCTAACTGATAGTCAGCCTTCACGCGCTCTGATTTGAGCTCTCTTAGCCGATAAGCTGCACTGGTCCATCGCGCAGTTTTAGCCATTAACATTTTGGTAATGAGCTGTTCGTACGAACCGCCAGCACCCTGAATACTTAACGCGTTAATCAGTGGCAGCTCGTTTTGAACTGCGACGCTGCCAAAGTGATAAGCAGAATAATACGCCCGACTGACTGCAGCCTTAAGTAAAGACTCGGCGGATGTAGCCGCTAGGCCCTCAGCCACGTCCAAAAGCTCTTGTGGGCTAGATGGCATGAACCGTTTCTCTTGGCGGAGAGACGCCAAAGGTAATCAAGTCGCCCAGATCATCCTCGTACCGCCCGGTGATCGCGTCCGCGATGTCCCATCCCAGGTTCGCGCGTTGTTGGGCCGTACCCGCAACAACAAAACGTAAGGATGCACTCGAGTCCCACTCGTCTAAGTTCAACTGGCTTGTCAGCGGAGTGAAACCTTGCTGCTGAACGACGCCTAAAGCAGTATCGAAGCGCTGGGCGATATGTACTGAGCTAACTTTACGTTGCTGAGCTTTTTTTGCAAAATTAGCCGAGACACCAACACGCGGGAAATTTACGAGGCCCTCGAGCCGATTCAAGGTTTGTAGCTGCCCACTTACTGCATGCACTGAGATGAGATCGCCAACGGCGGCGAAACCATAAACCAATTCATTCAAAAGTGGAACGTCATTGGGATAAGCTTTGAACAAAAACTGTGCAAGCTCGCGCAGCCTTTTAAATGAGGACTCCTGGCTGAGATGAATGGCATACGTTTGATTGGTTACCGAAGGGGTAAACAAAAGGGGCGTGCGAATAATTGTGCTCATACCAAATATTCTAGTCGATCGACTCCCACGAGAATGTAACCAAGTGCGCGCAATTGTCACACTTGGAAAACATTCAGCTGTTTGAACTTATGCGGCAATCTTGAACGGCAAACCCGACTCGATCGGTAGCGCTAAATCACGCGGCCACTCGCTCCAGCATCCAAAGTACATACGAACATTTTGAAGCCAGCCTGAGCCAACGCCCAGAAGGTGTTTGAGGCGCGGGCATCTTTGAAGCAGTGGGGGTAACTCCAAAACACCCCGAAGCGCCCGGGGTCGCTTAGTGGACTAGCGGTACTAGCTTGCCGGTTGAATCTTATCTTGCGTTTTAGTGTCAAAGTCGCTGGCGTCGTGGCGTTCACGCAGCTGCTCTGAAAGCTCGCCCTGCATGCGGTTAACCATACGACCGCGCTTGACAGCAGGTCGGGCGTAAACAGTTTCAGCCCAACGCTGAACGTGTTTGTAATCTTGCACGCTCAAAAACTCGGCCGCTGTACCATACAGCCAACCTTTCACCAGCCCGCCGTACCACGGAAACACCGCGATATCGGCAATTGTGTATTGATCGCCGCCAAGGTATTCGCTGACGGCCAAGCGACGTTCAAGCACGTCAAGCTGACGCTTGGTTTCCATCGCAAAACGATCAATGGCGTACTCAAACTTGGCTGGCGCGTAAGCGTAAAAATGACCAAACCCACCGCCCAAATAGGGTGCACTACCCATTTGCCAAAACAGCCAGTTCAAGGCTTCGGTGCGGGCCGCACCCTCTTTAGGCAAAAAGGCTTGAAATTTTTCGGCAAGGTGAAGCAAGATCGCGCCAGATTCAAACACACGCACCGGCTGCGCGCCACTGCGGTCAAACAACGCGGGAATTTTTGAGTTTGGGTTAACGTCGACAAAGCCCGAACCGAACTGATCGCCGTCACGGATATTGATCAACCACGCATCGTATTCAGCGCCCTTGTGCCCAAGCGCCAGCAACTCTTCAAGCAAGATCGTGACCTTGACGCCGTTGGGTGTGCCCAATGAATAGAGTTGTAAGGGGTGTTTGCCAATTGGCAACTCTTTATCGTGCGTCGCACCGGCGATCGGACGGTTGATGCTGGCAAACGCGCCGCCACTGGGCTGATCCCAAGTCCAAACTTTTGGAGGGACGTAATCTTTAGAATCTGTCATGGTGTTTTTCGCTTTTTTGTGGCGGGCGCACAGCGCCGCGGAAGTGATTGGAAACAGATAGATTAACCGCTATCACACTGCTGTCAAACCGCATCTAACGGCTTAACCGCAGACATATCCGGCACCGGCTGGACATTCACTTCATGCGTACCTAGAGTTTGCTCGCCCGCACGCGCGTCAGACAGAGCCTCAAAACCTTCAGTCAATTCGGTAAACAAATCACGCTTTTTCATCTTTGTGCCCTAAGTTCTGCTTTCAACATAGCTAAAAATAGACGAAACTTACAGCGTCTTTGATTTTTTTCGCAATGCCCTGTCGTCACCAACATTAGGATTCGATTATGCAACTTTCAAAAATAATAAGCTGTATGTTGTTGCAACTCTTGGCAATTGGCTCTGCACACTCACAAAACTACCCAGAACGTCCACTGCGTTTGATCGTCCCATACACCGCCGGTGGAACAACCGACATTTTGGTTCGGCTGCTGCAAAAGCCTGCGAGTGAACTATTGAATCAGCAAGTCGTCATCGAAAATCGCGCTGGCGGCGGCTCCGTGATTGGAACAAATGCGGTCGCGCAAGCCGCACCCGACGGCTATACCGTGCTTGGTACCGATTTGGCTATTTTAGTGAATCACAGCTTGATGCCAAAACTACCTTACGACACGCTTAAAGATTTTCGTGGGGTGACGATGCTCGCTCGGGCACCCCTCATGCTGTTGATTCACCCTTCGGTTCCAGCAAATACGATCGAAGAATTCGTCATCCTTTTAAAACAAAATCCTGGTAAGTACAACTTTGGTTCTGGTGGTCATGGTACTTCGACGCACATTGCCGGCGAAATGTTCCTGCGTGCTGCTAACGTTAAAGCCGAGCACATCCCATTTCAAGGCGTTACGCCAGCAATGAACGCTTTACTTGGTGGACAAGTCCAATTCTATTTCGGAGGAACAACGACAGCCCTACAACATCTTCAAACGGGGGGGCTCAAGGCGCTTGCAATCACTGGTGATGCCGTCAACACACTCGTCCCAACCGTGCCGACCTTTATATCTCGTGGGATCAAGGGCGTTGAGGCGGACTCTTATTGGGGTATTTATGTGTCCGCAAAAACTCCTGATAGTGTTGTTTCAGTTTTGAATAAGACATTCGTCACTGCACTTCGTGATCCGGCGGTTGTCAAACGAGCAGGCGAGCTAGGCCTAAATTTAATTGGGAACTCGCCGCGTGAGCACGACACGCAGATCTCATCGATGATCAACACTTGGGGCGTAGTCATTAAAAGCGCCGGTATTAAAGTAGATTAAGGAGCCCTTGTGAATCGCTCGTTTCAACGGAACGGACTGAACTTTAATTTCTTCGTAGACGACTTTACCGATCCGTGGGTAAAGCCTTCAACCATTTTTATGCTTCATGGCGCAATGGCTAACGCGCAACGATTTCGCTCATGGGTTCCATCTCTTTGTCGAGACTACCGTGTTGTCAGAATGGACATGCGCGGACACGGCAAGTCTGAGGTGCCCTCGGCGGATGAGCCGCTAAGCTTATCCGTCTTGGTGGATGATGTGCTTGCTCTGATGGACCATCTCGAGATAGAGTCCGTTCACTTCGTTGGAAACTCTGCAGGAGGCTATGTCGGGCAACATTTGGCAATTCAACACCCAAACCGCATCAAAACTCTGGCGCTTTTCGGCTCCGCACCGGGACTAAAAAATAGTCAGGCATTGACCTGGTTACCCATGGTTGCGAAAGTCGGTTTAAGGCAATTCTTGGCCAACACAATCGACGATCGCTTTCCGCCTCACCTGCATGGCAGCCCTCAAGCTGAAGAGTTTCTTGACGCCCTCAGCCAAAATGACATCCCCTTCATTGGTCGATTTATTGAGCATATGGCAACGCAAGAATGGGCAGATCAGGTACGCAAAATACAATGCCCGACCTTGGTTGTGGTGCCAGGTGCTGGGCGAATCGGTTCGGCAGACGTCTACCAACCGATGCGAGCTAATCTGCCAAGGGGTGAAGTCTTGACCTACGATGGCGAGCGGCACAGCATTTGTGAATATTTGGCAGATCGCTGCGTTGCAGATCTTCGGAGTTTTTTGTTACGTCACCCGTGAACTAACGGCCGTCACGGATGTTGAGCTACCATGCGTTGGATCAGTTATGCCTCAACCAAATGAAGCTCAACCCTCATACCCAATGCCGCAGCGTATTTTCTAAGCGTGCTTAAACTCGGAGAGTGTTTGCCCGTTGCTAGAGCGCTTTCTAACCTAGCGATCGCGGGGGCATGGGTGCCCATACGTTTTGCTATTTGCGCTTGAGACAAGCCCGCTTGCTTTCGAGCAGCAAGAATCTCGTCAAGAATTGCGAACTCTTCGCGATTGAGCTTATCTACCTCTGCCTTCACGACTGGGTTCTTGAGCATCTTTTTGACCAACTGCGCATGCGTCAATGGTTGGGTCAATTTTGTTGTCATTGCTTCATTCAGTCAAATAACCCGCCGGCAGAAGCATCGGGAGATGGTAAGCCTAGATTAGGATCAGACTCTGGGATAAAGCTCACGGCATTTTGCCAACAGGGTCGACCAGCAACATCACCAACCAACGGGCCTACACAGCCCGGAATTGGGAATCCGCTCTGGCAGCTGTGCATTTTGCAAATGAAATAGGCTTAGTATTTTTGACCAATCCGCATTTTGAGAGAGGTCTTTCGAAATATGACGATGGTCCTCACTCAGTATTGGAGCCACTAGACCTAAACGGATGTCAGGAAGATGCTTTTTAATAATTGAAAAAGCACCTTCCAAATCAGAATCGTTGCTGCATAAGACAGCTTGATCTAGTGCACCCGTCCATGCTGCTGCAAGCATGTCAGAAGCAAGATTGACATCTGTTTTCTTCTCGTTGAAATCGTAGACTTGCACTTTTACTAAGTGAGGGGCTTCGGGAATGGGCTTGACCAGCCGCTGATATGGCGTTGTCGCGAGGATCTTACCTTCGATAATCTTGACGGTCTGCGGGTAGCTTTTTCTAAGTGCTTGAAGATAAGCACGTTGCCGTTGTGTCGAACTCGTATCGTCGCACATCCTGCCTAAGACTGGAGCCGTGTAGTACCTAACTTCGAGCAGTCGTGCCCGAGCGTCTAATACGTAGTCATTGAATAGAGAAAAAATATCCAGCCATTTAAGCTTTGTCTTTCGTAACAGTCCGTAATAAAGGTTGTAACCATCTATGTAAACAATCGTGCGCAAAAGCAGCTCCGCAGAAAAAGCAAAGCCGCCCTAAGGCGGCCTGCTGCCCAGAGAGCACTTGGTCTAACCAAGCGGTCAAAGGGTGAGTCGTGTCCGAACTGTACACTCTTCCTAAAAAATTTTCAAATCAATTTTTATCATTGCGTTGTCTAAGATCAATTGACGACTCAAGTTCCATAGCAATTAGACGTTAAACAAAAAGTTCATCACGTCCCCGTCTTGCACAACGTACTCTTTACCCTCAGCCCGCATCTTGCCGGCTTCTTTGGCGCCCTGCTCGCCTTTGTAGGTAATGAAATCTTCATAGGCAATTGTTTGCGCGCGAATGAAGCCGCGCTCAAAGTCGGTATGGATCACGCCGGCGGCTTGTGGGCCGGTGGCGCCGATGGGTACTGTCCACGCGCGTACTTCTTTCACGCCTGCGGTGAAATAGGTTTGTAAACCTAACAAGGTGAAGGCGCCGCGAATCAGGCGGTTTAAGCCTGGCTCTTGCATACCCATGTCTTCAAGAAACACGGCCTTATCTTCGTCAGGCAGTTCTGCGATTTCGGATTCGATCGATGCGCAAATCGCCACGACTGGTGCTTTGCGCGCGGTGGCGTATTCGGTCAAGCGATCAAGCATTGGATTATTTTTGAAGCCCTGATCACTGACGTTGCCCACATACATGGCGGGCTTGGCGGTGATAAAGCACAGCGGTGCAATCAAGGCCATGTCTTCGTCTGACAAACCAAGCGCCCGAATCGGTTGAGCGTCGTCTAATTGTTTAATCACAACTTCAAGAATCGCGACGACTTTTTGTGCGTCTTTATCGCCCGAGCGTGCGGTTTTTTGATGGCGATGCAAGGCTTTTTCAGCGGTTTGCATATCGGCCAAGGCAAGCTCGGTTTCAATCACTTGAATATCAGAGATGGGGTCGACACGGCCCGCAACGTGGATGACGTTGTCGTCTTCAAAACAGCGCACCACGTTGATGATGGCGTTTGTTTCGCGGATGTGTGACAAGAACTGGTTGCCCAAGCCTTCGCCTTGACTGGCGCCAGCCACTAAGCCTGCGATATCCACAAACTCAACCGTGGCATGCAAGATGCGTTCGGGGTTGACGATTTCGGCGAGCTTACCTAAGCGGGCGTCAGGCACTTCGACCACGCCCACATTGGGCTCAATGGTACAAAACGGATAGTTTTCGGCGGCGATGCCGGCCTTGGTGAGGGCATTAAAAAGGGTTGATTTGCCGACGTTGGGCAAACCAACGATGCCACATTGCAGAGCCATGAGAATCCCGAAAATCTAGTAAGTGAAGACTGCTTATAGAATGTGAGTTTAACCGCTCTAGCCTAGGGTGTTGTTGGCACAGCCGTCCCTGTAAAGCCTGCCCTAGCCACAGTGCGACCTCAACGCATTCTTTCGCCCTCTTTCTGATGACACTCACTGACCTGTTAGCCCAGCCGAACGGCTCACTGCCCGACTGTCTAAGCGCCGTGGCGCAACTCCGCCCCGAGCACCCCGCGCTGATCCTAAATGGAGTCACGCTGAGCTATCAAGAGTTTAATCAGTTGGTGTCACGTGCGGCAGCGAGTCTGCAGCGTGATGGCGTGCAGCCTGGGGATGTCATTGCTGCCTGCGCAGGCACCTCGCTTGAATACGTTGCCTTGTATTTTGGCGTACTGCGTGCCGGTGGCGTCATGACACCCTTGCCGCCTTCGGCAACCGCTCAAAACCTGACGGGGATGCTGGCCAACTCGGGCGCGCAATGGTTATTTCTAGATCAACCTGTTGCCAAGGCCTGGGATCTTGAGGGCTTTATGCCTGCGGCCAAGACCAGCGAGGCGCCTGTTGCGCTTAAAAAGATCTGGTTTGATCTGACGACCGGCCCCGACAGTTGGTCGCAGTGGTTAGGTACGCAAGCCAACCCCGCGCCTGTCGCCAACGACCCTGAGCGGGCTTTCAATCTGATTTACTCGTCGGGCACGACCGGCGTACCCAAAGGCATCGTGCAACCGTGTTCGATGCGTTGGTCACAAACCCAGCGCGCTGCAGCCAACGGCATTGGCTTTGCGTCGGTTTTGCTGCTGTCTACCCCGCTTTACTCAAATACAACGTTGGTACCTCTTTTGCCGGGTCTGGCACTTGGTGCCACGGCTGTTCTGATGAGCAAGTTCGACACGCGCCAATATCTTGCCCTTGCCGCGCGCCACCGCGCCACACACACCGTGATGGTACCGGTGCAGTATCAGCGTTTGCTAGACGATCCAACGTTTGATGCGCATGATTTATCTTCACTGCGCATCAAGGGCTCTACCAGCGCGCCCTTTAGTGCCGCGCTTAAGGCCGAGGTCTTGCAGCGTTGGCCAGGCGAACTCAATGATGTTTACGGCATGACCGAGGGCGGCGTGCGCTGCGAGCTGAAGGCACACTTACATCCAAATAAACTCCACACGATTGGCCAACCGTCGGCTGGGCATGATCTTCGACTGATCGATGACAACGGCGTCGAAGTGCCCGCAGGCCAAACGGGCGAGATTGTCGGGAGTGCTTCTGCCATGATGAAGGGCTATCACGGCTTACCTGAAAAAACTCGCGAGATTGAATGGTTTGATTCAACCGGAAAGCGCTTTATCCGCACCGGTGACATCGGCCGCTTTGACGAAGATGGTTTCGTGATTTTGTCAGACCGCAAAAAAGATATGGTGATTTCAGGTGGCTTCAATATTTATCCAAGCGATCTTGAAGCAGAGTTAGAGCAACACCCTGAGGTTGCCGAGGCAGCCGTGGTGGGTGTGCCCTCACGCGCCTGGGGCGAGACCCCCGTAGGCTATGTCGTATTGCGCCCACACGCAAGCCTTACCAAAGAGGCGCTACTTGCTTGGGTGAATGCGCGTTTAGGCAAAACCCAGCGCCTGGCTGACTTGCTGTTTATTGACGATCTGCCACGCAATGAAATTGGTAAAACCTTGAAGCGGCAATTGCGCGAGCAGTACGTAAAAGAGCACCAATCAGCAACGATTTAATGTTGGTCGCTTTACAAACTCAGTCACCCAACAACTGCAAAGCCACCCAAGCCACGCTTAAAGGCCCTGCATTAAACACGCCATGCAACAACATGGTGGCACCGATGCCGCGTTGCACGCGGATCCAGCTCAACACCAGCCCAGTCACCCATTGTGGTGCAACCAATACCACCATCATCCACCACGCCATCTCTTCAAAGACGAAGTTTTTGATATGAAGCGCGGCAAACGCAAGTACGGATAAGTGCAACACCCAAGGAAACACCGCGCGATAGTGACGCAACCATTTATAGCCTTTGGCACTCGGTGCGCGCGTGCGCGCGCTTAGCCACCAGACGAATAACACCGCCAATGCCAATAAACTGCTGGCCCACCAGGCCACGCCATTGAGCAACACAAACACCATCAAGGGTACGAGCCCAAGCGCCATCACAGGCCGGCGCAAACCAAACCGAAACAGCATTTCTTCGACCACCGGCGCCCATAAAATGGCCTGCAGCCAAGGTAAGTTGTGTACGCTGATGCGATGGGTGGCACCGCTATGTTCAAACACCGCCAACACAAGCGGGCCGAGCACCAAGATGTTCAGCACCCAAAGTGTTGCCGCCCAGACCAGCAAACGTTGCAAGCGAATATTGGGCCACCAATCACCCAACCACCCCGTCACGCTCAAGCTACGCGGCACCCGCCTAGCAAGACTCGGCCTCAATACAAATGTCAAAAACTGCTTGAAGTCGTCGCGAAACCGCAGCGTCGTCATGCAGGGTTGTCGCGATGCAGTTGCCCTGTGGCCTTCGCAAACTCGCCAGATAAAAACAGTGGGATCACTGCGCGGCAACGCGTCACACAATCATCGATGGCCGTTTGATCTTCGCGACGCGGTGCATGCAACACGAAGTCTGCCACCTCTTGCGCCAACGACAGGGTACGCGGATGCCCGATGCCTAAGCGCAGGCGCCAAAAATTTGGGCTACCCAGCACAGCTTCGATATCACGCAAACCGTTATGACCGGCGTGGCCACCACCTTGCTTGACCTTGACTTGGCCAGGCATCAAATCAAGCTCGTCGTGCAAGACTAAGATGTTTTCGGGTGACAGCTTATAAAAGCGCGCCAACGAGCCCACGCACTGGCCCGACTTGTTCATAAACGTTTGTGGCTTTGCTAAAAAAACCTGGTCATTGGCCACACGGGTTTTGGCCACCATGCCAAAAAACGTTTTTTCATGCGCAAAGCTTGTCTTCATGTCACTTGCGATGTCATCGACAAGCCAAAAACCAGCGTTATGGCGTGTTTTTGCGTATTCGTTACCTGGGTTGCCCAGGCCAACAATCAATTTAATGGGTGCAGTCATGCCTGCATTAGAAAGCAAAAGCCCCACCCATGCAAAGCAGGAGTGAGGCTTTTATGACAAACCCTTAGGCGCTTAGCCCAACAGTCAGAGCTGTATCGCGCAGCTAAGGCTGAGGATCAGGCAACTTAGGCTGCAGGAGCTGCGGCTTTGGCTTCGTCGCCATCGTCACTTGCACCACCTTTAACGATTGCTGTCACCAAAACAGGGTTGACATTACCGCGGTGGGGTAAGAACGAAACACCTTTCGGCATCGTAATGTCGGCCAGGTGAATTGAGGCGCCGCCCACCAAGTTGGAGAGGTCAACTTCAATAAACTGTGGCAGGTCGGCTGGCAAGCAGCTGATTTCGATATCGGTAAACAGATGCGAAATAATGGCTGCGCTGAGCTTAACGGCTGGTGAGCTGTCGGCATTGGTAAAGTGCAATGGCACTT
>Ga0209400_1003767_pt1 | contig 10960 bp, 8 predicted proteins | sample M_130807_EF_Meta_FD_187313 | JGI IMG/M metagenome (GOLD analysis project Ga0209400, IMG submission 187313) | Freshwater microbial communities from Lake Montjoie, Canada to study carbon cycling - M_130807_EF_MetaG (SPAdes) (version 2) | ecosystem: Environmental > Aquatic > Freshwater > Lake... | reverse complement strand
TGACGGATAGCCTCGGCTTTGGCTTCAACGTCAGACATATTGGGGTTCTTTGCTTTTATGTCAGCCATCAACGCTGCGACTTGATCTTGTGCGTCAGTTGTACGTGGGATTTTGCTTGCAGTAATCCTAGCCGCTGCAATCTTAGCCCTAGCCACAGTATCTGCCGCACTTTCTTTACCTGCAACACTAGCAGCGGCGGCAATTGATTTGCCGAGTAGGTTAGCAACGGTTGTGTTGTGGGTGTTAGCAATTTTGGCGGCTTCGACTTGGAACTTCTGCTCATCGTCAAAGCGACCTTCAGCGTGAGCGCGTCGGGCTTCGTCAAGTTTGTTGAGCACATCAGACTTAGCTTGCTGTAGTTCAAGCTCTTTCATGCGCAACCCTTGCTCTTTCTCAAGCATTTGTTGCTCTTGCTTGTTAGCTATGCTTGAGTAACCCCCAAGGATACTAGCCAGCGCACTACGTCCATACTGCCCACGGCTACCAATCGCAGCTTCGCCCAACTGTTGGAACAGACTCGGCTTGGACTTTTGAGCTTCTTCGCGTTGCTTAGCGTACTCGGCTGCTTGGGCTTTTTGCAGATCCGTTAACCTAGCTTCAACATCCCCACCGATTGGTTTAACCAACGATCCAAACAGAGCGGGGTTTTCTTTTGCTAAGCGAGCACGGGCCACTTCTGGGCTTTCACCCGGACTAGGCGCTTTTCGCCTTCTAAGGTTCTCCGCCTGCGCTTCTAGTTTCGCAAGTACTTCTCTAGATGGCTTTAAGTATTCACCAGTAGTGGCTTCATCATCGTCGTCATCGTCAGTTTCTTTGGCAGCAGCCTTAACAGCGGCATCTACTCCACCAGCTTCGTTAAAGGCAATAATCCCACCCGAGCCAAACTTAGCCACGTTATCTTGGACAGGGAGACCAGCTATACCAGCCTGTTGCTGGGGTTGTGGCTGCTGAGGCATTTGTTGTGGGGCTTGTTGGGGCGCAGCCGTAGCCATTGCTTGCTGCTGAACTTGCTCACTAACCGTGCCTTGGGGTTGTTGACCAGCTTGCTGTTGTTGCGCTAGCTGCTGCATCCGCTTGTTGCGGGCTTGCAGTTCCCCTAGTGCCACGTAGGGTGGCACAGTTGGATTCATACCGTTGGCATACTGCGCCAACAGTTGAAGGGTCTGAGGAGTATTAGGTAGCTGACGAAGATCGTCTTGAATTTGAATTAAGTTCATTTAATACCCCCAGTCCCAGTCCCAGCCCCGGTGCCAGTAACTGTAGCCGCAGTATTGCTAGTATTGAACAGACCTTTAAACAGATCCCCAATTCCTGACGACTTAAAGATATCCGCCAAACTACCTTGCCCAGTCACACCTAGCAGCTTATCAATACCACCCAAGGAGGCGAGCAGTTGAGCAATCCCACTCAGTTCAGATGGAGTATTAGTTACTGAAGACGTCGGCAAGCCCGTCAGCGCATCGCGTTGGAACTGCAACTGCTTGTACGGATACTCACGTTGCTTCTCAAACTCACCCTTATCCGCAGCAATCCCTTCAGCCGTAATGCCTCGCTGGGTCTCACCCATATTTGCCATCTGTTGCAACAAATCTCGATTAGCTGCAAGTCCTTTTAACCCAAAGTCAGCGCCAAACTGGGCTTCTTGAATCTTGCGCTGCTGCTCAGTATTGAACTGTTGCTGTGCCGCATCAAATGCACTTGCATACCCTTTACCAACTGTCTGGTTTAGGTTCCTAGCCAATTCCGCATTGGACTGAGCCTGACCAATTGCTTGCCGACCGCCACCAAAAGCACCTGAGCCAGCGAACTTAGCCCCAATTGCATTTTGAGCAATTTGATTCTGTCGGCGAAGCGCATCTAACTGTGGATTAAGGACAGCCTCTAGGTATGGGTTCATGTACTGCTGAACTTGATTTGACACTTGGCCCCCTGCTCCGGAGCCAGCACCACCAACCGTTATATCTCCGGGCGAAGCAAACGTACCACCAACAGGTGTGTACATCCCTTGATTAGGAACACTTAGGTTACCAATACCTTGGAACGCTTTAGTTTGTAGGTCTGACGCACCAGCCGTTAGTGGGCCTTTGTACGTCTGGTATGGTGTGTTGGCTAGAGCTTGCGCTTTACCAAGGTAGTCGGTTATGTACCCCGCAGCCCAAGGAGCCAACCCTTGCGTAGAAGTTCCTCCCGCTGCTGGGAGTGATGAACCCGCCGTACCGCCAGTAGCTGCAATTGTGGTCATTATTAGTCCTTACGCTGGCATGTGCCGGTCGGCGTGGGAATCTTTGCCTCGACCTGCTTTTTTACGGGCTTGATGTACGCGCTCCATCATTTTGAGCAGCTTATCTGCACCCGCTTCGCTAGATCCATTGCCTAACTCCGATACAGTTCGAGCGTCTACGACAAACTCCCCACGAGCTAATCTAGCTGGTTGGTTAGACCCTATTGTAGCCGGGATAGAGTCAGATACACCATCCCCCGCGCCCTTTAAAAAACGCCCACTTGCTGCACCAAGCCCAGCAATACCACCAGCAGCCATCCTAGGTGCGTACTGTACAGGATTGAAGTAACTAATTCCACCCTGACCCGGACGATATGTAGGGTATTGTGTTTGCTCTGTATAAGGGGTTTGTGTTTGAGTCGCCGTCAACGCTGGAATAGTTGCCGCAGGAGCCCCAGAACCACCTTTATTACTTTGGTTAGCTGCGTACATCATTAGCAACAACGGAAGAAGCGACCCTAAACCAGTTCCTTGTGGTTGATTAGACGGAGCACCCGTACCGGTTTTAGGGGGAGTGGTTGCCGTTGTAGTAGTTAATTTTTGGGGAATTCCCGCAATTGGTTTTCCGCTAGCATCAAACCCCGGACCAGTTCCTCGGTCAGTAAGCAAAGTACCGCTTCGAGTGTATTTAAGGACGTTACCAGCATCATCCCTTTCTTCCCACATTCCAGTTGTGGGGCTCCAAACAGCAAGTGGCCCAACCCCCGTAGGTCTTTCAGGCGTATCTCCATACGAAGAATCGAACCCGGAATAAAGGCCAGTATTAAAATTAGGGAGGTTAGCTACCGAGCTTGTTTCTGCTGGTGAAGTTTCCTGTTCAGCCGCACGTTGTTCAGCGTATTGTTCAGGGTCAATATCTCGGTTTGCTAACTCTTGGTGATTAGCTGTAAAATTACTGTTATCAAAGTCTAAACTACTGATGTAGTTGCTCAGGTCCGAGCTATCAAAGTCGTACCCGCCGAGGCCAATGTCGGAATATCCGCTGGGCAGGCTCTGTAGGTACTGTTCTACTTCGTAATCATCATCCATGTTATTTCCCCCTGCCGCGTTTGTTGCGGTTAAATCCGTGTTAGTTCCTGCCGTGTTTATGGCGCTTAAACCAGCGTCAACCGGTTGTTGCAAAGCCGAATTTGTAAAAGCACTAGTATCAAACTGAGTCGGTGCAGCACTTGTACCAGTACCGCCTAGCTTACCCAACCCAATGATTGAGTTAAGCGCACTCATTGGGTTGCCAGACATAATACCTTGAGCTAAGGAGACGCCTTTACCAATGTTACTTAGATCTTGACTGCCAGTTAGCGAACCTACGGATCCAAGCGCAGCACCAATGTTGGGGTTTCCAGAAGCTAAGTTTGATGCTAACGATGCAGCATTACCAACATCTCCAAGATTAAACCCAGTACCACCAATAGGAGTACTACCAAGGCCCCCAGCAAGATTAGAATTGGAAGTGAGAGCATTTACCGCTCCAAGTAAGTTCCCTTGATCAACTGCGTTATATACGTTCAACCCAGTGACAGCATTCTTTAGCCCACCAGCAACGTTTTTTAACGTAGATAAATAAGATCCAGCCGTAACATCTATGGGGAGTGTGGCGTTTCCAAGACCTGTAGTTGGCGCACCCGCAGCCCAATCAGACCCGACAATATCTGGACCACCAATCAACCCAGCACCAGTAAGCCCAGCGCCAGCTAAACTAGCCAAACCACTTAAATAACCAAGAGGAGTACTAGCATGGGCTAAGGTGTCCGCCCCCTTAGCGGCCATAACAAACGGCTGGATCGGGGATGGAATAATCGACCCAATAGCCATGATCGCTTGGCCGACTGCGTTGTCACGCAAGAAGCCGTGGGCCCTTGGGCTCCACTGAGGACGGAAACTAACGTTGCCTTGGTCGTCAGCGTTTAGGTGAAAGAAGATGTCGCCTTGAGCTTTGCCGTTTTTATCTACTTGATAGATACCCAAACGGGTAGGGTTGATTTCCTCACCAGTAGCTTTGTTGAAGTAGGCGTTCTCGGTGGTTTCTGGGACGTAGCGGGCCGCTTCGTCCGTACCTTCAAAGTGACCCGCGACAGGAATCTTCTTTACGCCAATGTCTTTTACACTACCAATACCTTGCTTCTGAAGGCCCTCGGCAATAGCTCGGTTTTGAGGCTTATCCCCACCCAACTCAGCAAGAAGAGAGTTAAGGTCAGCCATAATCAGCCCACTTTCCAATTTGTGCCGTCTGAATATACAGGCACCTTGGTTGACCCACCACCGGCTACCGTAGTGCCAAATGTGGATACAGAAGAGTTAGTTACAAACGCCCGTGACCCCACGCCAGCATCAGCAGCACTAGGTAACTCAGCTACTGTCATAGGAAAATTGGTTTTTAATTGACCAATAATTTTATCGCGCTGGTTAAAATACAAACGTAAAACGCTATTAAGTTGGTCAAGATACCTACGGTCGTACTCTTCTGGAGCCAGAGGTAAGTTAGGCGCAATTGCTTGCGATAGCGGATCGTTAGATGTAACCAAGTAGCTCATCGCCTGCCGTCCGGACGGAAGTCAAAACGAGGCGCACCTAACTGCCACGAAGTATTGATTTGGTTAGACCCAATTTTGAATATAATCTGCCTGCCCCGAGCACGGGTGTAGATGATCCCGGTGAACTCTTCAGTGATATCGTAAGCTGCTATCTTTGATACGTTTGCACTAGCTGGAGTGCTTGCGCCAGACCCGGCTGACTGCATCGGGTACAGCGTCATTGTCACCTTTGGCACTTCTCCAGTTGGGGAGTTTGATGATTCATTAAACGTCAAATCAGGCAAAACCCTCCACACATACCCAAAGTTGTGCCCATCGTCTAAGTCAAACTCTGATGATGAGATGTAAGCATCAATAGGAGCGGCAGTTCCTGTTGCGTTGTCGTTTAGGCCATACTCATGGTTAACAATGTTTCTTAGGTAGGTTGCCGCTTGGGGGTAATTCCGCAGCCCAGAATCAAGCCACGCGGTTCTGGCCATAGTGCCGTAGTACCAAACCTTTTCAATGTAGTTGTACACAACGTACTTATCAATTGTTTCGCTGGCTTCAGAACAGTAGAACCACCAAACTTCATTGAACCCTTCGTTTGTACCAGCAAACACTTGCTGCTTTTGATTAAGATTGATGTCCGAAAACACAAACTTACGGAGGTCACAGTTCAGCGTCTGAACCCGACCGTCGTACATGTAGAACTTATCTACTCCCATCCAATAGATCACACCCGAAGCTACAACAGCAGAGCTTTGACTAATGATGGAAATGTTATCGCCAAGCAACTGAGAGCCCCAGACCACCGGGGGACCAAGGTACTGTAGTGAATACACAGTAGAGTCAGTGAAAACCACAATCTCTTGACGAGTCTGAACAGCCGTAACAATGTTAGACCCGTGCGATAGCTGAATGCTTCCCGCTTGGTTTGTTGCGTCAGGCGTCCACTCAAGGATGTTTTCTTGATCCGACCACCGAACTAACATTGGGTTTTGTGTAGCTGATCCATAATCATTAGCCCCAAACGCAAATACAAATCTGCTTGTATCAGATACGAACAAGTAGTTTTGAACTGTTGGGACATCAACTAACAATGATATATAAACACCGGATCCAGCAGTTGAAACCGTTACCTGAGCACCATTGGAATCAAGTAAGTTAGCTGTTAACCCATTGACGTTAAACAAGTAGTACGTTGTAGCTGCTGATATCCCAGTCGGCAACGACCCTCCTGAAGGCACTGCAAACTGAACCGCAGTACCGTCCGTCAAGATACTTGTTAGCGTAACAACCGTTGGAGGCCCAACAGTAAAAGTTACGTTCCCGCCTTGGGTGTTTAAGGCAACTCCTCTAACTCCAGTCCCGCTGTTTGCTGCCCAGTAGTAAATTGCCCCACCTCTTGGCCCAAACACAAGGTCTTGACCAAAGTTGTTTTGGCTCCAAATTCTTAGTGAAGAAGGGCCGGTTCCACCAAACCCCCAAGTACCAGCACCCCAAGTACCCGCTCCCCACCCCGATATGGCTTGTTGAACCGCCGATCCAACATTAATTTGATACGCTGCACTAACAGCAGACCCGCCAGTTGCAGGAGCAGGAACAGCAGCAGTGATGGTGTACGAGTTGTCATTTACAACTGTAATGACAAATTCAGCGTTTAGCGTTGAAGCGTAAGCTCCCGTCACTCCACTAAACGTAACGTAATCCCCAGTAGTCGCACCATGCGCTGTGGCAGTCACCGTAACTGTTGTGCCATTACCTAAAAATGGGTTTGATCCAAGAGTAGTAGTAACTCTAATAGGAGTTATATCGTAGTAAATACCGCCGTTTTCAATGTAAAACTTTACATTTGTTCCAAGAGCTACCAAGTTTGCATTAGCCAAAGTGGTCCAGTTCCACATCGACCGACAAACACCAAGGAACGTAGTATTTGAGATACGCTCCCATCCGCCTATAACTTCAGGTGTGCCCTGTCGAAATCTCACTTTGTCGGACTCAAACCATCCCCCCTCGTTAGTGTACCGAGTGTTTTCCCGGTTGACTCCGGGCTTAAAGATGATCTTTGATAACGGCATTATTTGCTCGCAACGCCCTTGTGCTTCTCAAAGCTACGCATCCCACCAAACCCAAGAAGGCCAGCAAGGAGGGTCATCAACTGCTCAACCTGCAAGTCAGGAGGTGGGGCCAGCCCTTTGGGAATTATATCGACTCCCTGCCCGAAAGCCCATAGCCACTGCATCAGAGGGTAGCCAAGAAATTGGTAAGCCAGACCCAGAACCCCAATCCAGCCCACAGCAGGACGCCAACCGCTGACAAATAGGCTAGATGAACCGGCCTCAATCTTGTTGATTTCAACTTGTGCCAAATCAGTGGCTTGGTCAATCCTTTTCTCTTCCAAGTCCAACTTGCGGTCTTCCAACGCCATCTGAAGGCGTTCCTTGTCCGTTGTGACCAACGAGTCCGCAACCTTGCCGACGCCTTCAATTATCGATCCTATACCTATCAAGTCCATTACTTCAGCCCTTTCAAAGTACGGTTGATCCAGCCAAGAAGGAATTTAGATTGGGTGCGATTTTTATTACAGATGTCGGCATACCTCGTAATTTTTGCCAGCGCGTAGGCTTTCCGAAACGCTTCCGGTTCAACATTGTTGAACTTCTCTACGGTCTTGTCACCAACCGCGCCGTCTGGCGTAGCACCAACAATCAACTGTGCCAGCTTGACCGCAACGCCCATCCCAGTATTTACGCCGAAGTTGAAAACCGATTCCGCAACGACTTGATTCGTGATTTCATCGCCTCGTAAACGATCCCAAAACTCAGCTTTATAGAATCCACGTACCATCCCAGTAAGGAGCGGATTGTTGATTTCTTTATGGTCAATGAGATTCCATCCGCCCCACTGGGGGTTTTTGTTTCGTGCAATTCCTGCATAAGTCATCCCTCCGGTATCACCGGGAACAGTGTGTAAAACATAACCGCCCTCGTCGCGGATCATCTGCTCAAAAGCAGCGTTGAAGTCAGCCATTATTTCCTCGCCATTCTGTCTTCAATGATACTGATGTGCTTCTGGTTGTCGTGAATCATGTCACGGTTGCGCTGAATCTCTTTCTCAAGCTCTTGCCGCAACTTTTCTCGCGCAAGTTCAGCACCAGAGTTCACGGCTTGCTTGTTGTCAGATGTAACAACAAGGCTGATCTTGGCGTTAAGTACAGTAACCTCATGCGTGAGTTTATCGAGCGCACTCATCAGATACACAACGCACGTGAACAAAATTGGTAAGACGGCAAACGCGGTCTTCTCAATAAGCTGGCTTTTGGCCTCAAGTTTTTCGCTCATTATTTGTCCTTCATCTTGTTGATGATCTCGAATGCGGATTTGACCTTTTCCTCAAGGACCGCAACCCGTAGGTCAAGTTTGGACAGCACGATGATGAGCGTCACGATACCTAGTAGCACGGGCCACGCTTTCAAGAAGAGTTCAACTATTTCCATCGCCGTGCCTCTTTACGTATTCATTCCGTAGAAACGTAACCTTCTTGCGCCCATCATGCCGTTTTACGACACCCAAAGCTGGCGGGTTGTTCAGGTACTCAGCCGCTCGCAGAATTAAATCAGGATCGTCATAAAAGATACCTAGCGCCGTATTGCAGCGTTTGCACAGCACCCCTCGAACATCATCAGAATCATGGCAGTGATCTACTGCAAACTTGAACTGCTTTAGCTTGAGGGGCTGTTGACAAACCGCACAATTATACCCCTGAATTTTTAAAAGCAGTTCAAAATCTGCTGGGGCCAGCCCAAAACGAGATAGTCGGTTTACGTCTGCTTTACATCCACTACAGAGGAAGTAGTCTTTGCGCCCATGTATGATGAGATCGTCTTTAGCAAACTCACCGGTACAGACGGCGCAAAAAGGCATTACTTAGCCTCCAACTCCTGCACACGGGCGGTTAGTTCTTGGATTGCCTTGATGAGCGGGGCAATCAGTTCATCGTATCCAATCGTCAGAACATCTTGGCCACCCTTAACTTTGTGATCTTGGTACCCACCAAAGTCGATTCCCTGAGCGTCAAGAACAGCTTTGACTTCTTGGGCGATCAGCCCGTGATGGAATCGGGTGCGCTTCTTGCTGCCGTCATGGGTGATGTTGGATAGGTCGCAAGCCTCTCTCCATGCAGTCATTGCCTCTTCGTCAGTAAGGTCCTCTGGCATCGGGGGCTTGTAATCGTCCCGCATATCCCATTTGTAATCAACGGGACGTAAAGCATTGATAAACCCAAGACCAAGCTGTGTATCCCGAACATCCGTTTTGTCGCGCAGGTCTGAGCGGGCAGCTATTGCGTAATAGTATGTTGTAGTGGACGCATCACCAAGCTGAACTTGGTTGTCGCCAGTTACTGCTGCGCCCTTGCCAAAGCCAGAAGAATTCGTAATGTTTGTTGATGCTGATAATGCTCCAAAACCAAATGCGCTATTTGATTGCCCTGCATTAACAGCATTAAGCGCACCATACCCAAACGCACAATGAGAACCTGAATTAACAGATGAGCCAAGAGCCAGTGCCCCTACAACCGTATTGTTAGCGCCTAGACTTAAAGACGAACCTGCTGTGTCACCAAATATGGTGTTATTTATTCCAGTCCCCGGACCCGTACCAAGTGACAAACCGTTAATTGATACGTTTGTGTAAGTTGCTACGTTGCTTGCATTAATATTTAATCTTGCTGCCCCATTAACGTAGACAATATATTCATTAGTGGATCGGCTATAAGCTATATAGTCATTGGCATCAAATATTATATTTGGATTTGAAGACGAAAGCGTTAAATAATAATTAGCCGCAACAGTGTATTGAGTTGCGCTAATCGTCCCTGCGGTAAAGTTTCCGCTGGCATCTCGAGCAACGATAGCACTTGCTGTGTTGGCACTTGTGGCCGTTGTGGCCGAATTACTTACCTTGCTGGCGGTACTAATTGTTCCAAGGTACGTGTCAGCAATCGCGGAACCTTGCCACACTCCCGTAGCAATTGTGCCCACTCCGGTCAGACTAGAAGAAGTAACTGAACTACTTAATGTGTTGCCAGTCAGTGCGCTTGCCGCCACTGCTGGCGCAGCCCACGAAAGGTTGCCAGACCCGTCTGTTTTAAGGAAATAAGTATCAATCGGGGAGGAAGGCCATGTATAAGTAGTACCTCCAGCCACTGCTTGTGCAGCAAACCCGACGTATCCGGATGTTGATCCTTGAATACGGATTGGTTTGTAAGACTGAAGCGCGGTAGTGTTTGACGCAAGAACACCACTGCCGCCAATCTGAAAGTTATATTGATTGTTTGTGCGGTCATACGACAGATAATCGGTTGCGTCAAACGATAAAACCGCATCCGTTCCTGACAAAGTTATATAGAAGTTAGATCCGGCAGTAAACTGTGTTGCAGTAATGATGCGCCCTGCAAAATCTCCATTCGGATCGCGTTCAACAAGATAACTTGCAGTAGATGCACTTGATGAGTTTACAGAAATAATTGGGTTTGTTCCTCCTGAAGAGACAACAGGAAGACTGGCAGTAACAGTAGCTACCCCGCCTCCGCCACCCCCAGAAGCAGGAGCCCAAGACAGAGTTCCTGACGAATCTGTTTGCAGAAAATACCCGTTAATCGGGGCAGCAGGCCATGTATACGTTGTACTTGTTACGGTTGCGGGGACCACAAACCGCATATATCCAGACGTAGAACCGTACCAGCGAACCTCACCACCTGCTACACCATTAGCTCCAGCATACAACGGCAGCAAATTATTAACGTAGCTGTTTGTAAACGTTATAACGCCAATTCCAGCAGAAGCTGCCGAGTTTGCAATTTGAAGATTTAATGCTTTGTTAGTCCTGTCATAAGAGAACGAACTAAACGGGTTAAACACTACAATAGGGTTATTGCTGGATTTTGCAAGATAAAACCCATCATCAACTGAATACCAAGGCACTCGGTTTTGAATGTTGTTTGTTGGATTGTTATAAACGCCCAAGTCGTTGTTGTACAACGAAGTGTTACCGGCAAGATAAATAATCCCACCTAAATCGTTGATGCCGTACCCACTGTTCCCAACAGACTTTCCGCCAGAAATGCGAACCTCATAGCTGGTAACAGCGGCACCAATTCTTATTCC
>Ga0209400_1003765_pt1 | contig 10962 bp, 24 predicted proteins | sample M_130807_EF_Meta_FD_187313 | JGI IMG/M metagenome (GOLD analysis project Ga0209400, IMG submission 187313) | Freshwater microbial communities from Lake Montjoie, Canada to study carbon cycling - M_130807_EF_MetaG (SPAdes) (version 2) | ecosystem: Environmental > Aquatic > Freshwater > Lake... | reverse complement strand
GCAAAAAAGAACTAAAGAAAACCGAGTGGGTAGGCTGGTCAAAATGAAACTCACCCCAGAGGTAGTCAGAAACCTATACGCCTCTCTCTATTGTTGCTATCCATTTACAAAATGGAATATGCCTCTACCAGAAGAAATTGAATTTATCGTTACCCCCGATCCTGAGCTAATGGGAACTTACCTATACGACACAGGCGGCGATTACGAACACACAATCACGATCTCATCGGGTCGATGCGGTCATTACTACACCATGCTTACCACTCTCGCGCACGAGTGCGTTCACATGAGTTTTTATCGTCAAAAAGGCGATAAGTGGCTATTACACGGCAAAGAGTTTAGAAGGCGATGCAAGATGGTTTCCGATGAATTGGGCTTTGATGGGATGGAGCTATGAGCAGTAATTTAATCATCATCACAGGCTTGATCTATCTGTATATCGCCATCGAGCAAATCAGCAAGGGAAGCATGGGGATGTCAATTACCTATTTTGGGTATGCCCTAGCTAATGTAGGTTTAGTAATTTTAGAAAAGAAAGCAGTTTGATGGATGATTTTGATAGAGCCTCCGAGCGAGAAATGCAACACAGAGAGCTATCCATTAAGCAAGCTAGAGCCAAGAATCAGCCGTTATCGTGTAGCGGGCATTGTTTGTTTTGCAACGATACAATCGAAGAAGGGCGATTTTGCTCAACCGAGTGCGGGGATGACTGGCACTTTGAGCAGAAGATGAAGGGGATAATGGGGCGGTAAATTCTACCCAAAAACTCCCCAAAAATTAACTAACCCATTGTATTGTTTAGGTTATCGTTTCAGCCCCGAGGCACCAGTATATTTCTTATACTTTCTCAAAAACACGAAATAAACAGAAAAATCAGGGACTTACAGAGCCTATTTTTCTTTCATTTTCTGAAAAATAAGAAAAAAACTCCCCAAAATTACCCACAACTCCCCAAAAATTCCCCATAATTGCACGCTATGGCGAGCATACAAAAAACCAAAAACGGGTATCGAGTTCAGCTTTATTTAAAGGGCAATAGAGCCTCTAAAACATTCGTCAATAGACGAGATGCAATGGCTTGGATTGTGAGCGTAGAAGGTGCTTTAAATGAGCCAGCATCGAATGTTTTATTGCGCAAAGTTTTAGAGCGTTATCGCGATGAGATTACTCCGAGAAATGCAGGCCAAAGATGGGAGCGATTGCGCATTGATCACTTAATTGATCTTGGGGTCTTGCCAGTAAAAAAGAAGATTGGAGAAGTCACTACACAGGACATAAGCGACTTTAGGGATGCCAGGCTCAAAAGTGTTAAGCCAGCGAGCGTCTTACGAGAGCTAGGAATCCTATCAGCAGTTTTTGAAGTGGCCCGCAAAGAGTGGAAGATGATTCCCGCCAATCCCGTCAAGGATGTTAAAAAGCCTAGCAAACCCAAAGGCAGGGATAGGCTGATCACTCGGCAAGAAATTAAATTGATGCTCAGAGGCATGAATTACTCGCCTCACTTGCAGCCGATCGGCACGCCCACGCAATCGATTGCGGTATGTTTTCTATTGGCCCTGCGAACTGGCATGAGGGCTGGTGATCTAGTCGGTCTTAAATGGTCAAACATTAGCCCACGTCATGCAACCATTCCCATTGATAAAGTAGGGCGCAAAAATGGAACTGGGCGGGATGTTCCGTTATCAAAGAAAGCGGTTCGCCTAATCAATAAGATGAATGGCTATCACTCGGAATCCGTCTTTAACCTAAAGAGCGCCACGCTGGATGCTCGGTTTAGAACTATCAGGGATAAGCAAGGACTAAGCGGGTTTACATTTCACGATAGCCGACACAATGCCGCTACATGGGTCGCTCTATCGGGTAAATTATCCATCCTGCAAATGACAAAAATGTTCGGCTGGACTGATCCAAAAATGGCGATGAGATACTTTAATCCGAATCCGGCGGATATTGCTAACTTGTTGGACTAAACGCTTAAATACCGGTCAATCTCGGCACCAGTAATCAGGCCATCCACAGACTTGATCTTACCCTCTGCGATTCTTTTGGATAGGGTCTTGGGCGTGATGTTTAACAACTTCGCAGCTTCTTTATAGTTATACCTTGCATATTTCCTAAAGGCCTGCTCTGCACCTTTTTTAACCGCCTCAACCAGCAATGATTGAAGCGTTGATTCTTCGATGGCGATCATTTCTCTTGTGCCTTTCTTAGTATTGCTCTAGCAAAAGCCTTAATATCACCTTCGGTTGTCATTCTGATGCCGATAATTTCTTCGTCTGTAAGTTCTCTATTTTGTGAAGGGTTTTCTTGGTAGTCCATAAAAACAACTTCTGCAACACCATCTTCATAAATCTTTAAAACTGTTACGGCATTACCATCTTTAGACCAATCCACACCAAACTTGTATTGTTCTTTTGCTGGATGGGGGTATAGTGGAATAGTTTTATATATTTCTCCGCTATTTCTTAACTCAGCATCAGTCCAAGCAATATTATTAGGCTCTCCATAGTAGAGTTCCATCCACGCTACTGGTTCATCGCTATAAACGCCGCTTGATTTTTCGTATTTCAACGCTTCTATTTCAACCACCTTCTGTCCAAGTCTTTCTTGAAGTTCTTTGATGACTACATCAGCGCCATCTATTAAGGTTTGTTGCTGGCGGAGCATTGTGGCTGCTTCTTTTAAGTGTGGATTGTTGATTTCTCTTGCATCCACATAATCAGCCGATACTTCTGCTTTATGTTTAGTGGTCATGCTTGCGTCCCCCATTTGCTAATATCAAAAGCTGCGAACAGGAAGCTACCCATTAAATATAGATACGCAAACAAAAATACGAGTGCTAAAAATGCTTTAATGTATTTCATCATTTAATTGCTCCACTAACTAATGCAATAGAAATAATAAAAAGGCTAATGCCAAGTAAAAGCATGGCTATGCCAATGCAGTAATCTACAAAATCATTCATTTCTCACCAACCTCCAATATCTTCCAAACCTCGCCTAGCTCTACGCTGATCTCCGCTAGTTTTGTCTTAAATAGTTTTTGATCTAATCGAGTAGGACAAGCTGATAAGTTTTCTAGCTCTCCAATCAATTTCTTGGCCTTGATGATGTGATGGGCCAGATCGTTCATTTAGATTCGCCCAATGAGGTTTCAGCAAAATATTGCTTTGGCCTGTCATCGCCTTCGGGGTAAAAATTCTCGTAATGGATCAGCATTAAAATATTGCAAACCATGTGCGCTGTATGAGGCAATCCACTCTCAGGATCTAGTTTCTGTCCTCTGAACCATGCAAAGGCATGACGCAATAAGCAAGCGAACGGAATAGACCAAGCCATTCCCTTTGACCAGTTCCAGGCTGCATACTTCTTTGCTCCGTATGTAAAAACTCTGGCGGTATCTGCCAATAGGTGCATCGGGATTAAAGAGTAATCAGGCTTACCATCGTTGTATCGTGCGCCCGAGCCTTTTTCTTGACTGGTAATGTCTCCAACCCCATTCTTCATAAGATCTCCAAATGTTTGTGTATGAACTGGATTAAATGCAAATAATGATGGTCTATTGCCCAGCTCCCAAAATCCCATGATTATTTTTCCCCCGATAATTTCATAGCTGCGTTATGAATACGCCCGTCAAACCATCGGCGGATTACATAGCTACGCACTACTGATATGACTGTATAAAAAAGACCCATATACAAGTTATCCAATAAAGAGATATGAAATCCAAATAGCGGGAATATGCACAAATTAGCGATGTAGTTGATACCGAATCCAATCGCTACATTGATACAGGCCTCAATGAAACTACCTAATTTAGACTGCCTCATTTCACACCCGTAACCAATGACGGCATGGCTCTAAATTCATTAATCCGGTATTGCATGGGATGAGGCTTGGGTTTATAGACTTTTAAATTCATAACGGATTTCTCTTTCTTTGCTTTAGCAAATTTAGGTAGCTTGATGGTCATATCAGCCGGCCAATCTATGTCTTGTGATTGATGTAATTCCGCTTGGAAGTTCTGTGGCATCACATTCCAAGAACTTGCTCTCTACAGTCTCGCCAGAAGCCTTGGTAAACTCGATTTCCACCTTTGCGGTGTCGATAATTGTCTTTCCTACTAGGCTCATAGCCTGGGCGGTTTCGACGCTCATGGTGCCATCTTTAAGGCCTCTGAGCGTGTCGAATAAATGACCTCTGAGTGCATCAATATTGTTTTGATTGCTCATTTTTTGTCCTCTTGTTAATTTGTCTTGTGATTGCGCCTCTCAACTGATTTAGCTTTCGAACCTCTGGCGGGTATCTGCGAATCATGTTTCTCAGAGCCAACTCTTCTCTAGTGATGAGCTCTAAATTCTCGATACCGCAGTTTTGCTTATTACCATCTTTAAAAATCAACGCCATGCCTTGTGCCGGATAGACACCATGCGCAGCTTTCCAATTTTCACGATGTAGCAATTTCCATTGGTGCATACCTTCTGCAACCTTGATTTCAATATAGCCATCAACCGAAACTCTCGTGCTGCCTACTGGTCGGTAATTGGGAGGCTTTGAACCTGGTTTAAAACGAGTTTCGACACCGCCGATCTGCAAACCTTTCATGCCCTTATTCCAGCTTTTGTGGCCCTTCTCAAACCTTGAGCCAACGCCCTGCCTTCCATTAGTCCGACCAGAGGCGGGAGAGTTTAAAAACTCCTCTGACTTCTTGAGGCCAAGGGAAAATGCCTTGCTGTAAACAGACCCAAGGCGAATCCCCATGCTCTTAGCCAGCGTCTCTGATTGCTCATTTGGATAGCGACTCTTTAATGTTTCTAGCTCATCGTGAGTCCAAATGTGGCGTTTAGCGATAAGGTTTTTACTTTTTGTCATTTGCTTGAGGCAATTATTAAAAATGCAACAACGACTGCACCGATAATCACGATTCCACAAAACGCCAGGGCTTCATTTGGTGTCATGCTATTGCTCCAAATAGTGCAGCGGTGATAGGGTCACGAACAATCTTCTTTTGCTCAACTGGTCGCATTGGTTTCGGTTTAATGGCCTTGATTTTTGGGGCTAAAAACTGCTCCAAACTAAATCCCTCATTCACATAAAAAAGGTATTTATGGCCGCCGATTGGCTTTAAATTTCTATCGAGTTTGCGAACTGGAGAATCAATCCATGAGAAGATTTTTCTCGGCTTTTTGAGCTCGTAGTCAGTCAGAAAACGATGTAGCGATAGGGCGCTAAAACCCGTAGCCAAAGCGATCTCTTTAAGACTGGACTTTGGGTGCTCCATTACATATTTGATGACAATAATGTGTTGCTCTTTATTCATATTGATCTCTAAATAGGGTGGGGCTTGGTCATTTGCTGTCGGCTCCGTGATGCCGCATCCAAACAGATGACTTTGCCCCGTTGGTTATTTAATTTGCAAAGAATTGCCTTGTGTTAGTCGTGCGCCTTCGATCACCACTCCAGCCTTTAAATCTTCTGCCAAGCGCTTCTTATTCAAAACGGGCGGTGGTGGCTCTGGAATGTCGAAATAGTCATCCGGTATTTGGTCGGGCATGAATGCATCTACTGAAGGTGAATTTTTGCGAACACTTAGAACAAAGTAGGGACATTCAATTTTTGAAATTCCCGTTTTGACCATGTTCTCTAACAAGTATTTGCGGATTCGCTCGGTCTTGGCCTCGATTGCTTTTCTGCGGTCAGCCATTTGCTTTTCGGCTTGCTTAATTGCTTCGGCATTGGCTTCTAAATTCTTAACAAACATAGCCGTGGCGGTTGCCTTTGCTTCAAGATCACCACTCAAAGATTCAAGGGTGTCTAAGAATGTCTGCTCATCCAAATCCATTTCCTCCAGCTTGCGAATATCAGCAAGGTAGGCATCGGATATTTGATACAGGGTTAAGTTGCTCATTGAGTAACCTCTAATCTTGCTTTGCTGGCGTTATAAATCTTAGTGAAGGCATCTAAGGCTTTTTTATCTTCTTGCGCTTGTGCGGCCCTATAAGCGGTTTTATAAATGCTTTTTAAGCCTTCAATATCGTCTGCCTCTTTTAGAGATACAGAAAAGTCGGCAACCACAGATTCAGACAATGGGGGTTTAGCAACACCCTTGTATGGATCAATCTCATGTGTCGTATTTTCGGTATCGTTATCAGCCTCTGTAGGGATGCAAAATGTCAAAAAGCAGGCGTATTTATAAGCAGCGCTCATGGCCTTGTTTGTTGATTTATCGCCAGAGTCCATCGCCTCGCCATAAGTCTTAGCGGTATGCTTAGAACCATCCTCTGTATTAACAAAATCAAACTCTGCCTCAACTGTCGTATAGAAAAGAGCAGTTCCTTTGTGATTTAAGCGTTCCACACACTCACGACTCAAAACCCTTGGGACAATGATTAAGTTATGTTTAGGCAATAGGCTTGCTAGGGCGTTGTAAACATCATCAATGCCTCGGAAGCTATAACCTTGCATGGTGTTTTTCTTGGATTTGGCGATACCTTCTTTTGCTAAATCCGCTTGAACATCACTTATAGATTTGTAAATCTTCATTAAATTGCACCCCTAGCAACTGCATAAACAATGTGACCAAGAAAGAAAAATGCGCCCGATACCAAGAACCACTTAAACCAGCGATCACTCTTTTGATGGGCGAAAATTAGGCGCTCGCTCATACCAAAATCCCAATCAAAGTAGGGATGCCAAAAGCAATCGCACCACCTAAACAGCCCAATAAAAATTGACGCATAAAGCCTCCAATTTGGCGGACTAGGTGATCGCTTTAGGTCTTTTTAGTTTGAAATCTCTAAGAGCCATAAAGCTGAATAGTGTCAAAAAGCGACCACCAATCCATTGATAAATACTTCTGCTACAAACCCGCTTTACTTGTGATTGCATCCATCAGGACACCAGCCAGGCTCTCTAATCGTTTAGCGGAACAACTAGAGCGCAACCACAAATAAAACGGGCTTTACTGCCGCCTTTAACAATTTGGGATTAGGTTTGGTGCCCGTATTACGCACCTTTCAGGGCTAGTGCTACCATTTAGTTCTTCGACAACTTGATGGATCATTTATGAAATATGCGCTTGAACAAGGAAAAACATTAAACCTGACAACCGCCAATGGAAAATCAACTGAAATAACAATTTCACTCAATGACGGGACAGTCATCAAAACAGTTTTGCCTTCTAGATGTGTCTTCAGCATCACCCCCGGTAGCGCTTTTAATGGGGCAGACTTCAACGTCAATATTCTCGCTGGTGGTTCCATCAGGATTGTTGACTAGACGAGTTTTGCTTCTTAGCTCATAACCTTCACCATGCAGGGTAATGTTAATAATTCCCATATAGCCTCCTAGCTTGTTAGGCAAACCTAATCCCAAATTGTTAAAGAGCGTTACTTCTATTCGCAACAATTCGCTAGAGCCGTTATTCGCTTAAAAAGCCCATTGGCTTTAGAAACTTTCACCATCTCAACAGTTCAAGGTAGTGACTGCCTTGTTCTCATCACGCCTGCCTACTAGATCGCCTTTGCGTGAAACTGTTTTGCTTCTTTGTTGCTATGGGTTCTACTATAGTCTAACTATATTTATAAGTCAATAGTCTAACTATAGTTATTTGCTAAACTACGCCTAGGGGACTCCCTATAACCCCTTAAATGTGGGGTATTCAGAGAGTGGAAGTGGGCTTTAGAGTGCTTTCTGAGACAAAAATCCCGTGACTGTGGTTTTTTGTGCTAGCGGCGTGCCCCTAGGCCTTTATTGAGATATGATTTAACTGTTAGTGAAATTGCATACAAAAAGCAAAGAGCTAAATAGGAATGCAAATGAAAAAAAACCTCACGATTAAAGCTTTACGACTTTTAAATTACGCAAAACTTGCCGTTGCCGGTGGTATTGGTGGTATAGCCATATACAACACCTACATGATGATTGTTTCCGCTAGCCCAAATCAAAGCACAGAATCACTTGCGATGGCTGCCGGAGCTATCCTTACCGCGGGTCTAGCAAAAATATTGCACGTAGTTTAAGGGTTAATTATTAACCCCCATAAATACGGGGGTTCAAATCATCTAACCAATCAGTACAGTGTGCTGATGAAAAAGATATTTATATTTTTGGCAAATTCAGTTTTTGCGGGATTTTTTGTTGTTGGTTGCGCCCTAAATCAGCTAAAAGATTTATATATTTCCACCCCATTTAATGTTGCAGAGGCATCAATCATTAACAAGCAGGGTAAAAATACCATATCTGGTTCAGCGCTTATTAAAAGAAATGATGGTCAAGCTGTTACCTGTTCCGGCGGAAAAGTTGAACTAATACCCTATACAACATACGCAAACACAAGAATATTAAGCCTTTATGGTGGTTCTGAGCGAGGCTTTAGACCAGTCTATGAAAGCACACTTAATCAAATTAAATTTATACCGGACACCCCCGAGTATTACGACATGAGAAAGTCCGCCCAATGCAACGCTCAGGGATTTTTTGTGTTTAAAAACATTGCAGATGGTGATTATTTTGTGACTACTAATGTTGTATGGATGGCTGGAAACTACCATCAGGGAGGCTCTTTAATGAAAAGAGTGGCGGTTAAGGGAGGAGAGTCGGTTGATATTGTTTTATCACCATAAATAGGCCTATATTCTCAAAAACAAGGGCAGGGGGAAGTAAAGAATCTCCGCCTTTTGCACAGACCGATCTATTTTTCTACGCCGCCTTTTTTGTTTTACGGGCATGGGTATGACCTTTGCCGTCTGATTGGTCGTTTACTTCAATTGATTCAATATCAAGCATATCTTGAACAGCCCCAATAAGAGATAGTTTATTTTTTTTTGTTTTAAGGAGTCGGTATAAATTGAGCAATTCTTGCTCCTCTTTGCTCAGTTTTTCTCCTACAAGCCCCAAATCAAAACCATCAAATGTAATGTTTAGAACCCTTGCAATTAGGGCTAAAGTTACAAATTCTGGTGATGTATCCCCGTTTACAGTCCTGTAAACCGTAGGCTGCTTTAAGCCCGCCATTTTTGCTAAATCGCTGACGGTTAAAGGTTTTGGCCTCCACGCCTCCATTGCGCCACGAATTTTTTTGCTAACCGCTTCTTTTATATCCATAAAGCGATCTTCGTAGCCGCAAAGTTTTTAGTCAAAAAGTTATACATTCGTGTTTACTTTATTTATACATTCGTGTATATTTAGGTCTATGGGAAAAACACCAAAACAGCTACTGCTAGAAATTTCCAGTTTTGGGCTATCTGATTCGGAGATAGCAAAACGGGTATTCAGCACCCAGCCAACCATTAGCCGAATCAAATCTGAATCGGTTAGAGATTGTCGCAGCGCATTACTCAGAAACATTGAAAAGCTACTTTCTGAACTTTCAAAAGCGGGGGAGTAAGTGAAAGAAGCTCTCATTTTGGCTTGGATATTTTCAGAATCTTTTGATGACGAGAAAACCACGCTGAAACGTCCTCTTCAATATATCCAGCAATTAGTTGTTCGGCTTGTAAAAGCAGGTAATTTACTCCGTGAATGGCGCTCGCCTGGAATCTCAGTTTCAGATTTTCTTGAGAAACAAGAGAAAGGGAGGCTATAGAGAATGTTCCTTTATTCGCTCCAGTGCCAATCACCTTGTAATCGCCCTGAGACACATCAACCACTTCCTTATACAAAGATCGAATTGCGTTCTCTGCAATCGCAATGTCTTTTATCGAGCAGGTTAAGAAATATAGCTGGTTCATTTTTGACTACCCCTTTCAAGGTCTTTAGTTGGTCGAGCTTCTATCGTATCAAGGAAGCGGGTAGTCACCAGTCTGCGGGGGATTTGTTTCATGCCTCCAGTTTGCTTTTTTTTAAGCATTTAGACCACTCAACCGCTCTCAACAAAGTTGCGAGGTATCTATGAGCCAATTAGCACTACCTATTGAAGTAGTTCCCGTAACACCCGAACAGATCGCCGTTCAAAGAAGTCTTGGTGAGTCCATTGTCCTTTGTTTAAGGGTCGCTGGGTTCGATATTGACAAGACTCCAGCCGCAGAAATAGGGGTAGATAAAGCCCAATTCTCACGTTGGAAATCCAATCAAGAGGGCATCAAGTGGGAAAAACTTACAGACCTCATGGATAAGTGCGGCAATGATGCCCCTTTACTTTGGATGCTCTATTCAAGGGGCTACGAACTTACATCAATCCACAAGCGAGAAAACGCCTTAGAAAAAGAGAATCGTCTTTTAAGGGAAGAAAACATTGCTTATAGAAGATTGTTGATGGGGGAGAAAAGATGATTTCAAACGCTGAATTACTACTCATTTTGATTATCGGCATTTTGATTATTTCAAATTTACCTACGCCTAAAGGATAAGCATGAGAACTCAGGTATCAGAACTTAGTCGTGAGGCCTATCGCTCTTTACCGGTTCGCAACTACTTGCAACCAGCAGAAGCGGAAGTGATGGACTTAATGCTCGATGGAAGGCCTAGAACCCGCAGAATGATCGCTGATGAATTGGGCTGGCGTGATGGCCCCACTTGTGGGCGTTGTAATTCCTTGGTGGCCTCTGGTCGATTAATTGAGAGTGGTGAATTTAAAGACCCAATCACTAAAAAATCCGCAGCACTACTACAACTTCCATTTGGTCAATTGAACCTTCTATGAATTTCTACCCGTTTCACATTGGTGACTATGCCAGTCATACAAGCCATTTAACCAATGAAGAAGACCTTGCTTATCGCAGGATGATCGACCTTTATTACATGAATGAACACCCGTTCAACGACTGTTCAACACTTGCTAGACGGATCAGATCAACTGTTGAGGTAGTGCAGATCATCCTCGATGAATTTTTTGAATTGCAGGATGATGGGTGCTGGCATAACAGCCGTATTGACAAAGAAATTGCCAAATATCAAGGCATTCAAAACAAGAAGTCCCAAGCTGGTAAAGCCTCTGCGGTTGCTCGAACAAAATTGAACACAT
>Ga0209400_1003763_pt1 | contig 10966 bp, 12 predicted proteins | sample M_130807_EF_Meta_FD_187313 | JGI IMG/M metagenome (GOLD analysis project Ga0209400, IMG submission 187313) | Freshwater microbial communities from Lake Montjoie, Canada to study carbon cycling - M_130807_EF_MetaG (SPAdes) (version 2) | ecosystem: Environmental > Aquatic > Freshwater > Lake... | reverse complement strand
AGGGAGGCGCGAAGCAGTGGGTCCTTGGCTTCAGAGATGTCGCGGGTATTCACGTGTTTTCACCCCATTCGATCATTACAGGCTGACTGCCACTATTGTCATACAGAGCCCAAGAGTTGACGCAATGTTTATAGTGGCGTTGGAAGTTCTTGGCGCCCGAAACGAATCGCCTCCTGATGACGGCCTCGGGGATGTCATGTCCGCCCTGGCGGACTCGTGCAGCCACCCTAGCAATTGCGGTCTCTACTGCTGGCAACGACAAGAAGTACAGGCTGACCTGATACCCCTGGTTCCTCCATTCGGCGATACGACTTAGATAGCTGAGTCCGGAAAGCGTCGTCTCGAACGCGAAGTTGTCACCCCTGCGGGCACAAGCCGACATCTCCGTAAGCATCAACCGTCCTGCACGCACAGCAGCTTGCTCAGGCGCAAAGGGAGAAAGCCCGGCAGCAATGAGGTCGGCGTTGATGAATCTGGGGCAAACCGCCTCTTTAGGCAGAAATGATCTGGCGAAGGTCGTCTTTCCCGCGCCATTTGGCCCTGCAAGGATGATGATTCTTCGCGTCATTGCTCTGGGCGTCGGTGGTTAGTCCAGCTTCTTTACAGATGCATTATGGCTTGCGAGCGGGTGGGCTGGCGGCGGCATTGCCCGCCTTTGTTAAGGCGGCTTGCGCTTTCTGCACTGTCTGCCGCTGGCGCTCGCTTTTTAGCGCTTGGTTGGCGGTAGGAACTCGTTGCCGAAGCGATGCGACGCGTTGCTGCTCTGGTGTCTTGGGCTCGATCTGTTTGTAGCCTAACCGTTTAGTACCCGGAATACCTTGCGCGACCCGTGTGGGGCCCCAGGGCAGTTTCAGATCGGACTGAGGAAAGCCATGGGCCAAGAACGCATCTTTGATTTTTATCCGTAAAGACGGCCTCGTGCCGGCTGAACTACCCGTTTAAGTCAGGGGAACTTGTACGGCCATCCACATTCGCTGCTCGCTGAGCCTCGACCTGACGAGCCAGATGTAGGATGACCTCCTCCGACGCGAAATGTCGCAGCGCGACTGAATCGCTTATTGCTGCGCTAGACAGCTTCACGATGCTCGCGGGAACCTCAGAGAGCCCCAACTTGCGCAGGCAAGTCGTGAGTGTTCCCAGGAGCTCTGCAGCCTCGCGGCCTTTGCTCACAACTACCACTGCAGCTGTTTCGTTGAGTTCTCCAGAGATTCGGCCGCTGGAGAAAGCCTGATCGACTCGCAAAACCATTGCGTTGCCAAAAGACTTCTGTAGCCCCTCAACGATGTTGTCGAGGGTGACGGGCGCGCCCTTACTGTCCGGGACTGATGCAATCGCGAGCAAATCCGGCGATTGGCGCTGGATTTCCTTGAAATGTTCCGGCGCGCCGGTCACCGCACGCTGGTCCAGATACTGGTGCATACGCGCGACAGAAAAGTAGAAGGTGCCGGCAGCAATCATGGGCGAGAGGTCCAGAAAATAGTGGCTGTAACTCGCGCTCAAGAACATCAGCCCCAAGCCGCCGCTCTGTAGGCCGCTGAAGATGAGATCTGTCTTGTCCTCGCGCTTCCATAGACACCACGCCAGAAACCAGACGAACACGATGGCCAGCAAAGTCATTGTCCAGCCGGGGGCGAGGCGCAGATGGGTCCCGTGGACAGCATCGTCAATCGCCGTCGCCAGAATTTCGTTGTCATCGGTGGTGATATCGGACGACGTCGAGAACAGACGACCGATTCCCGGCGCTGATGAGCCAATCACCACATAGCGTCCCTTGACCGGCAAAACCGCTCCCGGGCTCGGTGTGTCAAGCGACTCGATGTAGTCTGAAAGCGAGATGCGGTGGTAATCGCCGCGCTTGTTGCGCCAGTTAAGGTAGAAAGCGTCGCTTGGTGGCGATGCCCCAGCACCAGCGACCTGCACTAGACGGCCAACCAGAGTCGGCATCGACCAACCGTCGTCGCGGTGAGTTAGCGTGTATTGACGCAGCACGCCGTCTTCATCTTGCAAGGCGTTGGAGATCCCCATTGACCGTTGCATGCCGGAAAAAGCGGGTAACAGTGCAGTAAGTGGGTGATCTCGACCGTCGGTGGACGTTGCGCCCGGCACCATCGACACCTTGAGCGCGGTTGCCGATGATTCCTTTTGCGGCAACCTAACCATAGGGTAAACGACGACGCTTGAATCACGGGTTACCGAGTCCAAGAGTCCGTCGCCTTGCGGGTCGCGCTTGTCTGGATCGGTAATCAGCACGTTGAGTAAGATTCCGCTAGCACCAGCGGCCTCAAGTTCGGCGACCACTCGGGCTAACACAGCTCGGCTCCACGGCCAACGTCCGTACTCGGGGGCCATGGCAGCGAGAGAGCGCTCATCGATATCGAGAATAACGACCGAGTCCGATGGTTCGGGCGATGAGAAACGGCCGCGAATGACCGAATCATAAACACGTCCATCTACAGTACCGACCTGTAGACCCAGCAAGGGAGACAAAACCAAGCCGATCGTCACAATGGCTGCCAGATACCAGTAGAAACGACGGCCGGCCGCGCGCGCTAAGCGACCAGAAATCAGCAAGCAAGGCTGCGTCAAGGCGGCGGCGCGACGAAAAAGCGTTAACCACCGCATGATCGATTTACTTCGACCGATAGGTGGCGAGGCGGCGTGCCGCTGGGCTCAGCGGGTCCTGCGTCGGCTTTCCCCCGGAAGCACGCAGCAACTCGGTTCGGCGCTGCGCGGGCGTCGGGTGGGTGGCGAGCAACAATTCAAAAGAAGCGGCGTCTTCGCGGCTCCGAGCGTCAAGACGCTCGAGCACTCCTAGCATGGCCTGCCCGCTATATCCGGCACGGCGAGCCAGAAGCACGCCTTCGCGGTCGGCCTCGAACTCCGCGCCTTTATCGAGGCCGCGCGCCAGAACTGCACCGGTCATGTGCGCGAGCGCGGATGTGTCCCCGGAGCTGCCTTGTGATACTGCCTTAGCGCCAAACTCGACCAACTTCTGTTGGCGCATCACCTCGAAGTGATGTTTACGCAGTACGTGGACAATCTCGTGCCCGAGTACGGCTGCCAGTTCGTCCTCAGTCTCTAGGCTATCGAAGAGGCCGCGTGTGATCAGGATGTACCCGCCCGGAGCCGCAAAGGCATTTACAAAGCGTGTGTCCAATACGGCAAAAGTCCAGGGCAGGTCGGGGCGATTGGTCTGACTGGCTAGATTGCGACCGACCAAGTTGACGTACTCCTGCAAGCGAGCATCGCCGACGAGTTTTACCGCGCCAAGGATCTGCGCGATGGTCAGCCGGCCAAAGTCCAGTTCTTCCTCGAGCGGCTCGGCTTTGAAGGTCCCAAGCAGTTGTGCGGCGTCTGGTGCCGCGGCGTTGGCGACGGGGACCCCAGTGGACAGCAAGGCAGTTAGAGCTGCAATCCAAATCTTCATCGCCGCCTCAGAAGTTGAAGAAATCTTTTTCCGCCGGATTGTCTGCGGGAGCAGACGACTTGGCTGGCTCACCGGTTTTTGCTGCCGGCTGCGATGCGACTGGTGCGGGGCGAGGCGACTCCATCTGGCGGGTGGCCAAGCCGACGGCCGAGGCAAACTGGCGAGCTTGATCTTTTCCAGCACGAAGCTTCTGGAAATCCTCGAATGCACGCAAGTCCGGTTTGGCGTTTTGTAAATCCCCACCGTCGAGACCACGCACACCGGAAGTGGAGACGATGTTGCCGGCGGCCTTTCGACCGGTCTCGATAGCAGACAAGCCGGCATCGGCTTTATCGACAGCTATATCCGAGAGCTTTACCCACCCCTCGATTTGGCCTGAGCGCACCCTCGCCCAGAAGCCTTTTTTCTCGAGAATCTTCACGGGCCCTTTAGATGCACGGCCGGCAGTGGCCGCGGAAGCCACTGGGTCTTTAAGGAGTTCAAGGTCACGCAGCAAATCTTCGGCATGGGCCAGATCAGGACGGTCGAGACAGACCACAGCCGCGAAGCAGCTGATAAAAAAACTTCTAGGAAAGCGCCGCGCCATCACGTCACCCCAAAGAAACGTCGTAACCAAATTTTCTTACTCAAAATACACGACCATGGTTACGCTATCCATCGCCGTCACGAAATCACTACTCTTATGAAAGCGTCGATGCTTCTCGAGGCAGGGACATCAGCTGGGCTGGATTGAATTGGTGAGCTAAATGGCGAATCGAACCTTGGAAAAGTGACGTGAGGCGCACGCTAACTGTAGCCCTGCTTCTGTTGACCGGATTCCTGCCTGTTCAAGGCAAGGCTGACCAGATCGATGTCGTTAGCGTTCGCGCAAATGGCGTCGGACAGTCCGAGGTCAAAGCTATCGATAACGCCTTGTCGCGGGCGGTGGGCCAAGTCAATGGCATCTACCTCAAGTCGGTCTTAACCACCCGAGAGCGCCTTGAGGAATCAGATGACGGCAAGTCCACAACGTCCAACTACCAGGGTTCGGTCATCGACAACATCGAGTCCAGAACCAAGGGCGCCGTTAAGAGTTACTCGGTTGCCTCGTTGGGCCGAGATCCTTCGAGTGGCCTCATCAAGGCCACAATCGACGCGCGGATACCTGTCCTGCGACGCAGCGAGCAATTATCGCGCATGCGAGTGGCCGTCGTCTCTGGCAAGGGTGCCGATCCTGCGCTGACAGCTCCTGCTGATGCTGCGGTCGAGGAATTCCTTGTCAGTACACGCAAGTTCGCAGTGCTTGATCGAAAACAGACCGACGCCGCGGACCGAGAGTTCGCGCGTATCCGTGACGGACTGACCCCCATAGAAGACATGGCTCGAACCGGAGTCGCGCCGGCGGCGGACTTTCTTGTACTCATAACTGTACGACGAACTTCTGGGGGCGGTCGGGAGCAACTCTCGGGGGCTATCTCATTGCTGGATTATGCGACTGGACAGTTGCGGTACTCGCGCTCTACCGCATTAGCTTTGATGGGTAGTTCGAGCACTGATGTCGAGGGTGTTGCCCGTAGGCTCGGCAAGATGTTGGCCTCGCAGATGGCCGATTATGGCTTTCCAGCCTCCGTGATCGGGGTCGCTGGCAATGAACTGACCATCGACGCTGGGGAGACGCGCTTCAGCGTCGGAGACCCGGTTCAAGTGTTTCGTTCGGGCGGCCGGCTTAAAGACCCAAACACCCGCGAGAACCGCGGCGTGCTCGAGATTCCGGCCGGCACTGGAAAGATCACCCGGGTTGGCCCCGCCGTGTCGGTAGTGGTTCTTGATACTCCGGCCCCCGTGGGGCAGACCACGGGAAATCTGGTTCGTCGTCTGGATACGCTCCAGGCGCAGACAACCGTCGACAAAGACGTTGACGACTTTCTTGGAGGTGGAAAATGACTTACCGGCGCCTTTTGTTGGCGGGACTCACCGTTGCAGCGATGCCTATGACCGTCCATGCCGAGTCAGCAGCCGTGCCCGACATTTCGGACCAGATTTATGCGCAGTGGAACCAGCCGAACAAACCGAACGATGGCGTTATTGAAGCGACGTTTTCGGCTGGTGGCGACCCGCGTGGTTGCAAGATCGTGGCTAGCAAGGGCCCCAAGGGTTGCATGGCCGTACGCTGCAAAGGCGAGGCGCCCGTCATCGCCAATTCTGCGGTCTCGCTCGAGGGCGCTATGCGCCGCGCGGAGAATCAAGCATACAAGCGATTAGCCGAGTTTCTTGAGGTGGGCATCAAGAGCAAGGAGGCCACCAAGGAACTTCAGGAAGAGTCAGCGGTGGATGGCGTCGAAAGCAGCAACTTTGCATCGTCAACTCAGACAACCATTACTCGCGAAGCTAATCAGATCCTGTCGGGTGCGGTCACCTTGGCCGATGGTGTCGCGGACAAGGGTGGCCGCAAAACAGCCTACTCGGTGATTGGGCAATCCTGCCTTACACAAAATGCGGCTGGTCAACTCAAATCGGGTAATGCGGCAAATGCAGGTCCGAACCCCACGGGGCCGGGCAAAAGTGCGGGACCGGGGCGCGCTCCGTCCTCCGGCGGTACCTCGTCTGACCACCCTCCGGTACAGAGTTTCGAGCGCCAGAACAACGGCGACTTCTAATGGAATGGAGGTTGCTTTTGGCGCTGGTGGGAGCCGGGGCTGCAGCCGTACTGTGGGCGTCCACTGACACCTCACCCTGCGGTGCCATGGCCTCCTACTCGGCAGGAAGCTACACAGTGCAGCAACGCCCAGACCGCGTGACGGTTTTAGTGCGTTATCAGGAGGGTGTTCGCAACGGCCCCCGCAGTTCCGAAATTAGGGCGCAAGCGCTTCTCGTGAAGGCCATCTTCCCTGATCAGGGGGATGGAACGGCTTTGCTTCAACACGCGGAGGTCTTTGACCAGTCTTGCAGCGGGTTTGGCGTGATTTCTGCCAGTGTGGATCCGGCCCTCGCACGGATCGAAACATCAACGAATCGTTAAGGAGGAATTGGGCATGCTGCAAGTGATCATAGCCGTGGTCTTCGCACTTCTCGTGGTCCGCTACTGGAGTGATCTCACGGGCTATCTCGATGGGATGGTCAAAGGGGATAACGAAGCCGCCCAAGTGTCGGCTCAACCCACCGACCATACCCGCGCTGATCCGGGCTCCACTGTGCCTGACGCGCCAAAACCCAAGCCCGAAGCCGAGCCCGCGGCCGCTCCGAAGCAGGAAACCATTCTTGACCGTCTCAACAAGGTGGAATGATGAAGTCGACACGAATTTTTAACGCCACAGCCGCACTCGCCATGCTGGTTGCCGCTGCTTCTGCCAATGCCGACGATGCGCCGAAGCAGAAGGGTGGCCTTGGTGGGTTCCTCAAGAAGCTGGAACAAGGTCTGAAAACGGATCCTAGTCAGCCAGTCAATGCCGCGTCGCCCACCGGAACGCCGAACGCCGGAATGCAAGGGGGCCAGGGGAAAGCCCGCGACTACAACCGTCGCCAGTGCGAGATCGAGGGCGTGATCGTCAGGGACAAAGACCTTCGCGGTAAAAACGTGGAAGGGTTGGTGCAGCAGGAATTCAATCTAACTGCCGAGCAGATCTTCACCCGGTTCAAGGAATCGCAGAGGGCAAGCCAAAACTTAAGTTACGCTTTCCCGAACGCCCAGTTCTACGTCAACGAGTTCGAAACGCGGCGAATTCAAGCTCTCTATGCCTCGTTCGTTGCCTATCCAGAGCCTGCCAGCCTAGCGTTGATCATTGACGAGGCTACCAACAGCAAAGACGAGCAAACCAAGACCGACGCGACAGTCGCGTTGGCATTCATTCATCTTCAGATGCCCCAAGCATCGCGGTCGCCGAGCCGGGGGCAACAGCTGCTGGACAGCCTCGGTAACCGAGACCACTACACGTACAACGTCTATCGCGCGCGGCGTGCGGCAGCCGGCGAAGGCGTGCCGAAGAACGTGCAAATGGCGATGGCCCTGATTGTTCGCTCGGACGCTTCAACTGGTGGCAACCCCATGGTGGGGGGCGGTGGCCAGAAAATTGAGATTGACCGGTGGAACTTCCGTGCGACTCGCGCTAGCACGATCGTGGATCACGATCCTTCTCGGCGCCAGGCATACGTAGCCGCCGAGGCTTTCCAGCGGCAAAACGAGGCGGCGATCCCGTCCAAACCGTATGGCCAGTTGTTAGACCAAGCACTTAGCCTCTCCGCGAGCGCGGTCGATCAGGGCAACGCTATCGTTGGGCTCTCTCAAGAGCAGGTCACTGCGCGCGCGTCCATTCGAAGTATCAACCAACTGCTTGAGAAGCGGAAGACTGACCCGACCACGACTATCAGCCCGGACCCCGACGCAGAAATGAAAATGGCAGCTCAAATTGCGGCAGCCGATAAATTGTCGGATGCCCAGAGGGCACAGTTGAACGAGGCTATGGCCAAGCGGGCTGCGGCAGTTTCCCTGGTCACCCAAGCTCGAGCGTTAGTTCTCAACGAAGCACTGGGCGCCCTTGGTGACATGAATAAGTCGATAGGAATGCTGCCAGCGATACGGCTAGTCAACGAGGCTTTTTACGGTAGTTGCAAGGTCTACGCGTCATGGGAGCAAGGTGCCCGCGTCGCAAAACTTACTCTCCCCGACGCCAAAGTCGAGGCCGAAATCGCGGCGGCTGCCACCTCTAAGGTGAGCGACTTTTAAGGTGCTGACCCGACGCGAAACATTGGCGGCAGTCGTTGTCGTTGGGCTGACGGGTTTTTCGGCGCGATTGGCGCTCGCGGGCGCTAGCGCGTTAAAGGAACGTGTCAAACCTTCCGAAAAACCCCTGTGGATGGGTTTTGGGATCGGTGCTGGCGCAAACGAAGTCCCGCAGCGTTTTCAGCACATCACCCGTCTCCCGCAGACTTTAAAGGATGGCAGCGCACCTTATCTGTGGGTGACCCAGGCAATTGGTAGTGACCTCGCCAATCGGGCTGGCGATCTTGTGAACGTCGATCCCAACAAGAACGCGACCAAGAACAGCACCCAACTGGCGGCGGTGCTGGACTACGAGAATGTGGTGTCGTTCCCCCAGATCGGCACTAACCGCCAGACCGACAACTTCTTCTACATGCGAGTGGCCGGCCAAGGGATGGTGTTGGGCTTTGATGACAACGGGTGGCGTCTCCTGAGTTCGTATCCCTTTTACATCAAGCGGCTCAGTACCTATTCAACCGACCTGAAACCGGCAATCGAAAAGGCTTACCCGGAGGTTCTGATTGCCCAGCAGAACTCCTTCCGAAGCACCTTTGTGGACTTGACCCTGAAGTTCAATCGTTGGCGAGAAGGCTACAGCTCCTATTTTGCCAAAGTCGTGAAAGTAGATATTCGCCCGGAGGCGGCAACGACCTTTGCGAAGGCCGGGATCACAGACCGATTTACCGTGCAGAGCATCGGGCTTGCAGCAAGCGCCTCGCTTTGCCGTGGGCTTGCGATGCCCGTGGTTCCCTTTAGCGAGACTCGCGCTCTTGCCGAGTTCACCTCACGCTTCGCAGATTCGCCCTCAATTCAGAAAATCCGACTACCCGAGGGTAATGACATCGACTTCCGGGTCGAGGTGGTCATCATCTCCGCAGAGTTCAAGTCTTGGCGAAACGAACAACAGGGCTGGCATGACGTCAGCCGTTCGATGGTTATCGGCGTTGTTTTCAAAGATCAGAACGATGCTGTGATACTCAAATGCGCTTGCTATGGGCAGGACAAGGATATCTCGGCCAACGAGGCTGCCGTCGTACCTGAACGGCACCTCGAACGATTCGACCTAATTCTTACTGGAGTGATCGATCAGCTTTTTTACGGAATGTTGAACCGCGACGAGGCGAAGTTGGTGGCCATCGGCGCTCAGGATGTCGGGGCGAAGGTGCCGCTGGCCAAAAGCCCGGCCCTCGCATTAGTTTTAGCCAAAGCAGAGCGCATGAGGAGCATCGGAAGCTTATGAAAACGATTTTTTCTGTACCGGGTTTGACAGCGTTGCTGATTGCGTTTGTGTGGATGCCGGTTTCCGCGATTGGAGCTGACTTCTTCCGCGGAGAGGGGACGGTCGATACGGGTAGTTTTTGGTCGGGAAAACCCAGCACCGAGCAGAGAGCGGCCGCGCTCAAAGCGGCAAAACTCAACGTTTGGCGTGATTGGTTGCAAAAACAGGATCCCGCTAAAGTGACCAATATCCGTGCTCAGGAGAAGCGTTTTCTCGATGCTATCGAGGACGTGATAGTCAACGTGAAGGTGGTTGATGAAGCGTTCCAGGAGAAGGAAAAGCGCTACATCATCAGTATCAAGGCCAACATCTCTGAACCCGTAGTTTCGGACATGCTTCGTGCTGGCGGTGGCTCGAACGCGACTTCCGCCGCCGCGAGCGGCGGCTCCGGCGAGGTCAGTGTGCTTTATCTCGGCTTGGCTCGCCGCGCGGCTAGTATCGAGCGCGAGGGCCCAGAGACCAGCCAAACCGCCAAGGCCGACATAAAAACCGCGACAGGAGGCAAGACCTCCGAGTCTGTTAAGGACGGCATCAAAGACGGCGTTTCGGGCAGCGCTCAGTCACGCGAAGAGGCCAAACTGGTTCAGCAGCGCGCAACGACAGAGGCCACGACAACCTCATCCTCGCGGACAGTGTTACGTGATGAGAAGACTGTCTACCGGGTGGGCGATGCAACCAATTTGAGCGGCACGCTTGGCAACCAATTAGTCAATGCCAAACTCAATGCAACGCCCTACGTCGCTGCCATGGGGCAGTGCGGGTTGCCGAAGCCTGACTCCTTCTCGGAGGTTTACGCAAACTCGCCTTCTGGCGAAATGCCATCAGATCTGAGCGCGACGCTTCTCGGCAACCTGCGTGCTTGCGCAGCTCAGATTGACGGTCGCGCTTACTTTGTATGGGCTTCGCTGACGGTTGATGCCTACGAGAAGGATCCGACCACCGGCTTTGATGCCGTGACCGCCAATTTGGTGGTTCAGATATACGATCTTAAGCGCAAAGGTTTCGGGCCGGCGACCATCGGTTCCCAACAGAAACACATGAAAAGCCGTGCCTCCAACAAAGAAGATGCGTACCGCAACGCACTGCAGGAGGCTGCTACCTTCGCCGGTGATACTGTGATTCAGCAGCTTCGAGCGCAGGGTAACCTCTGATCTTTCTTAGACGGATATAAGTGCTTGAAACGGGAATTTCTCCCCAGGAGCGTGGTGCTTGTATGCGTGATTGCATCGGCTGCGATGGTAACGACCTGGGCTCATGCTGCGAGAGCTCGGGAGCAAGCGACTGTTGAGGTGCTAAGCAAGGCCTTCGTTTACACCGAGCAGGATTTTGGTGGGCAAATTGATTGCAACGTTAGGGCAAGCCGGTTCGTCGAATCTGTTCAGACCGAACTTCGTACGAATCACATTGAAGTGGTAGGGCCGAATAAGGGCGAGGAGGTTGCCTTTTACGTTACAGCGAATGCGATTCGTGTCCCCACCGCAGCGCTGATGGGTGGTTGTGTCGGTAGCGTCTCCTTGACCGTCTT
>Ga0209400_1003761_pt1 | contig 10972 bp, 8 predicted proteins | sample M_130807_EF_Meta_FD_187313 | JGI IMG/M metagenome (GOLD analysis project Ga0209400, IMG submission 187313) | Freshwater microbial communities from Lake Montjoie, Canada to study carbon cycling - M_130807_EF_MetaG (SPAdes) (version 2) | ecosystem: Environmental > Aquatic > Freshwater > Lake... | reverse complement strand
TGACTCTAAAACACCTGGTTTATCCGCCACATTTAATCTTATTAAATAACGAGTTTTTGTTTGACCAATCTTTGCAATTTTAAGATCTGCATAATCACTCTCTTTAGGCCCAATTCCGCCAGAGACTTTATGTCTGGCCACAGCAACTAGATCACCAAGAATTGCACTTGCAGTTGGCTCACCTCCTGCACCTTTGCCATAAAACATTAATTGTCCAGCAGATTTAGCTTCAACGAAGACGGCGTTAAATGATTCTCTAACTGATGCCAAAGGGTGAGTTCTAGATATCAGTGCTGGATGAACTCGAACGGAAATTTTACCCTCTGGAGTTAATTCAGCAATTGCTAATAACTTAATAACCATATCCATTGCATTAGCAACCTTGACATCAGTTGCTGTAATTTTTGTAATTCCCTCACGATAAACATCGGTATCACTTACCCGTGAGTGAAATGCCAGGCCAGCTAAAATTGCAGCCTTCGAGGCGGCATCAACTGCTTCAACATCTGCAGTTGGATCAGCTTCGGCAAAACCAAGTTCTTGTGCCTGCTTTAGCGCATCATCAAAAGCAGTTCCACTCTCATCCATTTTTGTAAGAATGTAATTTGTTGTGCCGTTAACAATTCCCATAATTCGATGAACTTGATCACCAACTAATGACTCACGAAGAGGGCGCAGGATTGGAATCGCACCTGCAACAGCTGCTTCATAATATAAATCAACATTTGCATTATCTGCTGCGGTATAAAGTTCAGCACCTGCTTGAGCTAATAATGCTTTATTTGCAGTTACTACTGATTTTCCATTTTTTATTGCAGTTAAAATTAACTCTTTAGCTGGGGATATCCCGCCAATAACTTCAATAATTAAATCAATCTCTGGATCATTAACAACAGATTTAGCATCATCAGTTAATAAGCTGCTAGAAATACCTTCCCGCTTGGTATTAATGTTTTTCACAGCAACTTTTACTAACTCAAGATTTGCACCAGCCCTGGAAGTTAAATCTGATTTATTTTCAACAAGCAGGCGTGCGATTTGTGAGCCAACTACCCCACAACCGAGCATTCCTACTTTGAGTGTTTTCATTGGAGAAGTATCTCAAACTTATGGCAGTTGCCGTGGCGCTTGGACTACATCCAAATTAAGCAGATCTGCCTCATTTTCCCTTCGCAAAATCTGCCGTGCGGTGCCATTTATCACTGCAACTACCGCAGGACGAGGAATATGGTTGTAATTGCTAGCCATACTTCTGCCATATGCACCAGTTGCTGGCATTGCTAATAAATCACCAGATTTAATATCACTTGGTAAATCAATTTCAGAGATCAAAATATCACCGCTTTCACAATGCTTGCCAACAATTCTGCTGGAAATGTTTTTAGCGTTAGATGTTCGATTGGCTAAAAAGGCTGAGTAAGTAGCACCGTATAAAGCTGGTCGAATATTGTCACTCATGCCGCCATCAACTGATACGTATCTGCGCTCTGCCCCACTCTCTAGCGTGACAGATTTTGTAGTTCCAACTAAATAAATAGTTGTTGTAGTTGGTCCAACAATCGCTCTACCAGGTTCAATTGAAATTCTTGGAATAGATAACTTTGCTTTTGCGCACTCATCTTTAATTAGAGCAGCAATTGCTGGAATTACTTGATCAGGTGAGATTGCAGTTTCGACATTGGTGTAAGCAATTCCATACCCGCCGCCAATATTTAACTCCGGCAACTCTTTTTCATATTTGTCTCTAAATGTTGCAAGCACTGCAACAAGACGTTGGGTTGCTACTTTAAAACCATCTACTTCAAATATTTGCGAGCCGATATGACAATGTATTCCGGCTAAAGTTAAAGAGCTCTGCGCCATGCATTTTTCAATTGCATCTAGCGCTACCCCGGAGGCAATAGAGAACCCAAATTTTACATCTTCGTGGGCGGTTGAAATAAATTCATGAGTATGAGCATTAACTCCTGGAGTCAATCTTAAATAAATTTTTTGCACTTTATTCAACTCTTTAGCAATTCTTGAAACTCTATTTATCTCATCAAATGAGTCAATAACAATGGTGCCAACCCCTGCCTTAATTGCAGCAGTTATCTCAACTTCAGATTTATTATTTCCATGAAACTCAATATCTGCTGCTGGGAAATCAGCAGCTAGGGCAACGGCTAATTCACCACCACTGCAAACATCTAGACCGACCTTTAACTCCTTTAACCACTTTGCAACCTCAATACTGATGAATGATTTAGCGGCATAGTAAAGCTGGGAATTTTCAAAGGCAGAAGATATCGCTGACCGCCAAGCATTTGTCCGCAGATAAAAATCTGCTTGATCAATTACAAATAAGGGTGAGCCATACTCTTTCACAAGTTTTTCAGCAGAGCAGCCAGCAATAGATAAAACTCCACCGGCGCTGTTTTCACCATCAAATTTTAAATTGCTGGAAAACAATGAGGTTGGATACTTCATATCACTTGTCATTACATCTTCTCCGGAGCACTAACACCTAGCAAATCTAAACCATTACTTATTACTTGTGCGGTAGCAAGTGAAAGACTGGCACGAGATGAGTTCAAATCTGTTGGTTTTTCATCCCCAAGTGGCAGTACTCGACAATCATTATAAAAACGATGGTATTGACCAGCTACCTCTTCAATATATCTAGCAACTCGATGTGGCTGTCTCATCTCTGCCGCAGAGGCAACAATCTTCGGATACTGAGCTAGTAAGCCAATCAACTCTCGCTCTCGTTCATGAGTTAATAACTCTGGTGAATAAAACTCTAATCCGTAATTAATTCCTAGCTCCTTAGCATTTCTTAGAACCGCACAAATCCGCGCGTGAGCATATTGAACATAATAAACCGGATTCTCATTGGTGTTTTTCTTGAGTAAATCAACATCCATCACCATTGGAGTATCGGTTGGATATCTAATCAATGTATATCTAGCCGCATCAGTGCCAACTTTTTCAACTAACTCTTCTAAAGTAATAATGGTGCCCGCTCTTTTAGAAAGTTTAAGCTCTGCTCCTCCTTCCATAATTTTTACCATCTGCCCAATTAATATTTCAATATCCTTATTTGGATCATCTCCAGCACATGCTGCAATTGCTTTAATTCGGCCAACATAGCCATGATGATCTGCACCCAACATATAAATACATAAATTAAATCCACGCTCTCGTTTGCTAACGTAATATGCAGAGTCGGAGGCAAAGTAGGCAAAGGTTCCATCAGATTTAATTATTACCCGATCTTTATCATCATCAAAGTCGGTGGTCCGAAGCCAAGTGGCACCCTCTTCTTCGTAAACATGACCTAAAGATTTTAACTTCGCAAGTGTGTAAGTAAAGAAATCGTTCTCGTAAAGCGTGCGCTCTGAAAACCAGGTATCAAAGTGAGTGCCGAAGTTATCTAAAACTTGTCGTTGTTGATCAAGTTGTAACTTATAGCCAGCATCTCTAAATGCTGCCATCGCATCATCACCAGTAAGTTTGCTAAAAGCTGGATTTTCTTTAACTATTTGCTTAGCTAAATCACCAATATATTCACCGTGATAGCCATTTTCTGGGATAGCTTTATTTTGAGAGGCAGCAAATAGGGATTGCCCAAAGAGATCCATTTGATTTCCACGATCGTTAATATAAAATTCGCGCGAAACTTCAGCACCTGCAGCACTTAAAACTCTTCCTAAAGAATCGCCAACCGCTGCCCACCTTGTGTGTCCAAGGTGAAGTGGACCAGTTGGATTTGCACTAACAAATTCAAGATTGATCTTCTTGCCTGCTAAAGATTTTCCGCTACCATATTTCTTTCCTTCATTAAGTATTTGAGAAACTACTGCGCCTTGGCTTGCACTTTCTAAAGTTATATTTATAAATCCAGGACCAGCAATCTCCACCTTACTTATGCCAGCAGCTGTTAATAAACTATTATCAGTTAAAGATTTAACAATCACCTCAGCTATCACCCGCGGTTGCAAATTAGCTGCTTTAGCAAGACCAAGTGAGATTGAAGTTGCATAATCTCCATGGTCGCGATTCTTAGGACGATCTAAGGTAATTTGTGAAGGTAGATCACAATTTAATAAACCATTGCTTTTGGCTATTTCCAGCGCTTTAAGGAGCGCTACGGCCACCTTGTTTTGCGCTGAATCTGCACTCATTTGAGCAAGGCTACCTGCTCAGCCTTGCTAAAGGTCGTTGGTTTTGGTGATGCCGCCATATACGCCGTAATCTTTGCCCCGCACTCAAGTAATAAATGCGGGAGTGGTGAAATGGCAGACACGCAGGTCTTAGGAACCTGTGCTTCGGCGTGTGGGTTCAAGTCCCACCTCCCGCACCAGTTGTATTTCATTTGCAGGTAAGGAAGGCTAAGGACATGGCTGATAAAAACTTTCTTAGTTGGGTTGGATTCAAAGGCGAGGATGAAAGCAAACCTGCGCCAACACAAAACGCATTAGAGCGAATTCGTGAACTTGAAAGTCAATTAAATGATCTAAGGTCACGTCGCGATATCACTGGCTTAAGCCGTGAAGAGTTTGAAATCTTGGCTACTGAAACCGCCATGGCAATGATTAAGTCCGCACAGCAGCGTGAAGCTAAAGCAAATACTGCAGTTCAACGTCTGGTAACTGAAACAAATAGAAACTCTAAAGAAAAATTAGATGCAGCAGAAGCTAAAGCGAAAAGTATTCTCACCTCTGCTGAATCACGAGGCCGCAAATATATCTCTGCTGCTGAAAGCGATGCGGCTGATTTGGTATCAACTGCCGAGAGCGAAGCAAGTGAAATCCTTAATAAATCTGCCCGCGAAGCTGCCCAATTTGCCTCAGCTGCAAAACGTGATGCGCAGAAATTGATTGAGGGCGCAGCAAAAAATATTGTTGATTACAAATCTTGGCTATCGTCAGCAATCTCTGAAGCAGAGCGCCTACATCGCGCTCAGAACGCATCTTTAAATGCTGCTGAAAATGCAATCCAAGAATCACGCCAAAAGCTAAGACATGCATTTGATCGACTAGCTCAACTTCAAATGGATATTAATGCCAACCTTGATGGCGAAAACCGCCCGACTGGGAAAACTTATGTAGCAGGTGCTGGTAAAAAAGCAGCTGTAGCTGCAGCTAGAAAACAACAAGCTGCAAATAAAAAACCGGCAAGTAAGAAATCAGCTACTAAAAAATCATCAACCAAGAAAAAGAAGTAGCTCTTTAACCTGGAGTTAGTGAATCTTTCACTAAGTTTGAGTAATTAAGATGAGTACAAAAAACTTAAATAGCCAGGTTGGTGTTCGCCATATTGCATCTATTGATGGATTACGGGCAATTGCAGTTACCGCCGTAGTTTTGTATCACTTAGGTATATCTTGGATTCCAGGTGGGTTTCTTGGCGTTGATCTATTTTTCGTAATCTCAGGTTATGTAATTACTCGGCTAATTCTGGACTCAATTAATCAATCAAGTGGATTAGATCTTCGAGCATTTTATGCTGCGAGATTACGCCGAATATATCCCGCCTTTATTTTCATGGTTGTTTGCATAATTATCTTTGTTGGAGTTTGGGCACCGGAAGCTATTAAAAGATTCCTATCAGATCTTCCATATGCACTTACTGGCACAATTAACTGGTTATTAGTAGCACGTCATCAAGATTACTTTGAAACAATTGGCCGGCCACCACTTCTGCAACACACATGGTCTCTTGCGGTTGAACTTCAGTTTTATTTGATTTGGCCCATAATTTTACTTACGATTTTAAAGTACTTTGGCAAGAAAAATATCGCCCGAATAGCTCTATTAATTGCAATTATCTCTGGTGTCACTTTATTTTTAGTTTCCTTACGGCTTGATCAATCAAATGCTCAACAAGTTAGCCATATTTACTTTGGAACTGACACCCACTCACTTGGCCTGTTTCTTGGCTCTGCACTAGCAGTCTCTTGGATACCGCAAAATTTGAGTGCTGATATTGAAAAACGAGCACAGGATGTTGTTGATGCTATTGGGGTAGTTGGTTTACTTGGATTAATTGCTGCATTCTTGTTCATAGATGAAACCAATGCCGGCCTTTACCGCCTTGCCTTTCCACTGGCGGGTATTTTTGGCTGCTTAGTAATCATCTCGTTAGTTCACCCGGCCTCAAGATTTGCACCCCTAATTAGTAGTGCGCCGTTTAAATGGGTAGGACAGCGAAGTTATGGAATCTATATTTGGCACTGGGTAATTTTTCAAGTTACTAGGCCATCAGTTGATTTAACAGGACAAAGTTGGGCGCTTTATTTAGCACGAGTACTTCTGGTTTTAGCTTTGGCAGATATTTCATTACGGTGGGTAGAGATTCCATTTAGACAAGGAATGGTCCAAAACTGGTTTCGTGGTATGAAATATCGCTCGCCAAAGATAAAACTTCGTCAGCAATTATCAATAGTTTTTTCAATAATCGCAGTTTTAGCAATTACCTCATCAATCTCAGTTCAAGCAATTAATAAAGCAGAGCAAATTGCACAAGATCAAATTACTCAGCAAGGGGATCAATCTGCAAGCCAGGAGGATCTAGGAAGCACTACCGGACTTTGGGTAACTGGCGATAGTGTGATTTTGGGTATAAGAAGTAAATTAGAGAGTAAAGAACACATCTCATTAATTAATGCTCGAGTTGGTCGCCAAGCACCTGAGTTATTAGCGGTTATGCGAGTAGATCAAAGCTCAGTTCCCTCTTCTCCAGTTGTCTTTAATCTCGGCAATAACAACGCTTTAAGTGAGCAAACTGTGATTGATATCTTTGAAGTAGTTAAAAATCAGCCGCAAGTTATCGTAGTTAATACTGCAGTACCACGGCCTTGGAAAGATGCTAACAACGCAATTATTTCTAAGGTTGCATCACGTTATCCAAATGTCAGATTAGTTGATTGGGATCGAGTTTCAAAAGATCGACCAGAATTATTTGCACCCGATGGTGTTCACTTAAGTCCTGCTGGCTCTGATGTTTATGTTGATTTAGTTTTAACAGTTTTAGTTAAACAATAATTTTAAAATAAAATAGCCCCCAATTACTTGGGGGCTATTTAAATTACTTAATGTTGTTCTTTATGACCAGCTGCCTGGAAGTCCGTGGACTTTGCCAGCAACAACTTCACCATCTGAGTAAACAGTTGAAACTTTCACCTGTACCCAGCCAGTTTCGTCATTCTTAGTAATCTGTTGTTTAAATTGTGTGGCTGGCACTGTTGCTACCAACTTCCAATCGCCAGCTCCATTGGTGCGAAGCTCAACGTTGTAGCCAGTGATTCCTTCAGTTGCAGTTGGTGCCTTCCAATTAACAGTTGCACCGGTTGCGTTATACAAAGAAACAATTCCTACTGGAGCTTCATGAGCGGCAAGTGGTGCTGAACTTGGTGCAGCTGATGCTGATGCGCTCTCAGATGCAGCAGGTGTTGGAGTAACAGTTGCAGTATCAGATGAAGAATTCTTTGAGATAACTGCAATAGCTAGAATTAAAATTCCAACTACAACTGCAATGATAATTCCCTTAGATGAACCAGTATTGCTGCTCTTGCTCGTTGATCTTGATGGGTATGAAGATTTAGATGCTGGCTTTGGAGTTGTTGAAATAGTAGAAACTGATGAGCGAGATGAACCGCTTACTGGAACTGCTGGAATTGAATAACGAACAGATGACTTTGAAGAACGCTTTGCGCTCTTCTTAGCACTGCGCTTGGCAGTTGATTTCTTAACGGTTGATCGCTTAGCTGCTTTTTTAACACTGCGCTTGGCAGTTGATTTTTTAGCGGTTGATCGCTTAGCTGTCGAACGCTTAGCTGCTTTCTTCTTTGCGGCCACTTAGAACTCCTTATTGATCAGCACTAGTTATTTTTACTAGTGGCTTGGGTTTTCCAGGGAAGGATGGCTTAAGGATACCTCACCGATCTTCTTATTTACGCTAATGAATTAGAGATGATCACGTAAAAAAGGTGCAATTGCGCGTAATGCGATGCCTCGATGACTAACCTCATCCTTCACCCTTGGCGATAGCTCAGCCAAAGTTTGATCAAAATCATTTGGTGAAAATATTGGGTCATAGCCAAAGCCACCATCACCGCGGGGTATTGAAATTATTCTGCCAGCTAAAACTCCAAGCTCCTCTTTTTCTAAAACAGTTCCATCTTTATTTGGTTTGTAAAATGCGACTACTGATTTAAATTGCGCACCCCTTTGCTCAGCTTGAGTATTAATTAAAAGTTCTAATACCTTATTTATATTGGCAAGATCGCGCAGGGTTGAATCAGATCCGATGTAACCACTAAAGCGGGCTGAATAGATTCCCGGCTGCCCATCTAATGCATCAATAAATAAACCGCTGTCATCGGCTAAGGCTGGCAGGTGAGTAAATTCTGAGATCGCCTTTGCCTTAAGCCTGGCATTCTCACTTAAGCTTTTACCAGTTTCTTCAACCTCTGGCATATCTGGATATTCATTTAACCCTAAAACTTTAATATCACTGGCAAATTCAGCAAGCAGGCGATCAAACTCGGCGATCTTTCCTAAATTCTTGGTGGCAAGTACTAATTGGCGCATATCTAAATAGATTTACTACAACTTATTTAGCTAAGGCAGCTGCTTGCAGCTTGGTGAGTTGGGCGCACCCGGCTGCTCCTAAATCTAAAAGTTGATTTAGTAATGTGCGATCAAATGGTTCACCTTCAGCCGTTCCTTGCACCTCAATAAAATTGCCATCACCAGTGCAGACAATATTCATATCTGTACCAGCATTAACATCCTCTTCATAACAAAGATCTAAAGTTGGCGTGCCATTAATAATTCCTACCGAGACCGCAGCAACAGATTGCTTAAGTGGATTAGCGCCTGAGGCAATGTGCCCATTTTCTTTTGCCCAAGAGATCGCATCCTGCAAAGCCACATATGCACCAGTAATTGCCGCAGTTCTAGTGCCACCATCTGCCTGCAACACATCACAATCAATCACAATTGTGTTCTCACCCAATGCTTTCATATCAACGATGCCACGGAGTGATCTGCCAACTAATCTTGAGATCTCTTGTGTTCGCCCGCCCAGCTTGCCTTTAACACTCTCGCGATCACTTCTAGTGTGAGTTGCTCTTGGCAACATTGCATACTCACTCGTTACCCAACCCTCACCCTTACCAACTAACCAACGTGGAACTCCTGGAGTAAAGGATGCAACACATAACACTCTGGTATTTCCAAACTCAACTAAGACTGAGCCTTCGGCATTGTTTAGCCAATTGCGAGTGAATTTAACCGCCCGCAGTTGATCATTACTTCGCCCATCTATTCTGCTCATATCTTCTCCCTTTAAATCTTCGTGGTAACTTTTAAAACCTCAGGCCCTAAAAACCTTCGGGCTAAGGTGGCAAACTTATCGGCATCTGCCGTTGCAACAAACCGGTGAGTTACTGGCGCCCCTGGGGTATTGAGAAGGTCGGCTTCAACTAGGTTGCGATATAAATCCTTTGCTGTTTCTTCCGCACTTGAAACTAGAGTGACATCATTTCCCATTACATAGGAGATCACGCCAGTTAAAAGTGGATAATGGGTGCAACCTAAAACCAAGGTATCAATATCTGCTTCTTTCATATCAGCTAAATAATCCTGGGCGATCTTGGTGATCTCATCACCACTGGTATTTCCGGCCTCAACATACTCAACAAATAATGGGCAAGCTTTAGCGGTAATTTCTAATTGAGGTGCGGCGGCAAATGCATCTAGATATGCCTTTGATTCAATCGTTGCAGCAGTTCCAATTACGCCGACCTTGCCACTTCTAGTTGCTGCCACTGCTCGCCTAACTGCAGGTTGGATTACTTCGATAACTGGGATCTGATAGCGCTCGCGAGCATCTCTTAACATTGCAGCACTTGCAGTATTACAAGCAATCACAATTGCTTTAACGCCAGCTGCGACTAATTGATCCATAATTTCAAGGGCGTAGGTTCGAACTTGAGCTAATGATTTTGATCCGTAGGGACCACGGGCGGTATCGCCGATATAAAGAATTGATTCCCCTGGCAGCTGATCAATAATTGCCCGAGCAACTGTTAAGCCACCAACGCCGGAGTCGAAGATGCCAATTGGGGCGCTCTTCTTATCTATTGCAGTGGTAACCATTTGTGTAAGTGTAAATGGCGAGCGCAGATATCTCCTGACCAAGCCGATCCATCAGAAAATGTCCGATTTACCCCATATTTGGGGAAAATTTCTGAAAAATTAATGAGAATTCAGCGTGGAGGGAATTGTATGACTGGCCAGTAACAGCCACTATATAGGTAGGCGATTAATCGTAGTTTGCATATGAAATTACGAATGATCGCTGGCTTGTGTCCAAAAGGATATGAGCAACCTAAAAGCCTATGGAGGCTAATTTAGATGGGTCTATCACTAACCGACGGCCAATTTGGCATTCTATACAACATCTTTTCATTTGGACTTGTATCGATGCTTGCTTGCACCGTATATACATTAGTTTCACAATCACGCGTACTGCCTAAGTACCGTGGCGCATTAGTAATGTCATCAATGGTTACATTCATTGCTGGCTACCACTACATGCGAATCTTCAACTCATTTGATTCTTCATTTGAGGCAGGAACATTAAAGACCGGTACTGGCGCAGGAGCTTTCAATGAGGCATACCGCTATGTTGACTGGATTTTAACTGTACCTCTTCTACTAGTTGAGGTAATTGCAGTTCTAGGTCTTGCTAAAGCAGCTTCATCTTCATTGATCAGCCGCTTAGTACCAGCATCTGCTGCGATGATCGCACTTGGTTACCCAGGTGAGATTTCTGCAGATAACAACACCAAAGTACTTTGGGGTGTTCTTTCAACTCTTCCTTTCCTATACATTCTTTATGTATTGTTCGTTGAGCTTTCAAAGTCTCTTGATCGTCAACCAGCAGGCGTTGCAGCAACCGTAGGTCGCTTACGTCTTCT
>Ga0209400_1003760_pt1 | contig 10972 bp, 12 predicted proteins | sample M_130807_EF_Meta_FD_187313 | JGI IMG/M metagenome (GOLD analysis project Ga0209400, IMG submission 187313) | Freshwater microbial communities from Lake Montjoie, Canada to study carbon cycling - M_130807_EF_MetaG (SPAdes) (version 2) | ecosystem: Environmental > Aquatic > Freshwater > Lake... | reverse complement strand
TCTGCTATAATTTCTTTGCGTAAGGTTATGTTACGCCCGCCGGTGTTGGTGGTTGCCCAACCCAACATCACCGCTAATCGACTGGGCGTGTAAACATAATCATGCTCTACCCGCACTTGTCCACCAGATGCCGCAACACCTGTGGCAAAACTTTCAAGACATTGAGTTTTGCGTGTGTGCTTTTTTACGTTGGCCACACTGGAAACGTAAACAACACAATCAAGCATTGTTTAATATGCGCCAGGCAGTACCATCACGCATTTCCACTTCTGTAAATTGGCAATATGCCATGTGTCTTGCCCAGGCTTCCACTTCGTCTAGGCTGGGTCGGCGTGGGTTTTCTATCGCATCAAGACTCTGACTACACAACGGTGCCGCGGCATTTGGGCCCAGTGTGATAGCAGGTTTGCCGTGTAGCAATGCTTCGCCTGCGGCAATACTAGAAAAAGTAATCAAACAATGTACGTCACGATCCAGGGCCATTTCCATTGTGTCATCAAAAATTCTAGCACTGCGGCCCTGTTTGGTTCTTACAACAACCGGTCTGTCAGAGTACTTTTTGATTTCTTGTTGTACAGTCTCCAACCAATCGTCAAGTATGATATCGTAATTGTTCAATAACTTTTGACTGGGCGGTGCCAAGAGAATGTTTGTGCCAGGTCGCATTTTTTTTGGCCGTGCATTGGTCTTTTCTAGTCTGTCCCAGGGACGTTCTACAATATCACCAAACCATTGCACATCATTTCGGGTAATTCTGTGATACAGTTTTCTTTTACCGTTACCAAAGTATCCTGTGTCAATGTAGAAGAAATCTCTTCCGGCTGCTCGACATGCGTCCATTTGTTTGCGTTTGGTAATACCACGCAACACCACAGCAGTTTCTGTGTGTTCTTCTCGGGCCCAGGTGCTGATTTGGCCGCCAGCACCTTGTACAAAACTTCGTAGTATGGGATCGTACATGTGACTTTTTCTTTCGTATCTGTATTCGCTGTCGGTGCTTACTATGTTGTTGACCGGTAGCGCCGCCAGTTGTTCACTCAACGTTTGGAGTGTGATACCGTAAGTGGATCCTGCTGGATCCACTCGATACTTTAGTATGTTATCAAATATTTCCCGTATCTCAGGAACCACTTGATCCAACACATGCGGTTCGGGCGGAGCAGGAGGTTCTGGCGGCGGAGGCGGAATATAAGATGATTCGTCTTCTTGTTCCCAGATCATTCTATCAACCTTTGCTGACAGTATTCAGTTAGTATGCGTTCTCGGTGCCACTCATCTGCCTGGGGAGTGTCAGCAAACTCATGAAAGCATGGAGTGCCCAAGGTATAGTGCAAGAGCTTGGCCGCGGGGTTTGGTCCGTATTCATCGGGTAACCAGTTCCACTCCGGTGGTAGTTCACCTATGCGATCATCATCTAACCACGAGAAGCGGTGAAGTTCACTACCTGTGGATCGTTGTACAAACTGGGGAGAAAGTTTACGATTGGGAAAACTATTACAATTCCACAAAATAACACTAGACCAATTTTTTCTAGGATAGTCTTCATTTTTAGAACCCAGATATTTCACAGGCATACGAGTTTTGTAGTCATGCTTGACCACCTGTACATCTTTAGTGACATCTTTCATGTCCCAAAGTTCAGCAATATCACCACGCACAATCATGTCGCCATCGATAAAGATAGCCGATCCAGAGAATCCCATCAGGTACGGAACTAAAAAGCGTGTGTAGATAAAGTGATTGCTACCGTCGGTGTGTGTTTCTGAGTAGTCTCGGAACAAGTTAAGAGCAACAGGTACAATACTCACAGGCCGGCTGGCATGTCTAATGATGCTGTTGACACAGGTATGATAGGCTATGGCTTCACGCGGATCGTAGCCAATGAAGATGGGTATGATATCTTTCATGCAGGTATTTACACCTGGATGTCTTCCATGCCTGCAGTTCTTAGGCGCACCACATGACCCATTTGCCACTGTTTGGTATCTAGTCCTTTGAGTATGCCCAACCAACGATTACGCAGGTATGCCACTTCGTTTATCAGAGTTTCATAATCAATCACTTCATCCTCGCCGTCCACATACTTTTCAGCATCTCTGCTTGTCAGCGCACGAGCATAGCCTTCTAGATATTTTTGAAAGTGTTTTCTACGTATTTTGCGCAGTTGGATATTGAGATAATTTAGTACTGCTTCGATCTCTTGCAGTTGATTGTATCTAAATTCAGTTATGCCGGGCAAGGCTGTGATGTTTTTCTCTACTAGGCCGTAGATTTTACAGTCCTTCTTGGCATCTTCAAGTTCACGCTCGTAGTGATTTATGAAGTCTGGAATTGCACCTAAGCTGGCAACTACGCGGCTATACCACATTAGTTTTCCCAGTCTTCGTCTTCTTCCTCTTCCGACTCATCTTCTTCCTCTTCCACATAGTCCTTGTCATTGTCAAGGTATGCGGTCAGCGCACGTTTGATGTCTGAGTCGCCTTTGAAAGCGTCACGAATGTCTTCCACGTCGGAATCATTGTCCATCAAGATTTGTATCACAGTTTCGGCGGCTTCGGCACGATCCACTGTGTTTACAAAACGCTTGAGTTCACCCCAAATTTCACTTGCTATTGATTCACTCATCAGTTGTTTCCTCCGGAGTACTTACCTCTGCTTTCTGATTTCCAAAATCTGCCATGACCTTGTCCAAGCATGAATCATCGTTCTTTTCCCAGGCCTTGCGGAACTTCTTGATAATTTCGCCGTCGCTTGTGGTAAACACTAGACTGTTGCCTTCACGCTTGAGCATTTCTTTTTTCTCAATCAAGTCCACAAGACCTGAATAAGGGCTCATGCCTGTTGTGTAGGGGATCTTGACCTGCACACCTTCAAAAGGTTTGGCATAGCGTGTTTTCATAACTTTACATCCAGCACGGATACCGTTTACTTCGGATACTTTGTTGCCGTCTTCATCTTCTTTAAGTTTCATCTTTTTCATAGCAACAACAATACTTGATGCATAGATAAAGCCTTGGCCGCCACTAATCTTGTCATCTGGGTCAAACATGTCTTGTGAGGCGTAGGTGTGATTGGTACACACCAAGCCCACATTGTAACTACCAAACATGTTAACACAGTTACGCACCAGTGCAGTAAGTGCTTTGGGCTTGCGACCCAAGTCACCTTTCATTTCACCTGCATCAAATTGATTAACGTCCGTGGGAGTCAACAACATACCTAGTGAGTCAATCACAAACATAACCTTGGGACGCTCACCTTCGGCCAGTGCTTTGTAGTCGCTCATGAATGTGGAGATTGTCTTGGCCACATCATCAATCATGGCCATACTCAACTTGAGCAATTTGCTTTCACTAGTATCAACTCCAAGTGCTTTGAGCCAATCTTCATCAAGAGCATTTTCACTATCAATCAGCACAACAAAAATACCTTGCTCTTGTGCATTCTTAACAATGTTGCCGGAACAGATGTAACTTTTCCCTGCACCCGAGTCACCGGCAAACACAGTGACCTTGCCTAGAGGAATACCTCGATTGAAGTCTCCTGAGATTAGGTAGTTCAAGGCATAGTTGCCTGTTGATATCCAGTCAGTCGGGTCATTAAAGCCAATGCTTAGGCCATCAATGCTCTTGGTGATTTCCTTGCGGAACTTGCTTACGTCAAATGGTTTTCCCATAGTTTATGTCCTTGTATAAATCTTTAAAAGTTGCCTTGCTATCTATGCCTCTACGCTGATCCAATTCAGATAACTTTTCAATTGATTGCATGATATTCTTCTCAAACGGAGTATCAATGTAGTGTAGCATATTCTTATAACTATCTTCAAGTAGGTAACCTGGTTTTTGATTGATCCTGTCTTGCAATTTGTTCTTTACAGAGTTTAACACATTTTGTGGTAAATGTCTAATATTTAGGTACTCTGGATTTAACAACGCACCAATTACAAAACTATTGTTGTGGAATCCTAAATCTTTTAAAAAATCCACACAATCAAATATGGAGTTGTAGTTTAACAAAAAATGCAACATGTTAAACGATATCTTGTGATCTAACTGTTTAATTTTGGTAAGATTTTCTAAAAAGTCTGCCCATGATCCACCATAGCGTATGTATTCAAATTCTTCTGCCATGGTTTCTACACTTATTGTCCAATGTACATTTGGAAATTCACAAATGGCATCAACCACCCGTGTATCAACTTTGCTTAGGTTAGTGTTTATCCTAATGTTTACATCAGGGTTTAATTTTTCTAAAAGTGTTAAATTTTCTTTCATTAGCAAAGGTTCACCACCTGCTAGGTATACGTGTTTGAGTTGTCCTGCATGATCATAAATGTAATTTTTAAAATCCGTTAACTGTTGTTCTGTGGGCACAGCAGGATGAATTTTTAATTCTTCTGCCCAACGACTGCTTCGGTCAGGGCCACAATACACACACGCAAAGTTACACAAATTGGTCCATCTGATGTCAACTGTTTGTAAATCAAACTTGCCAACTTGATATGTATCAGTTGGGGTGGTTTTTAATTCGCGTATGTAGAACACTCGATCACTAATGTGCTCAAATCCTTTTTTATCACGATCTAGATCATAACAAGTGTGACATGTTTCTACCGGTTGCTTGTTGACAATTTGCTGTTGCCTAGGTCGGTTGTTATCAATCAAAATTGACTCAATGTCTTGATCCTTGATGTTACCAAGAAATCCTGCACTGCGTATGCAGTTCTTGACCGAGCCGTCAAAATTGTACATTAGTCCAGTCCAAGGAATAGGACAAAAATTTGGATTGGTCAACATGTCCCGAGGTGTCATTTGTATGTTGGTCCCAAGGAAATGTCTGGTATGACTAAATCGTTTGCTTGTGCCATTTCTAATGTGGACACCAGGACCTTGGCCCAGTTATCCACGTCTGCTGAAGGCGGAACTGTTTTGTCTGCACTGGTGGCTATGTTGCCCGGACGAATCAAAGTTATCTTCACACCGGGGCGACTGTGTTGCAGTTGGCTCACTGCCTGTTCAAGTGTTGTCTTTTGTATCCTATAGGCCATCATGTCCAGGCCTGGCAGCGTACTTACTGGATACTGTGTCATCATGGTACTGATCACCATGATGTGTTTGCGAGCATTGGTCCAACGTCGAGTCATTTCAAACAGCAACTCAGTCTGAGCAAATCCCACCTGTGCATTGTTAATAAACATATCACAGGGTTCTATTACATCGGCTATTTTTGGTGCGACTCTTATATTGTGTCCTGTACGTCGACTCAGTCTTATGATCTCATGACCACGTGCCTCATACTCGTTGCCCAGGGCTAGACCTATTCCGGCAGTGCCGCCGGTGATTGCTATTTTCATTTCAATAACTCCAGTGGTTCGTTGTAAAATGTAAAACTTGCTATGACTCTAGGTGCTTGTGCTAGAGGTGATCGTTGTTCTACACTGTGTGCAATTTGTGAATTGAGTATTATGGGGCAGGGCAAGTCCAGCAATTCCGCTACTAATTCGTTGTTGACATACCAACAGTTTGCCCAGCCTTTGGTATTAATAACTGGTAAATTTAATTTTGCTATTATCGGTAATTCGTCTATGTGCATGGGAAGACTATTATTATTCTTGACCACAGTTATGGCCGCATGTCTTGGTCGAAGTTTCTTGACTTTGAAAAACTCAAGCAATTCTGGCACATGCTCAAGAACACCTTTGCAATCAATAAAATGCCAACCCACTTCACAAGTGGACATTATGTCAGTTTTGGTTTGTACGAAATCATAGATCTTTGCCGAAATAATTTCAATGTTGTCACACGGAAACTCAACATAGTATTTCATCGGTAGTAGTCCCAAAGTTTAATTTTACGCAAATGATCTTGTGCATAAGTCCACAGTTGTAATTCAACAGTGTTGTCTTGATCTTGTGCCACCACAGATGTTAACTCATCAGGCACCGCGGCGGTGCGAGTGAAATGATTACTATATTTGACATGCAATATATCAGGGTCTTGCAACAATGCGTAACTGTGATCAATGTTGTGTTGTTTTGTGTATGCTTGAATATTTTTCAAATCACCAATGTTCAATGCTGACACAGTGGTCCAGGTATTTAGTTGGTAGAGACCAATCGTTTGATAGTGTTGAATAGTTTTTTCAACTGTGTTCCATTTAATTGGCCAACGTATATAGTCATGCACATTTCCTATACCATCCAAACTCACTGTCACTGTGACGTTGACACCACGTTTGATCAATCGGGGCAATGCTGTGAGCACTCGGCTGCCATTGGTATTGAGTCTCAAGTATCGAACATTGTCTGGCAAGTTGTCTAACAGTCGCAAGTAGTTGGGACTGGCACTGGGTTCACCACCATTGATGTCCATTTGCACTATGCGATCCAAGGGCAATTGATTGAGTTTACTACTGTTGTTGATTTGGATGTAATCTTGTGTAGTTAAACTGCCTATTTTGGTAGATAGGTTTTCATTACAGGTTTGACAGGCACTATTACAAATGTTATCTAGTACCCCGCCAAGCACAAGATAATCTGTTTTGACCTCTATATTTTTTGCGTGTTGATCTAGAGAATATTGTCTGATGCTCTTGAGACCAGTTGATTCAGATTGTTGACATCTGACGCACTCTTGAGGCCATGTATCCGGTTTGTTTTTAATATCGGTCAGCCATTCACTTGATTCCATTTGTGCTAGTGTGTCAAACTGCGGCGGATTGGTCATGTGGCCACATCGGCTCACAGTTCCGTTGTAGTTGAATCTCACAAAGTGATCAAGTCTTGGGCAATGCATGTTCTATAATATTTTTATGATTGTTTTTATAGTACTCTAACAATTCAGTCCAGGTAAACTCTTGTCCTGCTAGATCTAACAGTATTTGGTCCAGGTACAACCATAGTTCAATGCCAGTGTTGTCGGCAAACAACTGCTTGACAAATTCTTTTGAAGGCGGCACTACTCTAGGTAAACGCTTCACGTTAGTTATGCTATCAAAGTTTTTGAAATCTCTCAAGCGTATTTTTGCGTCGCTTCGTAGGTAACGGGAGAGATTTGCCAACCAATGAAATTGTGGCAAATAGTGTGTGTTTAAAAATTTGTATTGTCGGGCAAACCAAAATGCCGTAGCGGAATCTAATTCAGGGTGATCGCGTTGAAGGAACTGCAGGTATGTATTAACGCCACTAATGTATCTGTCTCGTGGATTGCGTATGTAAACGTCCACATGATCAAGAGTATCGATTTCATCATTGGTAAACATCGCAAGATTATCTTGCGACTGCTGTGCTCTCAAACTGCTGTTTCCATTTTTTTGAATTAGATAAACCCATTGACGGTGAAGTGGTATCTCTACCACTTCACACAGGTCAGGAAACAACTCTGTATCCAGAGCCGTTCGCATTACTTCTGCTGTCTAGCGCGAATCATGGCCAAGATATCTTCAGCCTTTTGTGCTGGCTTTGCGCCGGCTACTGGTGCCGAAGCGGCTGGCGCTTCTTCGTCGTCAAAGTCGCTAACCGGAGCCGCTACCTTGAGTGCTGGTTTTGCCACTGGAGCAGGAGTATCTTCATCTGCCGCAGGGACTGGAGCAGATCCACCAGCAGGTGCTTGTACACCAGCAGGACGGAAGTATTGACCCCAACGCTCTGTGTCGTATGGTTGACCATCTACTGATGCTTCAAACATCTCTTTGATCACTTTCAACTCAACATCAGTTGGCTTCTTGGGCAAGAATGTGCTCAAGTCAAACAAACCATGTGCATCAACAGCGGCTTGTTCTGATTCGGTCAATGCTGACTCTTTACGAGCCCACTTTGAACCATTGTAGTCAGCAAAACCGCCTTTGGCACCTTTGCTAATACGGAAGTCCAGACCACGCAAGTAGTCTGTTGGCAATTCTTCCAGTTCAGGATCCATCAAGGCGCCTTTGATAGTTGTAAAGATTTGTGGACCAATAATGAACCTACGAATTGGATTCTCTGGTGACTTGTCATCGCTCAAGGGGTTTTCGCGAACGAAACCTTGGAAGATGTAACTGCGTTTCTTCCAGTACTTACGACCCATATCCTCAAGGCTCTTGTCCTTGAACCAGGTGCGTACTTCTGCCAGGATGGGACAGGCCTCACCCCACATTTCCACGCAAGGTACTTGTACCATAACTTGCTTGGATTCCATCTCTCCTTTGACGCCGTTGAATGGCAAACGAATCATTGCTCGTTCTTGCCAAAAGAAAGTGTTTTTAGAGTTACCGTCAGGGAGGAAGCGTAGTGTAGCCGATTGGCCTTCTTCCATGTTCCAGTGCGGGTAAATTGAATTATCTCCGCGTTCGGTGGATGATCCACCTTGTTTTGATTCCGCTGCCTGTAAACGTGCGCGGATTTCTGCTAATGATGCCATATTGTGTTGCCTTTCTATGCGTTAATATGATTTTAAAATTTAAGTCTTGCTTAAATGCTGCCTACAAGGTTATTTTAACACAGCCTGTCTGTGTTTCCTACCTTTACGGTAGAGAATTTTGCCTAACTTGTTGTTTACGGAAGTGTGCGCTACTACGTACACTTCTTTCATGTGTTTATTTATATTATTTCAGCAAAGCCAAGGATTTTATTCTTGCCAAAGCGGCATCGCCTTCCCGGGATTCATAGTATGAACCTGTGATTGCGGCATTGTAGTTCATAGGATCATCGTGGTGTTTGTTAACAAATGCTTCTTGCTTTTCTTCGCCCATGATACCTGCTGGCATGCCCATTCCACACTCCATCAAGCCATGTTCTGGACAGTACTCGCCTTCGGCGGTCATGTTACAAGCACCGCTTTCAGTAGTAACTGGCATGGCCACAGGAGCAATAAGGTTTTCGTTCACGCCCAATTCTTGTCCCAGTTTATCGCTGATCCAGTTGTAAGGATCACCTGTACGTGCTTTGGCCACACCATAAGGCATTTCACCATTGTCACTGTAGTAATCATACAAGGCATGATACAGGTCATCATTGAGATCGCCGTCGGCTTCAAAGTTTCGAACTTCGTGTTTGAAACGACCCAGAATGTGTTGCAATGTTTCACCTGCTGAGTCCATCAAACGGCTTTCGGCCACTGGCAATCCGGCCAAGTTACGTAGGCTGTTGATGTCTTCAAATGTGGCCAAGTTGTCACCTTCTGCCACACCATCGTGATAATTTTCCCAGAACTCATGAGTATCATTGAGTAGGCTGCTATGTGTGTCATGGAAATCATCATAATCCATGCTCTTTGCATCAGCAATCAAATTTTGCAACAATTCTGGATCGTGGATACCATGCCATGGCTCTTCGTCGTCATCCATATCACCTTCTGCCATGCCTTGTGGCACAGGATTAGGTGGCACGGCTGCTGCCACAGGAGCAGTTGCACCTGTTTGTGGTTCAGCAGGATTGCCTGGTGCTGAAGGCTCGGGCATTTCAACACCCAGTTCAGCCAGGCGGTTCATGACTTCTGTGTCGTTCCAGGCATTGGCTCTGGGATCTTGTTCGGCAAGAGCATGCAGTCGATCAAACAATTCGTCGTCGCCTACCAAGTCATACAGTTGTTCTGTTGCATTGGTTGCATCAGGACCAACAATGAGTTCTTTGGTCATGAGTGTTTTTAACTTGTCCAGTTGCTCGGGAGTTTCTGGCAATGTCCATGTGCCTTCTGCTAGATTGTTAATCCAGTTTTCAAAAATATCTGCTTCTTTCATATCTTGTCCTCTTTGCTGAATCTTGGCCAGCAGTGGTAATGCCGCTTCAATGCGGCTGTCTATACTCTGTTCGATAAACAGAGTCTTGATGTTGTCAACAACACCTTCTTGTTCGTTAATGGTGGCCGGATGCCACGATTCGAAATACCGGGCGTAGCCACGGCCTGTGGCCATGTGTTTGAGATTCTCACGCAGACTTTGATAATACGCCTGTGCTTCCGTCACCAACTCTTGTGTGACACCTTCCAAGATGCGATTTGCACTTGCTCTATTGAAACGGCTCAGCACAGCAATTTCGTTTACTGTTTCTGTGATGTGGCAGCCTCGAATGTCATAGGGCTTGCCGCCTTGACGCACATGTTCCAACATGGCTCTGGCGCCTGACAGGCTCTTGAAACCCAGTTTAAACTTTTCACCTTCGGCGGTTTCGATGAACATCCGGTCAATGTGACGATAACGTGCATCACCTTCGCCCAAGGGCTGGCTGTGTACAATTTGTAAACGTGCTTGAGTAGGCTCGCCTGCGTAACTGACTTTTCGTGTGCCATAGTAGCCTTCAAACAAGCCTTCTTGAATGGCGGCCATGCCTTGCATGGTGTGCTTGAGTTGGTTGATGTCTGCTATGCTGTGTGTCCAACGATTGCTTGTGGCCTTTTGATTCAGGTGCTGTAGGAAATCAAAGAACTCTGACTTGTCATCACCTTCCATGGTACGTCCTAGATTGTCCCCGTACATGATCTTCATTTCGTTATCCGAGTCCAGCACAATAACCATTGTGCCGTAGTTCTTGCCCGACCCTGCAATATAGTCAAATGTAAATGTTTTGGCATCTTCTGCATTGGAGGGCTTGCCCATCTTGTCCAGCATTTCAGGGTGGTAATTGCGTGTGGCCAGTAAATCCAGCAGTTGTTGTGATATAGAGTTCGTTGTTGCCATGGTAGTATATTTAGCGCATCATTGCAATGAACGGGAATGGTTCAATTATGTTGTCTGTGTGGTCTTTTAGGTAGGAATTTAAATCTGCGTGGTATGATTGTAGCAACATCAGCATTCTAGTGGCCAGCAACCCGGCCATCACAAGATCGTCTGTTTCCCCAATTTTGGCCGCGTAACTAGAGCCAGCAGCCACAAAAGTTTTTAGTTCTGATATCAAGGGCTTTGAGTACAATTTCATACGTCCAGATTCAACCAGCACTTTGAACTTGTTGCAGGCCACAATCTTGCTCTTGTTGGTTGTGGTAAATCCCTTGCGGCTTCT
>Ga0209400_1003758_pt1 | contig 10975 bp, 6 predicted proteins | sample M_130807_EF_Meta_FD_187313 | JGI IMG/M metagenome (GOLD analysis project Ga0209400, IMG submission 187313) | Freshwater microbial communities from Lake Montjoie, Canada to study carbon cycling - M_130807_EF_MetaG (SPAdes) (version 2) | ecosystem: Environmental > Aquatic > Freshwater > Lake... | reverse complement strand
GCCAACTCATCGCGCGCGGAACGCGCCGCAGAGCTGAAGTCCGGCGTGATCGTGGTGGACGGCGCGCGCATGCCCATCTGGGCGGCCACCTACGGCGAGAAGGGCGCGGAGCGGTCGCGCCCGCTCTGGATCTCCATGCACGGCGGTGGCGGTGCCCCTGCCAAGGTGAACGACCAGCAATGGGAGAACCAGAAGCGCCTCTACCAGCCGAAGGACGGCATCTACGTGGCGCCGCGTGCGCCGAGCAACGAGTGGAACCTCTGGCACCAGGCGCCGGTGGATCGCTGCTTCGAGCGGCTCATCGAGGACCTGGTGATCTGCGAGCACGCCGACCCGGACCGTGTGTATCTCATGGGCTACAGCGCCGGTGGCGACGGCGTCTACCAGCTTGCGCCGCGCATGGCGGACCGGTTGGCTGCGGCCTCGATGATGGCAGGGCATCCCAACGACGCGCGTCCCGACGGCCTTCGCAACCTCCCGTTCGCCATCCACGTTGGTGCCGAGGACGGCGCGTTCGACCGCAACAAGGTGGCCGCCGCGTGGGGCCAGCAGCTTGATGCGCTGGCCGCGGCCGACCCCGGTGCCTACGTCCATCATGTGGAGATCCACGCCGGCAAGGGCCACTGGATGGATCGCGAGGACGCCTCCGCCGTGCCGTGGATGGCGGCCTATGTGCGCGATCCGCGCCCCGCGAAGGTGGTCTGGCTGCAGGACGACGTCACGCGGCCGCGCTTCTACTGGCTGGCGGTGGACGAGCCGAAGGCCGGGCAGCGCATCGTTGTGGAGCGGCAGGGGCAGGAGATACGCATCCTGGAGGCGCCGTCCGACGTGAAGCTCCGGATCCGCCTCGACGACTCGATGCTCGACCTCGACAAGGACGTGCGCGTGACGCAGGGCGGGAAGGAACTCTTCTCGGGCCGCGCACTGCGCAGCAAGGAAACCATCGAGCGCGTCCTCGGCGAGCGTTACGACCCGCAGTCGGCGTTCACCGCCGAGGTGCGCGTCACCACGTGTACGTCACCTGGAACGTGAACATGGCCACCGCGTCCGACTGCGTGTTGTCGGCCGGGTCGAAGATCACCTGGATGTCCGGCTGCAGCGTCATGGTCTCGGTGAGCTGCAGCACGTAGCTGATCTCGAGGCCGTATTCGTTCTGGTGTGCAATGGCCGGGTACGGCGCTTCCAGCCAGTAGAAGCCAGCCGCAAAGTACGCCTGCTGCGTCTTGAGGAGTGTCCATTCGGTGGGGCCGTTGAGCACCAGGCCGCCCGCGACGCTGGTGGATGCACCCTGCACTGCACCGAGGGCGTTGTTGGTGGTGCCGGCGCGCAGAAACATACCCAGCGGTCCGTTCTTGCCGAGTTGCTGCTCCATGTTGAAGAGCACGCCGCCGCCGGAAACGCCCTTCGACGTCCCGTAGAAGGGCAGCACCCGATAGACACTCTTTCCCAGCCCGAAGGTGTCCTCGGAGACCAGGCCGAGCTCGACGGTGGTGGTCCAGTCCTCGAACGAGACGTCCACGAACGGGCTTTGGCCGTACGGGGTGTTGTTGGCCGCGCTGCCGAGCATGGCGTAGAACCAGTTCACCGGCTGCCACTGGACCACCACGCCCAGCGCGTTGTACGACCACGGCAGCGTGGCCGGGTTGATGAACTCGTAGTTGATGAGCTGGTTGTACTGGTTGTTGGCGTACGTGTTGAGGTCCATGTACATCTCCTGATCGAGCATCCCCGCGGTGACCACGAGTTGCCCGGCCAGGAACGATTGCTGCCACGCGAGCTGGTAGAGGTAGGCCGCCTGCCCGAAGTCGGTGCCGAGCGGGAAGCCGACCACGCCCAGGCTCTTCTGCGCCGTCTGGTCGTCGCCGTCGTACCCGAGGCCCGTTCCCGCGCTCGCGCCGATGGTCAGCCAGCCGCTCGTCCCGGAGAGGTCGCTGCTCTGGAAGATGTTCCAGGTCAGGTAGGAGTTGAACGAGTAGTAGTTGAGGACGTCCTTCGTGTCCGGCAGCGTCTGCGACATCGCCACGAAGTTGTACGACTGCCAGATGGCGTAGTTGATGCCGTAGCCGGCCATCGCCTTCTTCACGCCCTCGGCCGCGATCGAGAGGGGGTCGCCGGTGATGACCGCGTCCTTCTGGAGGCAGGAATCGCCGTACAGGTTCACGTTCGCCAGGTACGGCATCAGCTTCGGCTGTTCCTTCGGGAACAGCGAGAAGCCCTGCTGCTGCGCGAAGGGCCCGGCGAGCGGCTCGGCTTCCGACTCCGGTCGATCCTGCTTCATGGACTGGTCGGGGTCGACGTCCTGCACGGTCGTGGGTGGCGGCGGCGGCGCCACCGGCGGCGCGGCATCCTGCATGCCGACGATGCATGCCAGCGCGCGCGTTCCGAGGAGAGCCGTTGCCGATGCGTTCATGGGTGATGCGTGCGGGGTGCCGTGCCGATCACGCCGGAGGGAACCGGTCCCATTGTCCCAGACGCGCCTCGATGGCGGCGGCAACGCGGAGTGCGGTGCCTTCGTCGAAGAGCCGCGACATCACCGTGGCCGTCCTGGGCGTCTTCGGATCATCGAAGCCGCAGCGCGCCACCGCGCAGGGCTGGCCGCACGAATTGGTGAGCACCAGGAGATCGCCGGCGAACGGCGGGCTCACCACGGCGTCAAACTGCATGAACCACGCGTGCATCGTTTCCATTGCGCGGCGGCGCAGGCGCGAGGCCTGCACCATCTCGATGGCGGGGATGAACCATGCCTGGCGGAAGGAGTTCGGCCAGGCCTCGTCGGCCTGCCAGGAGAGCGTGTCGTCGCTTCCGCTGCGCGTGATTTCCTCGAACGCTGCCGCGCCTTCTGCCACGATCGGCAGCGTGAGCGGTCCGGCGTCCACCTTCGGAGGCGCCACTTCCACGAGCGTTGCACCGGCATCGCGCAGCGCATCGAGCACCGGTCGGTACCTCGCGCCGGCCTCGCCCTCGAACCACGCCGGCACGAAGCCGACGCGCAGCCCGCGCGCGTCCTGGCGCATCGACCAATGGAACGGTCGGTCGACGCTGCCGGCGTCCTTCGGATCGAAGCCGTTGATGGCGCCGAGCACGATGCCGCAGTCCTGCACGTTGCGCGCAATGGTGCCGATCTTGTCCATCGACCAGGTCAGCGCCATGCAGCCGGTGCGCGGCACGCGGCCGAAGGTCGGGCGCAGTCCGCTCACGCCGCAGCGGGTGCACGGGCTGACGATGGAGCCGAGCGTCTCGGTGCCGATGGCGAACGGCACGATGCCCGCAGCCACGCTCGATGCGCTGCCGGCACTCGAGCCGCTCGAACCCTGCTCGGGGTTCCACGGATTGCGGCAGGTGCCGCCGAACCAGATGTCTCCGTACGCCAGCGCGCCCACCGCGGTCTTCGCCGTGAGCACCGCGCCGGCGCGCTCGAGCGCGTCGATGACCCAGGCGTTGGTGGTGGGCACGCGATCCTTCCACGGCTCCGCGCCCCACGTGGTGCGCACGCCTGCCGTGTCCAGGAGGTCCTTCGCGGCGTAGGGAATGCCGTGCAGCGGACCGCGCGGCTTTCCGGCGGCAAGCTCCGCATCCATGGCGCGGGCGCGAGCCATCGCCTGCTCGCGCATCACCGTGATCGCGCAGAGGAGCTTCGGGTTCAGCCGCTCGAATCGGTCGAGCGCCAGCTTCGTCAGCTGCTCGCTGGTGACCATCTTCGCGCGCAGCATCGCCGCCAGCTGCGGGATGGTGGCGAACGCCAGCGCATCGTCGCCCGGCACGTGCGAGGCCATCTTGAAGAGCGGCAGTTCCGACGGGTCGCCGTCGGTGGTGACGGGCGGCGCCGGCATGCCCGGAAGCTCGGCGCGGAATGCCTCGGCCGGCGCAAGCTCGTTGGGAAGCGTGCCGGATGCAACTCGCCCCGAGAGCTGCGCGCGCAGGTCAGCCACCGTGCGCAGGATCTGCGTCCGTTCGGCGGCGGTGAAGCGGATGCCTGCGAGCTTTTCCGCTTCCTCGAGGGTGCCGGCGGTGATGCCTTCCGGCGCAGGAGGCGTGCCGGGCGAGGGCGGCGCGGCGGGCGGTGCCGATTCGCCGTCCGCGCGGGCCGAGCCCACCGCCGCCAGCGAGGCACCGCAGGCGGCCAGCGCGGCTGCCTGCACCAGGAATGCGCGTCTTTCCTCGTGTTCCATGGCCGGAGCCTACGCGCCGCGGGGCGCGCCGGGCCGTGGCGGCCTACGCTTCCATCCCGGAGTCGCCCATGAACATGCACCGTTTCTCTATCGCCTCGCTCGCCTCGCTCGCCTGCGCCGTCCTCATCGCCTGCGCCCCGCCCGAACAGGGCTCCACCGCCATGAACACGAAGCCCGCATCCGCCCCCGCCCGTTCGCAGTCCGGCTACGACATGACCCCGCTCTCGCCTGCCGTGGTCAAGGAGCTGGCGTCGAAGCTCTCGCCCGAGTCCTACCGCGTCACGCAGAACGCCGGCACCGAGGCCGCATTCTGCGGGAACCTCCTCGACAACCACAAGCAGGGCACGTACGCGTGCATCGTGTGCGGCCTGCCGCTCTTCTCGAGCGAGCACAAGTTCAACTCCGGCACCGGCTGGCCCAGCTTCTACGCGCCCGTCGACCCGGTGCACGTCGGCACGAAGAGCGACAGCAGCCACGGCATGATGCGCGACGAGATCGACTGCGCCCGCTGCGGCGCGCACCTCGGCCACGTCTTCGAGGACGGTCCGAAGCCCACCGGCCTGCGTTACTGCCTGAACTCCGCCTCGCTCAAGTTCTACGACAAGGGCACGCTGCCCGCCGACGCGTTCACCAAGGACGCCACCGGCCTCGCGCGCGGCGAGGCCGCCGCATCCGCGGGCGCCGATCCGTCGAAGAAGGATTCCGCCATGACCACCACCACCATGACCGCGTACTTCGCCGGCGGCTGCTTCTGGGGCACCGAGCACTGGTTCCAGGTCTGCCCCGGCGTGTCGAGCGCGGAGAGCGGCTACATGGGCGGCACCACGAATGCGCCCACCTACAAGGACGTGTGCAACCACGGCACCGGCCACGCGGAGGTGGTGAAGGTGACGTTCGATCCGTCGAAGGTCACCTACCGCCAGCTGCTGGAAGGGTTCTTCATGATCCACGACCCCACCCAGCTCAACCGCCAGGGGCCGGACGTCGGCGACCAGTACCGCTCGGCCATCTTCTGCAGCACGCCCGAGCAGGCGAAGGCGGCCAAGGAGTACATCGCCGAGCTCACTGCCTCGAAGAGCTTCGGTGGCAAGCCCATCGTCACCCAGGTGGTGGAAGGCGCCAAGTTCTGGCCCGCCGAGGATTACCACCAGGACTACGTGGAACGCACCGGCCGCCCCTGCCACGGCAGCAACCCGTGGCCGGCGGTGTTCGGACAGGCGGCGAAGGCAGCTCCGGCCGCGCATTGACCTCCGCGACGACATCCGGCAACCCGGGCAGTTTTCCCCGGTAGGTAGGTCGTCCGTGCTCATCGCCGCCTCCATCGTCTCGGTGATCCTCGCAGCAGGCGCTGCGCCCACTGCGCCCGCTGCGCCCGCTTCGCCTGCGCCGATCTCGCGCGATTCGCAGTTCATCCCGGTCGATCGCGCGCTGCAGCGCCTGAACGCCGTGCCTACCGCGCGTTCGATCGCCGCATGGCATGAACTCCTCGGCAGTGAGCCGCACATCGCCGGCACCGAGGGCGACGCGCGCGAGATCGCCCGCATCCGCGATGCATTCGTCGCCATGGGCCTCTCCACCACCGTGGAGGAATTCGAGGCACCGCTGCCGCAGCCGAGCGAGGCGCTCGTGGAGATCGTCGGCGGAACCGACATGCCGCAGCCCGCGCCCAGTGGCCGCCGCGGCGTGATCGCGCTGCCCACGGTGGAGCGCAACCTGGCGGAAGATCCCGCCACTGCGCATCCCGGCCTCACCTTCGGATGGAACGCCTACAGCGCTTCCGGCGACGTGACGGGCGGCATCGTCTACGCCAACTACGGCACCAAGGCAGACTTCGCCAAGCTGAAGGAGTGGGGCATCGACTGCGCCGGCAAGGTGGTGCTCTGCCGCTACGGCGGCAACTTCCGCGGCTACAAGGCCAAGTTCGCCGAGGACGCGGGCGCCGCCGCGCTGATCATCTTCACGGATCCCGCCGATTCCGGCCTCACCAAGGGCAAGGTCTGGCCCGAGGGCGGCTGGGCCAACGACACCTGCGTCCAGCGTGGATCGATCCTTGCCAACGAGCAGCCCGGTGACCCCACCACGCCGTTCGAGCCGTCCGCGCCCGGCTGCCCGCGCCGCGACATGGCGGCGTCGGGAATGCCGCGCATCCCCGTGCAGCCCATCGGCTACGCGGCCGCCGCGGAGATCGTGCGGCGCATGCAGGGCAAGCCGGTTCCTGCCGATTCCGCGTGGAAGGGCGGCCTGCCGTTCGAGTACCGCCTCGATGGCGGGGACGCGCTGCAGGTGCGCGTGAAGGTCGTCCAGGACCGTGCGCTTCGCCGCACCGCAAACGTGGTGGGCATGATCCCCGGCGCCGTGAATCCCGACGAGTACGTGATCATCGGCTGCCACCACGATGCCTGGTGCTTCGGCGCGGCCGACCCGCTTGCCGGGACGATCGTCCTGATGGAATGCGCACGCAGCTTCGCCGAGGCCGCGCGCGCGGGCGATCGCCCCGCGCGCACCGTGGTCTTCGCCGCGTGGGGTGCCGAGGAGTTCGGCATCATCGGCAGCACCGAGTGGGTTGAAGGGCACCGCGATCGCCTGCTGCGCGGTGCCGTGGCCTACGTCAACCTGGACATGGCATCCATGGGCCCGAACTTCGGCGCAAGTTGCTCGCCCAGCCTGCGCGAGGCCGTGCTCGGCGCCACGGTGCGCGTGCAGCAGGCGCGTGGCGCGGCCAACGAGACCGTGTACGACCGCATGTCGGGCGGCGGACGCAAGGATCCGCAGTTCGGCGAGCTCGGCGGCGGATCGGATCATGTGGCGTTCAACTGCCACGTCGGCGTGGCAAGCGCCTCCTTCGGCGGCGGTGGTTCCGAGGGCAACAGCTACCACTCCAACTACGACACCATTGCGTGGTACCGCTCGGTGGTCGGCGACGACTACGCGCCCGCCCTGATGGTGACACGCATGACCAACGCGCTCGCGTGCGCCATGGCCGACTCCGCGGTGGTGCCGCTGAGCGCCGCGCGCCACGGCGTCGATGGCCAGCGACTTCTCCGCCGCGTGAAGGAGCGCGCCAAGGATCCGGCGATGGCGGCACTCATCGATCCGCTCATCGAACGCGCGGGTCGCGCCGCCGAGATGGGCGCCCAGCTCGACGCCGCGCTCGCATCCGCGCATCCGTGGCTCGGCACCGTGGCCGCCAACCGCAGCGCACGTGCGCGCGAGGCGTGCGCGCGCATCGATGCCGCGCTTGTCTCGCTCGATCGCGCGTGGCTCGAGGACGCGGGCCTCGAGGGTCGGCCGTGGTTCCGCAGCCTGCTTGCCGCCACCGACAAGGACAGCGGCTACGCAGCCACCATGCTGCCGCTCCTCGCCGAGGCCGTCGACGCGGGTGACATCGCGCGGGTGCGCAGCGCCGTGGCCCGTTACCAAGGCGTGTTCGATCGCCTCGACCGGGGCATCGAGACCGCGCGCGCCGTGGTGCAGTCGATGACGAGCGCCGACGGCCCGCCTGCACCGCTCGGGTCACGCTGAGGCCGCCCGGGGCACGAATGCCGCCGGAATAGCCCAAGGTCCCGAAACCGGCGCCCCGACCCCTCCCCGGAGGCGATTTTGGCATGCGACGGGCAGCACAAACCCCCCATCTGCAGAGGCTTGCCTTGCTCTCGCCGTATCCGAGAACATGTTTCCTCATCGGCAGACCTGTGTGCGCGCACGGCGCGTATTGTTGGCACGTCCTCCAACCGGTTTGGAGGCCCCGAGCACCCCGAGAGCGAAGATCCATGCAGGCACACACGACCATCGCCGCCGTTGCCGCCCTTGCTGTCGCGGCTTCCGCCGCGGCCCAGACGGCCATCGACACCAAGCGCATCATCGCCACCGGCCTCACGTATCCCACGTGCATCGCCTCGGCACCCGGCGACTCCACGCGCCTCTTCGTCCTCGAGAAGGCGGGCCGCATCCGCATCATCGACCTCGCGACGAACACGCTCCGCGCCACCTCGTTCCTCGACATCGATCCACTCGTCACCGGCGGCGCGTCCGTCAGCGACGAGCAGGGCCTCCTCGGCCTGGCGTTCGACCCGAACTACGCCACCAACGGCCAGTTCTACGTCTACTACACGGGCGCCACCACCGACAACCTGGCGCGTTACAAGGTGTCGAGCGCCGATCCGAACGTTGCGGACAGTGCCTCCGGCGTCATCATGATGTCCTGGACAGATCCGTACACCAACCACAACGGCGGCTGCCTGCAGTTCGGCCCCGACGGGAATCTCTACATGTCGGTGGGCGATGGCGGCAGCCAGAACGACCCCGGCAACCGTTCGCAGACGCTCACCGAGCCCTTCGGCAAGATCCACCGCGTGAAGCCGACGGTCGGCGGTTCGGCGCCGTACTACACCATTCCTGCCGACAATCCGTACATCGGTGGCAGCACCACCGCGGACGACACGGTCTGGTGCCGTGGCCTGCGCAATCCGTGGCGCTTCTCGTTCGATCGCCAGACGGGTGATCTCTGGATCGGCGACGTCGGCCAGAACACGGTCGAGGAGATCGACTTCCAGCCCGCGGGCTCCGGCGCCGCCGCCAACTACGGCTGGCGCTGCGCCGAGGGCAACATCACCACCGGCCTGACCGGCTGCACCTTCGGCGATCCCGCACTGAACGTGCCCATCCATACCTACACCCACGTGTCGGGCACCACCGGCGGGTACTCCGTGACGGGCGGCGTGGTCTACCGCGGCTGCCGCATCCCTGATCTCAAGGGCGCCTACTTCTTCGCGGAGTACGTCAACGGCAACATCTGGTCGTTCCGCTACGTCAACGGCGTGAAGAGCGATTTCCAGCTCCGCAACTCGACGCTCGGCACCTCCGCCGAGGGCGCCGTCGTGAACCAGGTGGTGGCCTTCGGCGAGGACGCCAACGGCGAGATCTACATCGCTGACCACGGCGGGCAGATCTACAAGATCATTCCCGCCGCCGGCGACGGCACGTGCGTCCCGCCGGTCATCGGCGACCTCGACGGCAACCTGGTCGTGAACGGCGCTGACCTGGGCCTGATGCTCGCCGGCTGGGGCGCCTGCGGCACGCCGTGCCCCGGCGACCTGAACGGCGACAACGTGATCAACGGCGCCGACCTCGGCACGCTGCTGAGCAACTGGACGCCCTGACCCCGCGCGGACCCAAGCATCCTGCAACCCATCCGCGCCGCGCGTCAATGACGCGCGGCGCGTTTCATTGGGGAAGGTTCTTCCCGCGTGCATGCGTAGAATCCGGCGAGAAGGGAAACACGATGTTCTCGAACGTATCCATCATCCTGCTCGCGCTCGCGGTCGTTCATGCCCCGGCTTGCACCGAAGCGTCGCCCGGCACGCCTGCGCCGGCGTCTGCATCCGCACCGCAGGCACCGTCGTCTTCGCCGCAGGCTCCCGCAGCCGCTTCCGCGCCGCAGGCCCGGCCCGCCGCCTCCGCACCGCAGGCGCCTTCCGGCATCCCGCTCCTCGTCGAGCCGCCGCTCGTCGATTTCGGCGTGGTCGCTCCCGGCACCAAGCACCCCGCGCGCTTCATGCTCCGCAACGCCGGCACCGAACCGCTCACCATTGCCCGTGCGCAGCCGAGCTGCAAGTGCACCGACATCTCCGACATCGCCGGCAAGACCATCCCGCCCGGCGGGCAGCTTGAGCTCACCGCGGCGCTCCAGGTGCCGAAGTCGCCGGGCGAGAAGGACGCCAAGGTGATGATCACCGTGGCCGGCAAGCAGGGCCTGGTGCTTGCCAAGATGGTGGCGGACGTCACGCAGCCGGTGCGTGCCACGCCCGCATACGTCGACGCGCTGAAGGGCGTGCAGGAGGGCGTCATCAAGCTCGCGTCCCTCGACGGCAAGCCCTTCAAGGTGACCATGGCCGGCGGCCGCGCGCCCGTCCTGGTGGGCTTCGATCCTGCCAAGGATGCACCGCGCGCCAGCTATGACCTCCGCTGGCGCACCGCCGACATCTCCGCCGGCCAGCTTCCGCAGTGGTGGGTGGTGGAGACCGACCGCACCGACTGCCCGCAGATTCCGCTGCGCATCCGTCATGAATCCACCGGCATCAAGTTCGATCCCGACCAGACCAAGCGCCTGTGGTTCCCGCCCGAGAGCATCGTCCTCGCGGGCGTGGTGAAGCCCGGGCAGACGGTGGATCTCGCCACCACCATCGAGTACCTGAATCCTGCGGCGCAGGGCGCCATCACCAACCCGGCGTGGGGCGACGTCAAGTCCATCGCCGCCCCCGGGAGCGACGGCACCGCGCAGCTCGTGGGTGCCACCAAGCGCTCGACGGACTTCGTCGACATCTCGTTCCGCTTCACGCCCGCGGCAGGACGCACGGGCTCGATGTACGTGCCCGTCTCGATCGAGACACCCACCGGGAAGGGCACCGTCTACGTGGCGGTGACGGTCACCCCGTGACCTTCGACCCGCAGTCCGTCTCCATGCAGGACGCGTCCGGCGTCGCCGCGCTGCTCGACGCTGCCGCGGAACGCATGCTCGCCGATCCGCTTCGCCGCGGCTCGTCCGTGTTCCTCCCCGCGCGCGGACGCATCCTCCTCACGGGCGACCTCCACGACAACCCGGTGCACTTCCGGCTGGTGCAGGACCTGGCGCGCCTGGACCGCTCGCCTGACAACCACCTGGTGCTGCACGAACTCATCCACGGCGAGCGCCTGGTGAACGGCGTCGACCTGAGCTACCGCATGCTCTGCCGCGTGGCGCAGCTCCTCCTGGCGAAGCCCGGACAGGTGCACGTGGTGCTTGCCAACCACGAGCTTGCGCAGGTCTT
>Ga0209400_1003754_pt1 | contig 10979 bp, 10 predicted proteins | sample M_130807_EF_Meta_FD_187313 | JGI IMG/M metagenome (GOLD analysis project Ga0209400, IMG submission 187313) | Freshwater microbial communities from Lake Montjoie, Canada to study carbon cycling - M_130807_EF_MetaG (SPAdes) (version 2) | ecosystem: Environmental > Aquatic > Freshwater > Lake... | reverse complement strand
GATGGAACAACTGGTTCAGCTGAATAAATGAGCGTTCGTCGTTCAGTTTTACCTAGCGGTCTGCGTATCGTTACTGAAGAAGTTCCTTCGGTACGCAGCGCCGCGATCGGTATTTGGGTAAATGTTGGTTCTCGTGATGAAACCCCGGCTGTTGCTGGGGCTTCTCACTTTCTAGAGCATTTACTATTCAAGGGAACTAAACGACGTAATGCATTAGAAATTTCTGCTTCCATCGAATCTGTTGGTGGCGAGATGAATGCCTTCACCAGCAAGGAGTACACCTGCTTCTACGCACGTGTAATTGACACAGATTTACCGATGGCAATTGATGTGGTTTCAGATTTGATTACATCATCAGTTGTTTCAGCACTAGATGTTGATGCAGAACGCAAGGTTGTCCTTGAAGAAATCGCAATGAGAGATGATGACCCCAGCGATTTAGTACATGATTTATATGCCGAGACCTATTATGGAGATACTCCGCTAGGCCGACCAATTCTTGGAACGATAGATTCAATTAATTCTATGTCCAGAAATGCTGTTTTTAATTACTACAAGAAGCGCTATTTGCCGCAGGATTTAGTTGTTGCCGTTGCAGGAAATATTAAGCACAAAAAAGTTGTTGCCATGGTTGAAGCTGCACTATCTAAAGATGGCTTCCTGGATGTGACTGGTGCACCTGTTATTCGACCTAGTACTCCTGTTAAGAAGAGTGCACAACAATCAGTAGGTTTAATCACCCGTCCAACTGAGCAAGCCCATATGTTCTACGGAATGGAAGGCGTTGCACGTCACGATGAGCGACGCTTTGCCATGGGAATTTTGGCATCAGCACTCGGTGGCGGAATGTCATCACGTTTGTTCCAAGAAATCCGCGAAAAGCGAGGGCTCGCATACTCTGTGTATGCATACGCCCAGCAGTTCGCAGGTAGCGGCCAAATAGGATTTTATGCAGGGTGTAATCCATCAAAGGCGATTGAAGTTGTTGAAATCATTCGGGAAGTGTTGGCAGATGTTGCCACTAACGGAATGTCACACGAAGAGATCGAGCGGGCAAAAGGTGCTGTTCGAGGATCACTTGTTTTGAGTCAAGAAGATTCAGGCTCTCGCATGAGCCGCATCGGCAAGAACGAGATTGTTTATGGCCACATCATGGGCTTTGATGAAATCTTAAAGGCGATTTCGGCGGTCAATTCGACAGACATCAAGGAAATTGCCAGCGACTTCTTAACAAAAACGCCTACGCTTGCTCTCGTAGGGCCATTTAAGTCTGAGTCCAAATTCGAGAAGGTGTTATGCCCATGATCAATGTTGCAGTGCTAGGTGCTCGTGGACGAATGGGTTCTGAGGTTGTTAAGGCTGTTGAAGCAGCCGAAGGATTAGCTTTGGTTGCCGCTCTAGATCTGGGTGATTCGATTGATCAGTTAAAGGATTCTGGCGCTCAGGTGGTTGTTGATTTCACTACACCAGATAGCGTGATGAAGAATCTGGAATTTTTGATCAATAATGGAATTAACGTTGTCGTTGGAACAACTGGTTTTGATGATGCAAAGCTTGCAACCGTTAAAGGCTGGTTAGCTGCAAATCCAACGGTGGGTGTATTAATTGCTCCGAACTTTGCAATTGGCGCAGTTTTAATGATGGAGTTTGCAGAAAAAGCCGCTCGGTACTTTGAATCTGCTGAAATTATTGAACTCCACCACCCAGCAAAAGTTGATGCACCTTCAGGAACCGCGGCGCGCACTGCAGAGTTAATGAGCGCTGCCCGCAAAGCAGCAGGACTTGGTCCAATGCCAGATGCCACTACAACTTCCCTTGATGGTGCTCGTGGCTCACTTGTGGGAGATATTCCAGTGCACTCTGTTCGTGCTCGTGGATTAGTTGCACATCAAGAAGTTCTTTTTGGCGGGCTAGGGGAGACCTTAACTATTCGTCACGATTCACTTGACCGTGCAGGATTTATGCCAGGAGTTATTCTTGGAGTACGAAAAATTATTAACAACCCAGGCCTAACCCATGGCCTAGATAAGTTCATGTAAGGAGCAACCCATGTCAAAAGATCAAATCACTATGTACGGCGCTGATTGGTGCGGAGATTGTCGACGCTCCAGTCGCTTATTTGAAGAACTCAATGTTGAATACACGCTAATTGATACTGATTCAGATTTAACCGCTGCTGACAAGGTCATAGAAATTAATGGTGGAGCAAAGTCGATTCCAGTAATTGTCTTCTCTGACGGTACTCACTTAACAGAGCCATCAGATAATGATCTAAAGGCAAAGCTAGTTTCGCTAGGGATTATCTAAAGCCAGCGATATACAGCTGCAGATGAAACTGCAGCTGAAAGCACAACGACCGGAAATGGCGCTTTAAGAAATAGCGCAATCATTGCAACAGATAAGCCAACTAGGCGTTGGTCAACCATTAGCTTTGATTTTTCGGAAAAAGTTTGCACGGCAACCAATGCGCTGAGCAATGCAATCGGAATCAATAGATTGATGCGTTGAATCTTGGGATGAGAAAGCCAGCGTTCTGGCACAGAGTGGCCCGAGTACTTCAGTGCAAAGGCAATAACGCTAGTTCCGATCGTTGCAATCCACAGTGTGTTCATCGTCTGCGCATTCATCGCTTGAGACCAATCACTATTGCGATAAATGCAGTTGCAATGATGGGCAAGCCCGCAGGCAAGATCGGGGTCATAGCGATTGCAAATAGAGCGCAACCAGTGGCCAATGCACGCTCAAAGTTTCCCGTTAATCGGGGCCACACTAAGCCCAAGAATGCTGCTGGAACTGCAGCGTCCAGACCAAATGCACGAATATCGCCCATTGCTTGAGCACCTAACGCACCAGCTAGTGTGAAGAGATTCCAAAATACAAAGACCCCGATGCCTGTGTACCAAAAACCTTTTCGCATGGCGTCATCGCCTTGAGTTTCCTGACCAAGTGCAACGGCGGTTGATTCATCAATAGTTATTTGTGCAGCAACGATTCTTTTTAATCCAGTAACTTTTAAACGAGGAGCCATGATGACTCCATAGAGTGCGTTTCGAACACCGAGTAAAGAAGCAGTAGCGATTCCACTAATTGCTGAGCCACTGGCTCCTAAAACACCAATAACAGCAAATTGAGATGCACCGGAAAAAGTAAGTAGTGATAGTAAGCAGCTTTGTAAAACGGTAAAGCCATTGGCCACTGCTGCTGCGCCAAATGCCACCCCATATGCACCGACGGTCAGTGAAACACTGAGCGAATCGCGTAATGTGGTGGAGGCAACCTTGGACACGCGGACATTGTGCCGTATAAATCCGAGGGCCGATAGGGGCAACTAGATAGGGTGCCTCCATGAGTGAAGAGATTATTTATCGTGATGACATGACCGTTGAATTGGTCAAAGCCAGTGCTAGTGATGCAGATGTTATTTGGGCTGCTCGTGTGTCAACAGCTGGTGAGCAATCGATGGAGGAAATTGGTGAAGATCCAGCGCGATCTGCTGGATTGATTAATTACTTGGCTCGCGAACGTCATGGTTCTCCATTTGAACATACATCAATGACTTTTTTTGTCTCTGCTCCTATCTTTGTTTTTCGTGAGTTTATGCGCCACCGTATCGCTTCATACAATGAAGAAAGTGGCCGCTACCGCGAACTAAGACCTGTTTTCTATATTCCCTCTGCCGAACGCAAACTTCTTCAAGTTGGCAAGACTGGTGCATACACCTTTGAAGATGGCACAAAAGAGCAGTTTGATATAACTGTTGCTGCCATGAAGGATGCCTACGTTGTTGCATATGAGAGTTATCAAAAGATGTTAGAAGCAGGCGTTGCTCGTGAAGTTGCTCGCGTGGTTTTGCCCGTAGCAACATATTCATCCATGTATGTATCCATGAATGCTCGCGCATTGATGAATTTCTTGTCCTTGCGTACCGCCCGCGAAGGTTCACATTTTCCTAGCTATCCTCAACGGGAAATTGAGATGGTGGCCGAGAAAATGGAAGCAGAATTTGCGAAATTAATGCCGCTTACATACGCAGCCTTTGAAAAGTCTGGACGAGTCGCCCCTTAAAACGGGTAGAGTTCACCGCATGACCATTACACCTCCTTTCGGACGGCTATTGACCGCGATGGTCACGCCTTTCACAAAAGATGGTGCGATTGATTGGGCAGGGGTTGAAACTCTTGCAGCTCACCTTGTAGCAAATGGCCACGAAGGAATTGTGGTTAATGGAACAACAGGTGAAGCCCCAACTACTAAATCCTCTGAAAAAGAGGAGATCATCCGCGTTGTTAGAAGCACAGTGGGATCTTCGATCAAAGTTTTATCAGGCGCTGGAGATAATGAAACTGAGTACTCCATCAATCAAGCCAAGCGCACCGAAAAAGCAGGAGCAGATGGCTTGCTTGTAGTTACTCCTTATTACAACAAGCCGCCACAGGCTGGAATTGAAGCTCACTTCCGTGCAGTTGCAGATGCAACCGATCTTCCGATGATGATGTATGACATTCCTGGTCGCACAGGTGTTCCAATCGAACCAGACACAATTGTTCGGTTAGCCGAACACCCACGTATCGTTGCTCTCAAAGATGCAAAGGGAGATGTTGCATCTACCTCATGGGTGATCAAGCGCTGCGGAATTCCTGTTTATTCAGGAGATGACATTCTCAACTTGCCACTTCTTTCTGTTGGGGCAGTTGGATTTGTATCTGTCTGCGGTCATACAGTTGGAAAAGATTTACGCGAACTACTAGATACCTGGTTTGCTGGAAATCAGAAGCGCGCTTTGGAAATTCACCAAAAGTTGTTGCCTGTTTACAGCGGCACCTTCCGTACACAAGGTGCGATCCTGACTAAGGCCGCGCTTACATTAATGGGCCTACCTGGTGGCCATACTCGTCTTCCTCTAGTCGATGCTACAGAGGCACAGATTGCGCAACTGCGTGAAGATCTACGTGCCGGTGGCGTTGCAGTTAACTAATGAATCATCCACATCCCAATTTAAGTACCCCGCCCAAGTTAGTTGATGGCGGTTTGCGCATTGTCGCACTCGGTGGCCTAACCGAAATTGGCCGCAACATGACTGTCTTTGAATACAAATCAAAGCTTCTTATCGTTGATTGTGGTGTTTTGTTTCCAGAAGATACCCAACCCGGCATTGATTTAATTCTTCCTGATTTTTCTTATATCCGTGATCGCTTAGATGATGTCGTAGCCATTTTCTTGACGCATGGGCATGAAGACCATATCGGCGCAGTTCCTTATCTTTTGCGTGAACGCGGCGATATTGCGATTTATGGTTCAGCGTTAACTCTTGCGCTTATTACTGCAAAATTAAAGGAACACCGCATCACACCGCTTACACGCGAGGTGAAAGAAGGTGGCACTGAGGACGTAGGACCTTTCACCTTGGAGTTTGTTGCTGTTAACCATTCAATTCCTGATGCGTTAGCTGTCGTCATCAATACAGGTGCTGGCCGAGTCTTGGCTACTGGTGATTTTAAAATGGATCAGCTTCCACTAGATGGCCGGATTACAGACTTACGAACATTTGCACGATTAGGTGAACAAGGCGTTGATCTGTTCATGGTGGATTCGACTAACGCCGATGTTCCTGGATTTACCCCATCAGAGCGCGAAATTATGCCCGCACTCAATCGTGTGATCTCATCGACTAAGCGCCGTGTCATCGTTGCCTCATTTTCTTCACATGTCCACCGTGTGCAACAAGTGATTGATATCGCAGCACAGCATGGACGCAAGGTTGTATTTATTGGTCGATCTATGGTTCGCAACATGAAGATTGCAGAAGACATGGGATATCTCAACGTTCCTGCAGATTTAGTAATCGATGCTAAAGATCTTGATCAATATGATGACAATGTCGTTTTGATTTGTACTGGTTCTCAAGGTGAACCAATGGCTGCGCTGTCTCGTATGGCTAACGGAGATCATCAGATTCGCGTGGGCGAAGGTGACACAGTAATTTTGGCTTCATCACTGATTCCAGGAAATGAAAACTCAGTCTTTCGAATCATCAATGAATTGACTCGATTCGGTGCCAAAGTGGTGCATAAAGCAAATGCCATGGTTCATGTTTCTGGCCACGCTGCAGCAGGTGAGTTGTTGTACTGCTACAACATTGTTAAACCTAAGTATGTGTTGCCAATTCACGGAGAATGGAGACACCTCAAGGCTAATGCAGAGCTCGCAATTCAATCTGGTGTTCCGCGAGAAAATACATTTATTATTGATAATGGCGTGGTGATTGATTTAGTAAATCATGAGGCAGAAGTAGTCGGCGCAATACCTGTGGGCTTTGTATTTGTGGATGGCCAGAGTATTGGCGATATCACTGAAAGTTCATTGAAGGATCGACGCATATTGGGTGAAGAGGGTTTCATTTCTTGTGTTGTAGTCATTGACTCTCAAAGCGGAAAAATAGTTGCAGGGCCAGATATCCATGCACGTGGATTTAATGAGGACGCTGCAATGTTTGATGAAGTAAAATTGCGAATTGAAAAAGCCCTTGCAGCAGCGGTTGTCGATGGGATCAACGGAACCCATCAGCTATCTCAAATAGTGCGCAAGACAATCGGAGGATGGGTTGGGGGAGAGCATCGTCGAAAGCCGATGATTGTCCCTGTGGTTATTGAAGTTTAAAGCGCGGCGCGCCTAGTAGGTTCCAAATTGTTCACCCTTTACGATCGTCCGTGTGGCAAAAAGAAAAAAAGCTAAATCTAAGTCAGGTGCGGTAACAGCAGCACTTGGTCGTGGCATCGCTGCTACGTGGCGGTTTATCGCCAAGTCACTCGGAAAGAGCGTTCGCTTTATTGCTCGTGGTGCCAGAGATTTAGATCCAGCACATCAACGAGATGGAATTGCATTTCTAATCTTAATTGCAGCCTTACTTGCATCTGCTGGAACGTGGTTTCACTCCGACAATCTTCTTGGCCGGGCGGTCTATTCAGTTATATATGGTGGATTTGGTCGCGTTGGATTTGTTGCGCCACTGGTGCTTATTTATTTCGCATTTAGATTATTTCGTGTTCCCGAAGATTCAAAGGCCACGGGCCGAATAATTATTGGAACCCTGGCTTTGCTTCTGTCATCTACTGGATTAGCCCACCGATTCAATGCCTCAACTGGAACGGGTGCTACTGCAATGCGAGAGGGCGGGGGATGGTTGGGATATGCCGTCACAAAGCCACTAGTCGGACTAACGACAGTGCTGGCAGAACCAATTCTCTACATTGTTTTCATCTTTGGATTATTAGTAATTACTGCGACTCCAGTTTCCGAGGTTATTGCTCGCATCTCAAATTCAGGTAAGTGGCTGTGGTCCAAACGTCCTGAAAGAGCAGAACGAGTTGAAGAAGAGTTTGAAATTACAGATACCCCGCCCTTTGACACACCAGTTGTTGGGGTATGGAATGAACCTGAACCTGAAGAAGAAGAAGAGCTTGATGAGGAAAGTTTTGATGAAGAGTTCACAATCCCAGTACCTGTTTCTCCACTTGCCCATAATGTTGAAAATACAGTCGCAGCAAAGCGACCAGAACAATTGTTGTTAACAGCAGATGTTGTCTATGAACTTCCAGCTCCTGATATTTTGCGAGCTGGGCCTGCTGCTAAGGCAAAAAGCAAAGCTAACGAGGTCGTCGTTGCTGCTTTAACTGAGGTTTTTTTGCAGTTTGAAATTGACGCACAAGTAACTGGTTTTATGCGTGGTCCAACAGTTACCCGATATGAAGTTGAGCTTGGAAATGCGGTAAAGGTAGAGCGCATAACTGCACTTGCAAAGAATATTTCTTATGCCGTTGCCAGTAGCGATGTTCGCATCCTGTCGCCAATCCCGGGTAAGTCTGCCGTCGGAATTGAAATTCCTAATGCTGATCGGGAAATTGTGGCGTTAGGCGATGTTTTGCGCTCAACTGTGGCAGGTCAAGATCTGCATCCAATGCTGGTTGCCTTAGGCAAAGATGTTGAGGGTAACTATGTTTGTGCAAATCTTGCCAAGATGCCTCACCTTTTAGTTGCTGGTGCAACGGGCGCAGGTAAGTCTTCAATGATTAACGCCATGATTACCTCGATATTAATGCGCTCAACTCCTGATGATGTGCGCCTAGTTCTGATTGATCCTAAGCGCGTAGAGTTAAATGCATATGAAGGTATTCCACACCTTATAACTCCAATTATTACCAACCCTAAAAAAGCTGCAGATGCTTTAACGTGGGTCGTGCGCGAAATGGATCTTCGCTATGAGGATCTATCAACATTTGGGTTTAGGCACATTGATGACTTTAATAAGGCGGTTCGTGCTGGAAAGGTAGTCCCACCAGCAGGCAGCGATCGCACGATTGAGCCATACCCGTACCTACTTGTCATTATCGATGAGTTGGCAGATTTGATGATGGTTGCAGCAAAAGAGGTTGAAGAATCAGTTGTGCGTATTACTCAGTTGGCGCGCTCTGCTGGTATCCATTTGGTATTGGCAACACAGCGACCATCAGTAGATGTTGTTACTGGTTTGATTAAGGCAAATGTTCCATCGCGCCTATCTTTTGCAACAAGCTCACTTGCCGATAGTCGAGTTATTTTGGATACACCGGGTGCTGAAAAGCTAGTAGGGCAAGGCGATGCTTTGTTTATTCCAATGGGTTCTAGCCGGGCGATAAGAATCCAGGGAGCATATGTTTCAGAGCGTGAAATTGAAGCGGTCACAACCCATGTGAAGAAGCAGTTAAAACCGCGATATCGCGATGATGTGACCGCACCTGTTAACCATATGAAAATGGTTGATAAGGAAATTGGTGATGATCTAGATGAGCTGTGTCAGGCAGTTGAACTTGTAGTGGGAACTCAATTTGGTTCAACATCCATGTTGCAAAGAAAATTACGAATTGGTTTTGCCAAAGCTGGACGCCTTATGGACTTAATGGAGTCTCGGGGAATTGTTGGACCTTCAGAGGGTTCTAAGGCACGCACCGTAATGGTCAAGCCTGATGAACTTGATTCTGTGCTTGCAACCCTTCGCGATTATTAATAGAAGGTAAACAAGGGGGGAAGTAACCCTCTTTCACCCCTTTTTCTCACGCTTGCATCTATTCACCCTCACCTGTTCTGCTTTAGAATTAGGACTCACCCCATTGCCAGTTTGAGGATTAGTTCATGTCTCTTGGATCTTTGATTACTCAAGCACGAAAGAGTGCTGGGCTGAGTATTGAAGATCTTTCTGCATCCACAAATATTCGCGGTTCACTATTGCGTGAGATGGAATCGGATTCGTTTGGTAATTGCGGTGGCGAAACCTATGCACGTGGTCACATACGAAATATTGCAACAAAGTTAGGTGTCGACCCACTCATTTTCATCGCTGCATTTGAAGAAGAACAGATGCAGGTGGATAGATCCATGCAAGATTTGCTTGTAGAAAAAGGCGTGATGAAAGAACCTCAAGAAGCTCGTAAAGTTTCTTGGAAAGTTTTGGCAACTATTTCAGTCTCATCCTTATTTGTAGTCGGTTTGGCACAAATAATTATTTCAAACACATCATCTCTGGATATACCTGAACCGATAGCGACTACTTCAGAATCAGCAAGTCCTACTCCTTCTGCTTCGGCAAGTGGAGCGACCCCCACTGAGGAAGCAACTGTTTCAACGGGAACTGGTGTCGAACTAGTTATTACTGCAACTCGTGCAAAAAGCTGGCTCTTTGTATCTGATGCATCAGGACGAACACTCTTTAGTGGCCAAATTGCCCGCGGTACCACTAAAACCTTCAGCGCTGAACTCTCTCTCAACGTAAAAGTTGGCAATGCTGGTGGTGTTGATCTAACCGTTAACGGTAAATCGGTCGATCCAATCGGTGCCGATGGCGAAGTTGTTAGCGTGTCGTATGGAGTAGATTCTTAATAGCCTTAAACAGGGTAAGATTGCGCAAATGAAGCGCACCGTTGCAGTAGTCACACTTGGATGCGCACGAAACGAAGTAGATTCTGAAGAACTAGCTGGCCGCTTAGCAGCCGATGGCTGGACCCTTGTTGATGATGTTGAATCAGCTGAGGTCGCACTTGTGAACACATGTGGTTTTATTGAGTCAGCCAAGAAAGATTCCGTGGATGCCCTTTTAGAGGCTAATTCACTCAAGGGTCATGGGGTTACTCGCGCAGTTGTTGCAGTCGGCTGTATGGCAGAACGTTATGGAAATGAGTTAGCAGCTGCACTTCCTGAAGCAGATGCAATCCTAGGATTTGATGATTACAAAGATATTTCTGCACGCCTGCAATCAATTATCGCCGGTGAATCCCATAAGTCACACGTGCCAAGAGATCGCCGGGCCTTGCTGCCGATTGCCCCAGTTGATCGCGCAGATGCCCGCGAGAGTGAAGAGTTTTCAAGAAAGCGTTTAGGCAATGCACCTTGGGCTCCGTTAAAGATTGCTTCTGGCTGTGATCGACGTTGCTCATTTTGTGCGATTCCATATTTCCGAGGATCTTTTATTTCAAGGCGTCCCACCGACATCATCAAAGAGGCGCGTTGGTTGGCTGAAAATGGCGTCACAGAACTGTTCTTAGTTAGTGAAAATACAACCTCGTATGGAAAAGACTTAGGCGATCTCCAGTTGATGGAAAAGATCTTGCCGGATATCGCAGCCCTGCCTGGTGTGGAGCGCGTGCGCTTGTCTTACCTGCAGCCAGCTGAAATGCGCCCGACGCTGATTCAAGCCATGATTGCAACAGATAAAACTGCGCCGTACTTCGATTTATCTTTTCAGCACACCAGTCCAACGGTGCTTCGCAGGATGCGCCGCTTTGGTGATAGCGAAAAGTTCTTACATTTGATCAGCCAAGTGCGTGCGGTGTCGCCAGAGGCCGGAATTCGTTCAAACTTTATAGTTGGTTTTCCAGGTGAAACTCAAGAAGATTTTGATGATCTGGCCGACTTTATTACTAAGGCAAAGTTAGATGCTGTTGGAGTATTTG
>Ga0209400_1003752_pt1 | contig 10984 bp, 15 predicted proteins | sample M_130807_EF_Meta_FD_187313 | JGI IMG/M metagenome (GOLD analysis project Ga0209400, IMG submission 187313) | Freshwater microbial communities from Lake Montjoie, Canada to study carbon cycling - M_130807_EF_MetaG (SPAdes) (version 2) | ecosystem: Environmental > Aquatic > Freshwater > Lake... | reverse complement strand
CATAGTATTATATGTCTTTCCAGTTTTTTTACTTTTTATTATTTCTACTGTCTTACATTCTATCTTAGGTATATTATCCATTTTCTCCAGTCCTACTTAACAAAGCATAAGAGATTTGTCCAGAGATAGCATTTGCTGTATCTGCTTGAAACAGTAAATAATCTCCTTCTTCTAATATGAGAGCATTATGTACTGCATTATCGTGTGAATCTGCTGGAACATTTGTATGATAAAATTTATACGAAGTGGATGCTGATAAATCATAAAAAAAATAGTCTACTGTTTTTGCACTATTTGTATCATTAGTAACAGATATCTCTTTTATAATTGCAACGGTTGATGTGCTAATAGTTAATACTGTTGTTGAACTTGATGTGGTTAAATCGTAACCTTTATTTTTATAATTAATAGCCATTAGTCTTTTGGTCCACTAAATAGAAACCAAGTAAATGCTTCCATTTCATCTTTTAGATCTTTTTGAAATCCAAAGTTTAATTGATTTTTAATTGTAGTAACTGATTCTAATATTTGTCTTTGATTGTCCACACTATATTCTTGTGTGGGTTCTGGTACGTATGCTGTAATTTTTGCCATTATCTTCTTCCTCCTGCTTCAATATCTAGTCTTAAAGTTCCATATCTCCAGTTACTATCTATTGCATCATTTGCTATTTTTAAACTCACCTGTCTTCCTCTAACTCTAGTATCTACTTTATCAGTTGATGAAGTAATAGTAAAGGGGCCTGTAATAGAAGGCGGTGTCGTTGAAGGTGTTGAATCAGAGTCCGCGGGATAATCTCTAAAGAATAAAGTAACTATTGCATCTCCTTCTAGATTTTTAAAGTCCGGTATAAATCTTTTAACTCGCATAATTAATTGACCATCTCCACCTAAACCTTGTTCAGATATATCATAGTCTCCTGATCTAACATAAGCGGAAATTGCAGTTTCAACTCCATTAATATCAACCTCATTAACACCTGTTTCATGTGACCAATATTTAGAAGAACCTACAGCATTTGTTACACCATTAATGGTTGGAAATGTTGGAGTGCCCGTTGCATTATATTGAGTTGCATAAGGTAGATCATAAGTAATTGAATCTTGATAACTTGTTCTAGCTAAGGATCCAACGGCCCAAGTATTCTCAACAAAGTTATATACAACATTTCTATCTACTTGAGCAGAACCATATTTTGCATAATTCCAACCAACTTCATTATATAATGAATTGTGATATGCATAAGAAATTTGATTTGCATCATAATTAATTCCTAAATTATCTCCATCTGTTGTAAATACAAAATCTTCAACTAAAGAAGGTATTTGTTTTACCGTACCATCAAATGCAAAGAAACCTCCTCCAAAACCCATCCAAAACACAGCACCTTGAGCAAATATCATAGCATGTTGGCCAAGACATCCACAGTTTGTACCAACCTGTCTAATAGAGAATGTAAATGGTGGACCTACAAATTGTATAGTGTAAGCTGCTTGATCCGTTAATACTAAAAGATAATCTTTTCCTTGTATAGCTCCTATAATTGTATTTCCAGTATCTAATCTAAAGGTACCTGCCGTATTAGTTACTTTTGGAGTCCATGTACTAATATCTTCTTGATTTGAAAATCTTATAAGCATTGGATCAAAGGTTGTAGTATCTCCAATTGTAGATTCAGTTCCCATTGCAAACAAATGCCTATCGCGATCAGACACAATCGTCATAATAGATTTTGTAGGTGCTCCACTTACAACAGTTGCTCTTACAGTAAGGCTAGCTGCAACAGATGGATCCCAAGTATAAGTTTTTCCGTTCTTGACTGTAGCAACAAGTATCTGGCCAAAGTTATCAAGCGACCAGGAACCAGGATCTAAACTAACAGTAGTTACAGAAGACTCTTCACCCCAATCTTGCCAAGATGTTGCATTAGTCACAGTTGCGGCTGTTAAATGTGAAGCCGCAGTTGTACCATTAGCACCTCTTGTACATCCTAAAAACTGTGTTGCACTTTTACTTGTATAAGTAATTAATTCAGTATCAATATCTATTCTTCCAGATGCCGGAAATGCTGCAGCTGAAGTAACTGTAATAGTTGTAACAGAATTATTGATTGCTCCATTTAATGTAGTTGCTACACTTGGAATAACTACTCCACCAAATAATCCAGTTCCCCATCCATAAGCAGGTGTTTGAAATGTAGGACCAATAAATACATAAGGAGTCATTGTTAAAGTTCCACCTGCAGTCACACCAGTTCCAGTTTCAGCACTTGCCATTGTAACTGTAAAAGTATTTGCTGTCGGCGTTGAAATTACTTGAAAAGTATTTGTTGTAAAACTTGCTGATGTAAAACTTGTTGTAGGTGATCCTGGAGTTGTAACACTTGTAAATATTATATAGTCTCCAGCAGTTAAAGAATGTGCTGTTAAATTAATTGTAACAGTTGTAGAAGATGTTATTGATGTATAAGTGGCCCCAGTTAAAGCTGTACCAAGTGGTGTAATATCAAAAAATTGACCTTCATAATAAATAACTAATAATTTAGAAGATCCTAAAGCTGCATATTTTTTACCATCTAAGGCTGTCCATGTATGCTGGTCTCTAACAGGGCCTGCTAATGTATATTGATTTAATTGTTGCCAACCACCTATTTTTTGTGGTTCTCCATACCTAAATCTAACATTATCACCATCAATCCATTGCCCTTCGGCTCCGGTTGCAGTCTGTTGTTTATTGAATCCAGGCTTAAACTGTATTTTTTGTAATGGCATAAGATATCCTTATACCACCAAATTCGTTGATTTATACTATTTTCTTAAAGGTGGTATTCCTAATAGAGGTCTCTTATCATATAAATTTGAATCTGCAAACTGTCCATTTACATGGTTATAATGTAAGAAAACTTGAGCACAAATGTTACCCGTAAATTCTTCTCTCCAATGTTCTAATTCACATCCAGAATATACTAACATATCACCTGGTTCTAAATCTACTTTAATACCTTTTGGAGCATCTGGTTTTATTATATTTTTATATTCATCAATTACATTATTACTTCCTGTTGTATCTAAATATATAGTCCAAGGATCACCACCTAGATTTAACGTTGTAGATATTTCACAAGATGGTCTATCTTTATGTCTCTTTAAAATAGAGCCCTTCTCGTACACGCGCGCGTACGAGTACGTGGGTATTAAATCTAAATTAGTTTCTTTTTTCATTATAGGCATTACTTTCATAAGTAATGTTTCCATAGCGAAATCTGAATAATGAGAATATACATTTGGAACTTGTTTATCCTTCCAAGTACCAAATAATGAATTTTCAGCAATTATGTTATTTTTATACATATAATTAACAGCATCACGTTTGAGTAGAAAATAGTTAAATATAAAATTAGCAAGTTCATATGGAACTGCTTTTTTAATTACTTGATATTTGTTTTGTGCAAAACTCATACGAACATTCCTCTCTGTAAAAAATTAAACGACACTGATATTCTTATATCATTAGATTGATTTGGATCAACACAATGATTTAACCATGATGGAAACATTATAAGTCTTCCAGCAACAGGTTGAAAATGTACTTCATTCCATAGATGTATAGGTAATTCTCCTTGTTTTCTTTTAGGTCTAGATATTAAACTACAAGGTTTAGGATCTTCAACTTTTAAATGGCCACTATTAATAGGTGCTTTAATATAATACACTCCAGACCATAATGAATTAGGATGAGTGTGTGGTCTATTATATCCACCAGGTGGATTGATATTGGCCCACATGTTGCCAAGAAAAGGTTCATTGTCTAATAATTCATCTTTATAAATAAATGCTTGTGCTTCATATAATAAATCAACTAACATTTTATATTCAGGTTTAGTATGCATATCTGTTGTACTATGCCAACCTTTCATATTAGTTCTAACTTCACCTTTATCTTTTTTAGACCAATCTACAATGTTTTGTTCTAATTGATTATTAAATTCTGGTGTACCTACATCTTTGACATAGACTGGTGTTGCAAAGTATAATTCTCGGTTCATTTAAATGGTGTTCCTCCAAACCACATAACAAGTGATCTTCTAATTCCTTTAGTAATTGGAACTACTCTATGTCTAATAAATGATGCAAAGAAGATAGCTTGACCTTGTTTAGGTCTTGCAATTTTTCCATCTGACATTAATTCAAGTCCTCCACCTTCAAATTCTGATTCATGTGATAATAAACAAGTCATAGAAATTTTTCTAACCGGTGGTTCACTTACACAATTAACATCTGAATCTATATGCCAATCATAAAATCCACCTTCTGGATATTCTGTGTATTGAGCAGGTTCTGTAATTTGCATTCCTTCAAATCCAAAATGATTACTATTTGTTTGTTTCATAATACGTTCTAGTGTTTCATACATTTCTGGCATCTTATTAAATGGTATCCAACTAATGTGAGATGTTCTAGTTTTAGTATCAACCACCCCAGCTGCTCCACCGCCTCCTCCTACTTGTCCATTTTGCACTGGTTCAGAACGTCCTGCATTTATAATCAACTGACATTGTTCTGGTGTAAATATAGATCCTGTCGTTTCAACAATTAACGATTTCCATTTTGGTTCTGTAATTATCATAGTGCTCCTCTATTCATAATTGGATTATACAATACATCGCAGTTAGCTGCTAATGTTCGTCTTGTGTCATTTGTTCCATTAAATGGATACACGCAATGGCGCATATCATATGGAAATACATAAAAATCTCTTAACTTCATTGGTGGTTGATAATCAACTTTAGCAAATTGACCTGAAGAAGATCCAAGTATTTGCAATTTACCATTTGCTGGTTCTCCACTTGCTGAATACTCTACCCCATAAGTATTTGGTAATTTTAAAATCATGACTGAAGATAAACCTGTAAACAAATTGCCTTGATGTACATGCACCGGATTATATTCATGTGCTTTCATTTCATTTACCCACATTGAATTTAAATGAGTTTTATAATCTTTAATATGATTAAATTCTAAATAATGAGTAAACATTTCCATGAACCAATCTAATACATTTTTTGGTAAATGATTATGTCTTTTCATTCTAGATTCATCTTCACCATCATAAAATAAAGAATGCTCATCTTTAATCTTACCTACTAATTGTTCATTTGCTGGTTCTAATTTATTAAATTTTTGTTCATATATTTGATTGATTGCATAATATATATCTAAAGGTGTTTCATATCTTAAAATTGATTGTCCAAGGAATGTAAAGTTAAAGTTCATAGTCCCATTTCTTTTCTAATTTTAGTAGCAGATATTTCTTGTATTTCTTTTGGTAATACAATCTCTTCAATCTTATAACCAACACCTCTACCATAACAAATGTTTGTAATATTAGGAACTTTTATAACTTCAAATTGACCTGTGTAATCTTTAAGTTTTTCCTCAATTCGTTGTTTTATTTCATCAAATACAAATGGATTATCTTTTGTAGTAATTTGATCTCTAACCATAATACAAACTTGGCCCGTCTTCTTTAATATCTCTTTAAATAAAGCTAAATGACCATCATGAAATGGCTGCCAACGTCCAAGCATTTGTGCTGTTGGTTTAGAGTAGTCCATGTATCTCCTTTATAATGTTATCATAATTAAAATCTTTTATTTCAAAATCTACTTTTTTAGGTTTCTCAAATACTTTATTCGTATCTTCAAATCTTCCTTTATCAATTGTATTCATCCAAATCTTCATATCATAGAAAGATCTATAAGATTCAAATGGACAAACAAAATCTATAACTACATGATTAACTGCAAGATCACACATAGTCATCATACGATTAGCTTGTCGTCTTCTTCCCGCTTCTGTAAAATCCCAATCTTCAAATAACTTTCTAATTTCATCAGCATTAAAGTGTGGTATCTTTTTTCCTTCTATTAATTTCTTTGCAAAAGAAGTTTTACCAGATCCTGGTAATCCAAATATTAATATTCTCATAATACGATGTGCCCGTACGCGCGCGCGATACTTTCAGGTATCATTGCTCGGTAAGGATTTGATTCCTTTCTAATCTCTTCTCTAATAGTATGCATTCTATTTCCAACAACTGTATCGTCATAACCTATACCATTAACTTTAAATTGATTCAAGGTCTTGAAGTTATGATTAAATCTAGTTATCTCTAAAAAATCATATATCTTATTAATTTGATTTTCCGTATCGTTTACTAATTCATCATATTTAAGAAAATGACACATATGTTTATGTTCTGGTTTTAATGCATTTTGAATTGCAATAAGATCTTTAGAAATTGCACCATCCACATTCATTAACATCCAAAGCTTTTCTTCTATTGTTTTCTTTCCAAATTTATTAGGAAATGCAGAAGGTTCTGTTTCAAACCATTTAATATAAGATGCTAAAACATCTAATAGATCTCTCCAAATAACAATGCACTTTATAGGTTGACCTAAATGTTGTTTCATTAACATTAGATTACCTGGTGTCATTACAGGACCACGATCAATAATATATTTATAATTCCAATCTTTATAATAAGAACTATAAACGTTTGAAAGCACGTTATCTAATGATTTATGATCTGGATAATTTTTAAATACATCTGTTTCTTTTAATAGAAACACATCTTTCATTATTTCTAATGTAATAGAATTAGCAGTCACCGCTATGTCTGGGTTTTGATTCATTATAGAACCAAATAAAGTGTTACCTGATCTTGGTAGCGCTAATAAGAAGAAGATCTTCTTATGAGTTTTGCTTTCCATAAGTAATAGATTCTTTCTTGTCATATTTCAATTCACCTGATTTTTTGACTCTTTCTATTGTTTCTAACTGACCTACCACATTAAATACTTCTGGTTGAGATGATCCTGAAGTTAATGTTTTAGCTTTGTTTAAATATACTTGATGATATGTTTCTAATTGATGTTCATTTACATTTTTATCATTAAATGTACCATCATTAAATTCTAACTTTAATTTAGACCACATATTAATTTCTCTCATTCTATCTTTTGCAACAGCTTCCATATTAGCTTTAGAATATATCTTTTCATCTAAATCTATTTTATAATTTTCTAATTTATATTCATCTGTTTCAGTTTCTATTTTTTTAGTTAGCCATTTAATTTTAGCTTCAACTCTTCTGTAATCAAAAGACAATGACATTAGATTTTCAAGAAATACACTTTGTTCTCTAACACATTGCCAATATTTAGAAGCATTATTTGGATAACGATTATCTTGTAATACTGAAATTCTAGCTTCTGTTTCAGTTCTAAATATTTGTTTTTTAGTCCACGTATCTCGAAGTTCATCCACCATTCCCTTAAATGATTTTAAATCATTAGGTTCAAGTAGATTATTAAGGTGTGTTTCTTCTTGTTGTATAAGTGATTTTATATCTCTCTTCTCTGTCATGAGATGTATATAAGCTATGCTAACTTAAATGTAAAGGTCTTACGAAGTTGTTATTGTTCTTGTTTGTAATCCACTTGAAGGTCCTGTCCATTCTTCAACTAATGCTGTATAAGCTGTTCCCGTATATCCACCTATTGCTAAAGCTAATGGTTGAGTGCCTAAACCCGCTGCACCCGATCTTGTATTGGACATTGATGTAGAATTTGTCCAAGTAGTTCCATTATAAAGTTCAGTAGCAGCAGTGTAAGAAGGAGTTGTTCCACCAAATCCAACGGCTGCAGTACTCGAAGCACCTGCTCCACTTAACCCACTTCTAGCTGTGTTCATATTTCCACCTGCTGTCCAAGTTGATCCATTAAAAGAATCTGTCGTAGCTATATTTGTGGCTGGAGCTGGATATTGTGCTCCTCCAAAAGCTAATGCAGATGTTTGAGTTCCAGCAGATCCCAAACTACGTCTAGCTGTAGGTAATCCTGTTGGATTAGCTGTCCATGTTGAACCATTAAATAATTCTGTATTTGTGTAACCTACTGGAGCTGGAAAACCACCTGGTCTACTTCCACCAAAAGCAAGTCCCGCTGTTTGAGTTCCTGCACCACCTAAATTATTTCTTGAAGTATTTAAACCTCCTGTATTTGTCCAAGAAGTACCATCATATTTTTCTGTATTTGTATAAAGTGTAGGAGGTGGTTCATAATATCCACCAAAACCTAATGCTGCAGTTTGAGTTCCACATGAACCCATAGTTGTTCTTTTAGTTGCCATACTTCCTCCTGCTGTCCAAGTAGAACCATCATATTCATTTGTTGCTGTAGTTCTATCATCAGCAGGCGCGTTAAAACCTCCAAAATTTAATCCAACAGTTTGAGTACCTGCTGCCCCACTACCAGAAACAGCAAATGGATAATTTCCACCGCTTGCCCACGCTGCTGCAACAACTACAGTTTGATAACCTTTTAAAGTATTGCTTGTTGAATTATACCAAATCTGACCTTCAACTGGATTTGCTGGATCCGAGCTTACTATTAAAATATTCTGTCCTTGTATTCCTGTGTATGCTGTCATTATGTTACTGTTACTGTTTTAGTTTGTGCCACTATTCCTGACCATTCTTCTGTGGCTGTTGTTCCAGAAGCTGGTGGATGACCACCAAATACAAGTCCTGCTGTTTGAGTTCCATTACCAGCTACAAAACGTCTTGCTGTTGCCATACTTGAAGGATTAGTTGTCCAACTAGTTCCGTTATATAGTTCTGTTGCTCCTGAATTAGTATTACCTGGAGCTGCAGTTCCACCTGCAGCAATTGCTGCTGTATTTGTTGCACCAAATCCAGCTAATCTTGATCTAGCTGTATTTAAAGAAGGAGTACTTGTCCAACTTGTTCCATTATAAGATTCTGAAGAACTTGTATGACCTGCAGGAGTTAAATAACCACCAAAACCTAAAGCAGCAGAATTTGTTCCTGCACCTCCTAAAAATACTCTACTTGTATTCATGTTACCACCTGCTGTCCAAGCGCTTCCATTCCAAGATTCTGTTACATTTGAATATACTGCTGGTCCATTAAATCCTGCAAAATTTAATGCAGCTGTTTGAGTTCCACAAGAACCACAACTACTTCTTGCTGCTGGTAATGCTGGTGAAGAAGTCCATGTTGTTCCATTAAAAGATTCTACGTTTGTAACTCCATAAGGAGCTGGACTTGTAGATCCACCAAATGCTAAAGTTGCTGTTTGATTTCCAGCTTGTCCAATATAACCTCTTGCTGTTGTAAGAGTAGCTGGTGAATTAGTCCAAGTTGAACCATCATATAATTCTGTATTATTTTTATATATACCACCACCTGTATAACCACCAAAACCTAATGCTGCAGTTTGAGTACCTGTACCAGATAATGCATATCTACCTGTTCCTAAAGCACCACCGCTCGCCCAAGCGTTGACTGTACTTAATTGATTAACTTTTAATGTTGCAGACGTAGAGTTATACCACACCTGACCGACTTGAACGTCAGTTGGATCACTTGCTAGATACTGGACTTTTTGTCCATATAGTCCATAGTAAGTAGTCATAAAAATTTTATTCTAAAACGATAGCAGTTGGTCGTTGTTTATTAAACGGTTGTTGCTTCTGTTCATCAGGTAAAGCGTCCCACGCTGCTTGAGCCGCGGTAACTTCTACATCGACTATTGCTTGCGCTTCTGCTTTTGTTTTAAAAGATCCAGCTACTTTATTAACCCAAAGATTTGCATCTTGGTTATTCGCTGGTATCTGCCAAACATTACCTGGAAACCCAGAAACTTGGTATTTAGATGCATCATCGTGTGTGATAAATCCTTTTCCCCAACATTCTGCTACACAGTATTTATATGCCATGTTTCCTCCTTAATTAGTTTGTTTTTATACCATTTTTCATAATCATTGTATATTACGAAGTCGTTATTGTTTTAGTTACTGGAGAACCGGGGCCTGTAAAAGCTTCTGTGGATGTTATACTTCCAGGTGAACCACCAGCTACTAATCCAGAAGGTTGAGTTCCCATTGCTCCTCTAAAACTTACGGCATTTGACATGGCCGTACTATTTGTCCAACTTGTTCCATTCCATAATTCAGTACTTGCTGCTGGAGCTGGTCCAGAAGCACAACCTGCAGCAACTGCTGCTGTTTGAGTTCCAAAACCTCCTCTACCTTGACCTGCATTGTTTAAAGAACTTGTAGCAGTCCAACTCGATCCATTCCAAGAATTAGAAGTAGCTACAACAGCTGTTACATATCCTCCAAATCCTAAAGCCGCTGTTTGTGTTCCACAACCACCCACATCTCTTGTTGATGCTGGATAATTTGCAACACTTGTCCAATTTGTTCCATTATAAGCTTCCGTTGCATTACTAGTTCCAGGTGCTGCTGTATACCCCCCAAATCCTAATGCTGCTGTTTGTATTCCTGCACTACCCATCATTCCTCTTGCGGTATTCATTGAATTAACATTAGTCCAAGTTGATCCATTAAATTTATCTGTTGTAGTAAGAGCAGCTCCAGTGGGAGCTAGTTTACCACCAAACGCTAATCCAGCTGTTTGAGTTCCTGCTCCACCTGGTCCTCTTCTTGCACTAGGTAATGCACCCGTACTTGTCCAACTAGAACCATTATATATTTCTGCTGAAGATAAATCATAAGGAGAAGATGGATAAGCCCCACCAAATATTAATCCTGCTGTTTGAGTACCTGCTGCTCCCATTCTATATCTTCCAGTTCCTAAATTACCACCACTCGCCCAAGTTCCTGATGTTGTAACTGCTGCCAACTTAAATGCATACGTTGCATTATTATACCAAACTTGTCCTTCGTCTGATGGAGATGGGTCTGTTGCTACAGATTGAACTGCAAAACCATTTATACCTTTATAAGTAGTCATGGTTATTTAGTTTGTAATAGCCAGCCTTGAGTTGCATCAACGTATACAAGTGTAAATCCTGCACGTTCAACTGACACTGTTAGATCTGTTGCGTCGCCTTGAATTTTGTGTCCGTTACGAGCGACAGTTAAATTGTTAG
>Ga0209400_1003751_pt1 | contig 10984 bp, 21 predicted proteins | sample M_130807_EF_Meta_FD_187313 | JGI IMG/M metagenome (GOLD analysis project Ga0209400, IMG submission 187313) | Freshwater microbial communities from Lake Montjoie, Canada to study carbon cycling - M_130807_EF_MetaG (SPAdes) (version 2) | ecosystem: Environmental > Aquatic > Freshwater > Lake... | reverse complement strand
TTGTTTTTATATCCCAATATCTTTACAGGAGGAAGTATGAAAAATACACCAGCGTTCCCGTTTGTTGCCGAAGATGAGTCAGGCATGATGATAAACATGGGCATGACCTTGCGTGATTACTTTGCGACAGGGGCTATGCAAAACTTTGCAGATGAAATTAGTTCTCAATCTGACCAAGAAAAGTTTGACAAAGTTGCAGAAGGCGCATATCGCATGGCAGACGCAATGATGAAAGCGAGGGAACAATGAACTGGCCATTTCCAAACTCAGTAGTTCCTAATTCATTAGAAGATTTAATGGAGCAGGGCGTAACAAGAACTTTAAACGGCAGAGAAATTATTCTTGCACCATATCCAGGCGCCAATTATCGGATTGGATGGGTATATAAAGACACAGGCCTACCACCAACAGAAGAGGAGATAAGCAATGATTCACACTGATGAAGACGACGAGTTTGCACGTATTGAGCGTGAGAATTCTATGAAAGGCCAACCTTACCATTGGGAAGCCGATGCCATAAAAGCCGCAATAAAGATAGAGCGTGAGGCGTGTGCTCAGTTACGTCACCAGCTTACCCCGTTTGATTTACATAACCGATCTGAAATGCTTGGTGTTATTAATCAAGCTCTTGATGACTACCAAAACTTAATTAGAGCAAGGGCAAATACATGATTATCAAACGCAACATGGCAATCGACAGCCTGACAAAGGTCTGTGACGAAAGCCTAAAACTTATTAAAGAACTGATCGAGGCCGATAACGAAACCTACGGCAAGGGCTACGAAGATGGCATGGCGGCTCAGGCTAAAGTGCAACAAACGCTCAGGCCGTGGATTGAGATGACAGATGAGGAGATCAAGGACTTGATGGAAAGTTACAGTGGAATCAATCCTAATTTGTTTATGCTTGCCAAGCACGTACAACTCAAACTCAAGGAGAAGAACACATGATTACATTGGATCATCCTCTTATTCACAAGGTTAAAGACTTTGTAAATAAATTAATGTATCACTTCAGATCAACAAGCGTTGAAGCAATTCCTGATGTAAAGGCTGAAGTAAAACCTGAGCCACGAAAGCCACGCAAGTACAACAAAGAGAAGCGTCAAGACTTTGCGGAGCTGCTCGACAATCTTGAACACACTTTTAACAATGTGAAGTTGCCGACCATGAACGCATCATGGCTTGCAAAAGATTCGGTGGTTGGTTTAAAGAAGCTTGGTGTCCACATTCCAAACCCTTGGATTATGTCTTTGAGTGATGAAAGAAATGTAGTTGATGTAACAAAGCCTTTGCCGGCCATCATGTGCATCTCTCAAGCCTCATCAAGCACTATAAATACCAAGGAAAGATTTTACGCAAAGTTTATTTTTGCTATCAAGATGGACAAGTTGCCTTGGCATGTATCAAAAAATACTGGAGTTCCGTATCAATTTGGCATGGCGTTTGATGTGGATGACAAATTAATGTGGGTAAACATGTACATCACGGTTAACAGAAAGACTGGCGTCATAAGTTTCTGTGATGAGTTAAAGACTAAGGCACATATAGTCCCAGCCAAAAATTCTAATTCTCGCAAGTCAAATGGGAAAGCTACTGTCTTTTACACAAGATCATGGAGTACTGCAGATTATCTTGAGGATTTCGACAGATCAGTTGAGCAGTGCAAGATCATTGCTCAGAACTATTTCGTTGCGGTGCATGACTGGTGGTCAAAGAGGGATAGCCGGTGGAATGTGGTAGTTAAAAAGAATGGTGAGCGTGTGACATTTGGTGTCAACAATGACCAGACACCTTACTACTTCAAGGACAGAGACAAGAGCATCAGAACACCAACTGGTCAAGCCAAGAAGATTGTTCATTATGTTAAAGAACATGAGAGAAAGTATGGTGACAAGACAACCATAGTTAAAGAACATATTCGTGGACTGCAAGAATTTGAGTGGGCTGGGTATCAATGCAAAGTTATCTCACCAAATCTACAAACTAAAACATCGGCTCAGTTTGACGCCCCATCAGTAGATGTAGAAGATAAAGATACAAATGTTGTTTATCTGAGTAAGGTTGGTAAGTTGTTAGCAGATGTTGAAGAAGGAAGGAAATTTGCATGAGTGAATTAAATCTATGGGAGAAAGCTATGGGCTGGCGCAAGCGACAGATGGTTGAATGCCAAATTAATGAAGTGTCTAACAAGATTCGTAACGATACTTTAGACGAGGTGGCGAAAGAGTTTGACAAGATGACTGGTGATACGGCTGCAAGTTTTGCAGTCTTTGTAAGGAACATGAAGAGATAGTATGTATAATAAACTGCACTTATTAACAAAGGAAAAACAATGAACGATACGACACGGCGTTTCCCACGCACTTTGCAGGAGGCCTTTCCCGATGATTACTTTCAGTGGATGGAAGGACCCGATAGGACATATGTTGAAAGTGACACTATTTTAATTCCATTGGTTACTTTTTTCTTGGGCTTAATTGTGGGACTACTTTTATGTCGGTAAATCCAAAGAACCAGGTTGAAGAAATTCGACAGAGATTTGAAGAGATCTTGGCGTTGCGAGGCCTAAGCTATGAGTGGGGCACCAACCGATACAAGTCATCAAACATACAGACCAAGTGGAGATATTTTTATCTTGGTTACATATCTAACAAGGAAAACAAATGAACTACGATCCAACAAAAATAGTATTTACATTGAAGACTTTGCCGATTGATGCAATCAATATCACCGGCGGCACACAATCACGCCTGTCAATTAAAGAGGATTATGTAGAAGAGATCTTCGAGAAGATGAAGGATGGCGTGGAGTATGAGCCGGTCAAAGCTTTCTTTGATGGCAAAGAGTATTGGTTAGGCGATGGCTTCCACCGCTACCACGCCACTCGCAAGAATGGTAAGGCCTCGATCAAGTGTTATGTTACCAATGGTTTACTGCGTGAAGCCATCCTGTACAGCAAGATCGCAAACAATCTGCATGGTTTGCAACCAACCTTGCAAGACAAGCTTCACAATGCCAAAGAGTTGATCGGAGATTTCGAGTGGGGCAAGTGGAGCAACCGAGAGATTGGCCGCATCTGTGATTTGTCCCATGTAACGATAGCAAAATTGCGTGTAGGTAAGGTGCCTGAGAAAGTCAAGTTTTTAGATAAGGACGGCGAAGTCAAGACTCGCGCTACTAAACCTGAGAAGCCAGTCAAAGTTGATGTTGCTAAACCCGTTACTCCTCCCGCGGATGACGGCAAGCAACAGGAAGCCATCGACTTCTTGGTTCAAGAGAATGAGAAGCTATCAGACCAGTTGGCCGTTAAAGGTTCAGCAGATCCTGATCTTGCCGGCAGAATAATTGCCGAGCTTCGAGATGAGGTCTGGCAACTAACGATTGAGCTGAACTCTGTGAAGATTAGCCGTGATCAATTCCAAGCAGAGAATGCTCAGCTTAAAAAGCAAGTGACCTATTTGCAGAAGCAATTGAAGGCTAAGTAATTCATAGCCCAAGCTGGGGGGCTTGTGTCCCAGTAGAGGAATTCCTATGTCACTAATACTCAGGGACTACCAGTCTCATATCTTGGATAGTCTTCGCAAAGGATTTGCAGCAGGACTTCGCAGTCAGATTCTCTATGCACCTACAGGCGCAGGTAAAACAGAGATGGCCATCGAGCTACTGAGGGCAACAAAAGAAAAAGGTAACAAGGCGGCAATGATTTTGGATCGTATTGTTTTGTGCGATCAAACAAGTCAACGCCTTGAGAAGTACAGCATCGAGCATGGCGTATTGCAGTCAGGTCATTGGAGGTTTAGGCCTTATGAAAACATTCAAGTTTGCTCGGCTCAGACTCTAGAGAAGCGGGGCGATTTTCCTGGCCTTCAGCTTCTTATTGTTGATGAATGTCATCAGACCAGAGAACAAACAATCGAGTTCATCAAGAACAATCCTGATGTAAAGGTCATAGGTCTGACCGCCACTCCTTTTACTAAGGGGTTGGGTCGTGTCTATGATCATGTGGTGTCTTCGGTTACCACAAAACATTTGGTAGATCAGGGTGTGCTTGTTCCTCTTAAGGTGTTTGTTGCTAAAGAGATAGACATGACTGGCGCAAAGAAGGTTGCCGGCGAGTGGTCACAGGCTGAGTCTTCTAAGCGGGGGATGCAGATCACAGGAGATATCGTTACAGAGTGGATCAAGATCACGCATCAGATCTTTAATCGTCCACGCAAGACGATTGTGTTTTGTTCGGGTGTAAACCACGGCACCGATCTCATGCGAAAGTTTGCAGAGCAGGGCTATAACTTTATCTCGATCAGCTACAAGGATGATGATGAGTTTAAGAAGCAGGTCATCGAGGACTTTTCTAAACCTGATACAGAAATTCACGGCTTGATTGCTACAGATATTCTGACAAAAGGTTTTGATGTACCTGATGTAATGATTGGTGTATCAGCCCGCCCATTTAGTAAGTCTTTGTCTTCTCACATTCAGCAGATGGGTCGTGTCATGCGTGGCAATCAGGCAAACCCAGAAGATAAACCTTATGCCGTGTGGCTTGATCACTCAGGTAACTACCTCCGCTTTCGGGATGACTGGGAGGATGTTTATGAGAATGGTGTTAACTCATTAGACGAAGGCAAAGAGAAGCCAAAGAAAGAACCAACAGAGAAGGAAAAGCAAGAGGCTAAGTGTCCTAGGTGTCAGGCCTATATGCCACGCTATGCTGAGTCTTGTTCTTATTGTGGTTATGTAAAAGAAAAGAGCAGTACTTTGTCTGTGCTTCCAGGTGAAATGGAAGAGTTGGCAATGATGACGCGTGCTAACAAACAGAGTTGGTGGTCACAGCTTCAGTGGTTTGTAGCTAACGAAGGTAAGTCTCCAGGCTGGGCTTCTCATACTTACAAAGAAAAGTTTGGGGTGTGGCCTGCAAATTTAAGTGACAACATTAGTACACCAAGTATGGAAGTAACTAAGTTTGTAGAAGCTAAGAAGCGGGCTTACATTCGTGCGATCAAGAGAGGAAAGCGGTAATGGACTTCTTAAATTTCTGTGCAGCGCACGGCATCCTCCTCGATCATTACCCGCCAGTCGGGGTGTGGAAAAGATATCCAACTCAGGATAAGCCACGCAAAAGGAATGGCGCCGTTAAGTTTATGGGTGATCACGCCTTTGTGCAGAACCACGCTACCGATGTGGAAGTATCTGTATGGCGGAGTGACGGAAACAATATAGATTCGGAGAAGTTTGTAAAGCTTGCGCGAAAGGCGGATGATGATCGCCTCCTCATGCAAAGAGAAGCGGCCAACAAGGCGGCGGTTATGTTAAAGCAGTCTGCATACGGACGGCACCCATATCTCAAGGCTAAGGGATTTGAAGAAGAGGAAGGGAATATCTATGTCCTTGATGGCCTCCACTATTTACTAATCCCAATGCGTGTTGAGGGTAGATTGGTTGGCTGTCAAGTTATTGATGAAGCTGGAGGCAAGAAGTTTTTGTTCGGGCAGCGCACTTCAGATGCACAGTTTTGTTTTGATAACAAAGGCCTCCACATTCTTTGCGAGGGATATGCTACGGCATTATCTATACGCCATGTCCTAAAGTCCTACAAGCGCAGGTATAACATTCATGTTTGTTTTAGCGCGGGCAATATGAAGAAGGTTGCCTCCTCATTGGACAGCGGGTTTCTTGTGGCTGACAATGATGAGAGCGGGACTGGTGAGCGAGTAGCGAAAGAGATTGGCTGGCCTTACTGGATAAGTGATGTCGTTGGCGAGGACTTTAACGATACTCATTTAAGAGTGGGACTGTTCCGTGCGGGGCAGTCCCTGAACAAAGCAATGGGTACTAGCGTAACCTTGCTTCGATGATGTGCCAGTTGCGAAGCTTTGATTCTAAGGCTTCCAGCTCAGCCTTTTGTCTGGTGGTGTAGGCGGCTACGAAGTCGCCCTCCTCCATTAAGATAAAGATGTATTGAGTCATGCCGCCTCCTCTATTAACTGTAGTTGGCCGATTTTATTGAATGCATTTTCCAGGATGTGCTTACCAACAAGCGGGTTCACGCAATTGCGTAAGGCCTGTCGTTTGTTGGGTATCTTGCTGTTAGCGACCTCCTCATATCCGTCAAAGTCGGAGATCTTGTTTTTGTTTCTGATGTCTGACTTCTCAAATTCTTTGGGCGGAACATGGAAGTTTGACCAAAACAAATGGCGTTGCATTTCAAAGCTGGGTTTGATCAGCGGCTCATAGTAGGGCACCACATTCTCCACAATCCATTTGCCGTTGGCGTAGTGCTGTAGGAATATGATCTGTGAGTAAAGGGTCATGTCGGGCATGACTGGCGCAAAACCTTTGCCTCTGACTCCAACATTGTGGCGGTATTGTCCGTGGCTTGGGCATGGTGGGCTTGCCCATATGAAATCAAAGCCGGCATAGTTTGCCTCCAAATATTGGACAGCATCACCGACAATGACCTCATCATTTGGATGGCGGGATTGATAGACTTTGGCAATCTCTGGGCAGAACTCCACCGCGGTTACTTGGTGATCGTCCCCCCATAGATTGCGATTGCCTCCAATACCTGCGTACAGGTTTAGAATTTTCATTCCAAGCCTCCCCATTGGTTTGCCATGGCATCGGCAATACCTTGGTATGTTGCACTTCTAATCTTCCATCGATCTGCACTTGGTGGCAAACTGTCATGGCCGTAGTTGTCGCATTGGTTTGCCCATCTTTTGGCTTGTTTGCCGCTAGGTGTGGTCACAATGCGTGGGTCAATAAATTGCGTGGGCTGCAGGGGTGGTAAACCTTTTAACCACAGGCAAGTTTGCTTGCTTGCATCATGTCCGTATTGGTACGGCTGAATGATTTGGGTTGGCTTGCGAATGCGGGTGGATATCACGCCGACTGGATTCTCAAGACAGATTTTTGGAATGTTGGCGTTGAGTAAAGCCTCCACAAACTTTAATGCTTCTTCGGTTTGGGCGGCTCTCTCAGGTCGTTTTGCATTCCAATGAATACCTGAAACGCACAGGTATGTGCATGGTGGATGGGCAATTAAAAGATCCCAGTCTTGACCCAGGATTTCCATCACATCCCCTTGGAAGTGTTTTCCATGTGGGGATTCTGACGGCAGTAGATCACAGGATGTGGCATCGTGTCCGGCTTTTGTAAAGGCGTCACGCACCACACCTGAGTATTCACAGGCGACTAGCACCTTCATACAGTTATTTCCTGATTCCAATGGATCTCTTGCTCAATGTATTGCTTGAAGATTGCTTCTAATGCTTGCTCTCTTGTGCCTGAAAAGTACAGGCCGGCAAAGTCGCCGGTTTCTACACCCAATCGATCTTGGATGTGAGCGACTGCAACATTCAATGCTTCAGCCGCCAGTTCTTCAATCCCCTCTTCGGTGTATTGGTGCCATGGCTTCATTGCTTCTCTCCCAAGTTAAGGTGAACCCACTCATCAATTTCGTCCACCATAGTAATGGCGTGAATTTCGTGGTCGTTAAAGGTATACACCTCCGTATCAGGGTTGCACTCTTGTAGTAGTGCGATCAGTTCAGATACTTTCATTTTGCTCCCCTTGCAAAGTCAACGGCAAACTTCCATACGCACCATGCATCCATGATGGTGGAGTAAGTTCCTAGGCTCCACTTTTCTGTGAATGCATCACCATCGCTAGGCGCATCTTCAGCAAAGAAAGCTAGCACCTCTTCATCTGTTGCACTAGCGACCGCTGCACCATAAGCCTCTATGAATGCGGCTTGCTCGGGTGTTGGTTGGTAGGTGTCATCTACATCAATCCGCATGATGCGGTAATTCTTATGCGCCTCGATAACTTCGAATTTGATTCCGGCCTTGTCTAATGCGCCGTACATTTCTTGTGGTTTAAGCATTTGATTTCTCCTTGTTGGTTGGTTTGGTCACAAATTCAAAGTGCATTTGCGTGTTGTAAATAAGCTCTATGAGGTCAGCCGCAGGGTGGTGTTCGACTAATTCCCAAGCGATAACCGACTCATCATCTTCACGAATCAGATCCATGATTTCGTCAAAGGTTTTGTTATCGGGAAATTCTGAAAGCCACTCGTTGAGGGCAAAGCGTTCTGATGTTTCCATGTCAGCCTCCAAAAGTCATGGGTGAATGTTTAAATCCGGCTTTGAGAAAGTAAGCCTCCATGTCGGACTGGTCTTCGTTAAAGGTATCCGTCTCTTTGTCATACAGGTTCTGCAAAAACTGGGGTTTGTCGTCTGTAAAGTCCACTCCTTTTTTGTAATGACCGGCGTATTGCATACCCTGCTCTACATAGGTTGCTTCGACCTTGAAACCCTCCTCCTCCAGTGCCTTATAGATTTCGATGGGGGGTGCCCAAGCGGTTTCAAAGTACAGGGTTGCAATATTCTTTTTGCGGGTTGCTGACAGAATGGTTGCGTCCCATTTTGTGCCCCAGTTTTTTATGCGCCAGTCGTACCATCCGTTGCCTTCGAGCAGGTCTAAGGGTGTGGGTTTGATCATGTCGAAAATTACGGCCTTGTCGCTAGTGTCGAATTGTTTTTCTAATTCGTCCAAAAGCTTGCGGTTGTTGTCGGTTGTTGCAGTTAATTTGAGAGAGTTTGAACACCAGTTAGGCATGATATTTTTCCTTAGTTAAGTGGTTTAGATTGATTGTTTAAATCCAGTCGCCATACTTCTGCATGGCTTTCTTATATTCTGCATAGTTCTTGAATGAACGTTCATCAATGCAGATCTTGAGGAAGGTATCAGACATGAAGTAGCCTTGTGCTAGTTCATCATGAGACTTGCCCAATTCTTTGTATGACTCGCCTTTGTATTGCCACTTGAGTACAAACTTCAGCGCATCCCATTTGTCTTCTTCGTATCCATCAGGCAGTAAATCGATGTCGTTAACTCTGCCATAGCCATCGTATGAACCTTCAAGTTTTGAGCCATCGGGATACAGTACAACGATCTCATTTAGTTTAGGAAAACCTTTGCAATCAGCAACGACTGGTAGGTTTGTTTTAGCGCAAGTTTTAGAAAAAAAGCCCATTATTTTGCTCCTTTGATGTAGATGGATAAAGCTTCGTTGAAAGGTAAAAGATTGAGGATTGTTTTTGTTTTGAGTACTTCGTGAATGTCGGTTCGTTTTAATTGAGCGGCAAGCACCTCCGCCTCTAATGTTTTGGTTTCGTATATCTCGCCTCCATCTCCGACAAAAAGAATGCGCTTCCTCATGCCGGACTTCAGGTCTTTAACTGCGAGAGCATCAGTCACTAGTTCGCTGATCAATGTATCGGGGTCGGGTTGTATGGTTAAAACCTCCTCATTGAGCCGCCACTCAATCGGTGGTAATTTGTCCGCCTCCGCCTTTAGGATTTGGTACAAAGTATTTGGGTGGTATGAATGCGAGCCTCCGCATCCCTGATTTGAAACAATGCCGGCCTTCTTTCCGTCAATGTATACATTTGCCTCGAAGCAATAGGTTTCCTGACTGGCGAAGTCCGAATGCTTGAGGTTTTTAAGTTCTATTTTTTTGCCTCCACCTGTGACGGCGGCGGGTTTGTTTGCAGTTTCTAACATGGTTTTCCTTTGGTTGGTTTGGGTTTTGAAATTGTCGGGGCATCGAGTGCCCCTGTCTGTCACTTATGCGACAAGCGGGCTTCGTGCCTCCCTTGTTCAATCAATCGGCGGGCTTCGGCTCGCTCTTCTATTGTTTCGGTTTCAAGCATTGCCCTTAAATTTTCGGCGGGCGTTTTGCCCTTTTCGAATTTAAAGCCGGCGGTTATATAGTCGTTTTCGGTGTATTTCATGGGATTAGAACATCAAAAAAATGAAGGGCTCCGGCGGTCAATGCGCCGGCAATAATGATAACAGTTAGAAAATCGAGGGCGGATTGTGCCCTCCGAATGGTTCTTTCGTTCCGGTTTTTGGTGTTGTTTTTCATGGTTTTTTGTCCGGTTTTTGACCTGGATTAAATCGTGCAGCACCCACAGCATGGGGCATCTTCACAGCGTCCGGCCTTGTTTCTGTAGTACTCTCGGCCACTGCCAAAATTGATAACGTGGCTTACGTAATCCGAACGAATGCGGGGCGTGTCATCCTCGTTTGTGATGTATGCGGTTCGGGTGGTGGTGTCGAAAATGATTTCATCCCCTTTATTGATTCGGGCTCCAGTGCGTGAGCATATGCCGGCGAATTTTGCTTTCATTAGTTTTTGCATGGTTTAAGCTTTCATTAATTCAATGCGTTTACGATATCCGGCGGCGTGATCTTGGATCACGATATCTCGGGCGGCTTTGGTGGTGCCGGCGCACAATTGGCAATTGGCGCAAGTGGTTTTCTTTCCGGCTTCCTGACTGGCGGGGCAAATTGTTTCACCGGCTTGGCGGTCATTGCCCACCGATACCCTGAAGGTTCGCATTCCGTTTAAGTTTGCGAAGGCGGCTTCGTCTAAGTTATCCGCTGAGGCCATAACTAATTTTTTCCACCGGTCAACGTCGAAGTCGGTTCTTTTCCATTGGTGGGAATATCCGGTATGTCCGGCGGCGTCCTTAATAATTTCTTCCCATATGTCCACCGGTGCGGCGGCGGGGTCTCCATAGGTGCCCAAGCGCACGATAGAACCGGCTAAGGCGGTTTTAATTTGTTCCGGTGTGGCTTTGGTATACCTTCCCCTTTTGTAGGCCTTAAAAACCTGAAGCGGGGCGTGACCTTTGTTGACATAACAGGGCGGCTCTCCGGTTATTTTTGCGGTTTTTGGGCGGTGGCGACAAGCTCCGCAAATTGAAAAATCGTCACCGGTTTTGGCGGCGGTTACTGGGTCGATATCCGAGCGCAAAATAAAGGTTTGCACCATGTTGCCGGTTTTGCTGTTTGCGCTACTGTTTAAGGCGGTCACAATTACGACAATCGGTTTTTTATCTAGAAGGCTTCGGCCTTCGAAGGCGATATATCCTAAGGGTTTCATTTTCTGTCCAATAAAAATTGTTTGAGGG
>Ga0209400_1003750_pt1 | contig 10989 bp, 11 predicted proteins | sample M_130807_EF_Meta_FD_187313 | JGI IMG/M metagenome (GOLD analysis project Ga0209400, IMG submission 187313) | Freshwater microbial communities from Lake Montjoie, Canada to study carbon cycling - M_130807_EF_MetaG (SPAdes) (version 2) | ecosystem: Environmental > Aquatic > Freshwater > Lake... | reverse complement strand
ACATCAAAGAAAAATCGGATATATGCGACAAAGAACTTGTTATGACATTACTGAAACAAAATGCAGAATTATTAGAAATCATTAAGAACGGTACAAATAATAATAGTAACAACACAATTAATCAAACCAACTGCAATAATAAAACCTTTAATCTGCAGGTTTTTTTGAATGAAACATGCAAAGATGCTATGAATTTATCCGAGTTTATTGATAATATAAAATTACAATTATCTGATCTGGAAAGCATTGGAAAACTAGGATATGTTGAAGGAATTTCTAATATTATCATTAAATCCCTCAATGCGTTGGATGTGGATAAACGTCCAGTTCATTGCAGTGATGTAAAGAGAGAAATCATATATGTGAAAGACGACGATGAATGGCAGAAAGAACAAGATGATAAAAAGCGTCTTCGAAGTGTTATTAGTAGCGTTGTTTCTAAAAATTTGGGTTTGTTGCCGGAATTTCAAAAGAAATATCCAGATTATTTAAAGCCAGATTCCAAAAAATCAGATGAATACAATCAAATTATCATGGAAACCATGGGTGGCGTACCAGGGAATGGAGAGAAAAACAAGGAAAAAATCATTCGAAACATTGCGAAAAAAGTGGTGATTGATAAAATTGGATAATAAAAAATATTGGTGTAATGTATAAAAATGTCAGTAACTTATGATCCAGCTGTAACATACGTTGTATATTCAAGTTATCAAAATATTAATCCTTTTAATGACGTATTTGGTAATACATTTTTTTTGTATGGAGAAGTAGTGACTGGAGAAAGTGTTACATATCAATGTAATGAAACCACTATTATTCCTAATTTTAATTTTTCTCCTTCTCATAATAATCCACTAGCTGGTATGAATACAGTTATTTTAGGAACTAATTGTTTAAATATTAGTCAGTTAGCTTTCTATGATTGTTCATCACTAACAACAGTTATTATTCAACCTAGTGGTCTTACTAGCATTAGTGATTACGCATTTTTTACATGTTCCAATTTGTCAAATATAAACATAGGTAATGGTGTTACTAGTATTGGTGAATATGCATTTTTATCATGTGTTGCATTGACTTCTATCACCATCCCAGATAGTGTTACCTATATTGGTCTCAATGCGTTTAGTAATACAAGGTTAGCAACTGTTTATATAGCAACAGACAATAAATTAGGTATAACGTCACCTGCTACTAATGTTTCTTTTTTTGGAGCAACTGTTACTACTAAACTACCAACACCTCAAATATCAGATCCAGGAGATTCTACAGGTAAAAGTAATCACACAGGGTCATATAAACTTGGTTGGTCTGGTGTAGATCCAACTGGTGATACAGTAACAGGTACTTATACAGGATCGGTTAGTTCTACAGGAAATGCATATGCACACGCACATGATGCATCTTCAGAAAAAATTCATGATGATGTTAGAGCCTATTTGAAAAATAATGTTACAAACAAATATAAAAAAGTACATTATACAATACAACATACATCTGCATTATAATTAACACCTCACATATTTTCACAATAATTCCCATGCGTAATTATTGTGAAACACAAATGAAAATAAAAATCTAGGTGTAATATATAAAGATGGCACCACAACAAGGATCGGAACACAGAGTGAATAATATAAAAACATCGTGTAGATATAGAATAACTTATAATTGGAAGGATAATAATGGTAATATACAATCTAGCACTGTAACTGGTACTGCATCAGCATCAGGTGAAACTAGTCATGACGCAATTAAACAATTACATAAAACCATGCATATCATGATTGATCAATCACATACAGATATGCAATCTACCGTTTCTTCAAATTGTACACCTAATGATCCTGAATGCGAATGTTCAGGACCACAATGCGACTGTTGCACATGTATATCTTATCCTATTGCAATCGAATATAATTACTTATAAAATATAAAACTTCCATATCTTTTTCACAATAATTCCCATGCGTAATTATTGTGAAACACAAAACCCGTCTATATAAACCATTTACACGATTTAAAATTTAACGTCTTCTTCTTGAGTGCTTTTTGGTACCCTTGTGGTGACGACGGTGGTGCTTAGTTCCTACTTTAACATAACCGAATTTTCCTTTTCTTGTGCCATAACCAGCTTTTAATAGTCTCTTTTCCTTTTTGGCGGTTTCGTGCTTTGCCTTGGAGACAATACGTCCGTGCTTATTTTGCATTAGATGATGTTTGCAAAGTTCACCACTTGTTTTATACGCAGTACCGTGCCAAACTTCAGCACGAGATCCCATTAATCTTTCATATGTCTTACCTTTAATAACATAATGTCCATGTGTATTTTTTGAGTATCTTGTCATGACTACTATAAAATAGAAAAAGAAAATAAATTTTAAATTCGATTTTACTCTTTTTGAATTATATTATATTATACAGAACCACCAACCAGAATCGAAATCAAAATTTATTTCGAAGCGGAGCCCCACTACCACCAGGTTGTCCTTCCGTTGTTCCTAAATAAGTAATCAATGGTCCTCGATTTGTATAATCATTACCAAAGCGTGTATTCTTACCTAAACCATTTGTATTAATTATTTTAGCAATTCTCATAGTATTTGATTCATTCTTGTTATTTTTTAATAAATTTTTATTCTCATTCCCATTTTCGCATTTTCCATTGTTTAATCTAGATTTTGCTTCACCATAAAATCGGATACAACTTTTTAATCTTCCTTTTTCTTTACCGTCATTATTATACGTAAAACTGTAATTATTATAAATATATTTTGCAATATCAATACTTGTTGATTTTTGGATTTCTATATTATAGTTTTCTATATTGTCTTTATCTGTATAATTCATATATACATATGTATATCTTTAAAAATTATATGTTTTTACATAAACATATAATTTATCAGTAGTTATGTGTTGTTTGTTGTGTGTTTTACAGTAGTAATTATTGTTGCATATGCATCTGTTGTTGTGGTTGTTTCATTGGCATTTGCATTCTCATATTGGTTGGAATACCTACAGATCTCTTCCATACAAATTTAAATGTAAAGTGAAATATGATAGCAAATACAATTGCATGTACTAAAGCAACTGTATATTTGTTACCCTTTGGAGGTAATCTAAGAAGAACACTTGGTGTTAAAATGAAGAAAAGGATGGCAATGTAAATAGTAAAAAACCAGTTCATTTTTGTTAAACTATTATTTATATAATAGAATGATATTATTTTTACTAAATGCGGTGCAAAATGATTTAAACGTATAACTACAATTTTAATAAATTAAATGAAATTTAATATATGGATAGTATTATCTATTTTATCAACAAATATAGCATTTATAAATAGACAATTTTTTTCTAAAACGCAAATCTTAACTACTCGTGAATTTTCTAAAAGTTTGATATTTACTCAAGACAATGAAAAAAATGAAATTAACAGGGTTGATCGTTTCAAGGAAGAAGCAGCAAAACTTAGACAAGAAGCATCGGAAATTGAAATAGCATTGAGAGAAGAAGCAAGAGCGAAAGGTGTTCCTGAAGAAATGATTAATAAGCTTATACCAATAACAAGACAAACACTACAACCCACATCAAAAACATCGTCCAAATCAAAAGAAAAAAACACAGAATTAACAGCAAATACAATTCGATCGAAACTAGGTTATTTAAATACAGGCGATGCTATTCGTATGACATCTGAATTGGAGAGAATAAAATCCAACGAAATAATATCAAAATGGAATTCTAGAAATTTTGAAGATTCGCGGTTTATGGTTAGTAATTATCAGTTAAAAGCTAAAACTAATATTGAACCCGCAAACCTCAAACTAGACGATGTCGGATTTGCTTATCAAAATGTTTTGGGTGTTGCAGTTGCCATTGGTACTATATGTGGTTTAAGTGCAAATGCTGTTGGTGGTGAATTTGGTTTTTTATTAGGTTATTCATCCGCCTTATTTCCGGTTATACTTGTAGGTATTGGTAGTATAGCTCCTGGTCTTATTGGTGAAGCTTTGTATAGATGTAAATTAGTTACAAATGAAGAAAGTAGAAAAAGACATGTTAGAAAGAACGTCGGAAAATTTTTAGCAGGATATATATGTGGATTACCTGTTGCTACATTTAGTCAAGGTAAACCTAGTAATAGAGCCGAGTTTTTTCAACTAAGACCGAGTGATGTAACTGGTATAAGTGGTACAAATGAAGTTAACAAAAATAGATTTACACAAATCGATATTGCAAGAATTTCAATAGTATGTCTAGCTGGTTCTGTCGCAGAATGTATTGATTTTGGTCTAGCAAGTGGAAGTAATCCAGGTGATGTTAATTTACTAAATGAACTGATTAATTCTGTTGAACCTAGTATTACTCCAGATCAAGTTCAGAATCATATTCGTTGGTCCGCACTTATTGCATGGGAAATTTTAGATGAATACAAGGAAGAATATCAAAGATTAGTTGTAGCATTTGAAAAAGGACTCCCAATGGAAGAATGTATTGCCGTCATCGAGGGAGAAGGAGAGATATAAGTTTTAACCTTTTTTATTTACACCCTTGAAGATTTACACATTTTAACTATCTTCTTTTTTGTAATATTTTCCTTCTTCGTCACACATATCATTTGAATTTCGTGCTGTAGAACAGTAATAGTATTCATCTGTATTACTACCAGTAACTAACAAATTTAGTTTGCCTTCACTCGTTGGAAAAAGAGAACATTTACCAAATATACCGTTACCATTATCTGATATAAAATATTTACAATTAATACATATTTTTGTATTGATTTGTGGATTGATTTGTGGATTAATCTGTTGTAAAGAAATAATTGGTCGAATAATAGAAGATATAATTAGAATAATATTTTTCATTGTATTATACATATATTATTCTAATAATTATTTTTCATATATACGCGCTTATATGAAAAAACGTTAAAAACAAATTAAAAATAAAATTGAAAATAAGTTATCAGTTGATAGGTTATTTATATATATACTATAAAATCAAATCTAACTAAAATCAGCTTAAATCAGAATAAATAATAAAACTAACTATTATCAACAACCGCAAACATGACAACAAACTCAACCGATCTTTCACAAAAATATCAAAAAAAGACAGACAAACAACACATCTTAGATAATCCAGATACGTATATCGGTTCTATTGAAGAAGTCGATACGGATGCATGGATTCTTTCTGAAACAAGCGACAAAATCATTCAAAAAAATATTCGTTATATTCCTGGATTGTACAAATTGTTCGATGAAGGCATTGTAAATTGTAGAGATCATGTGATCAGAATGAAACAAGCAGTCGATTCCAAAATACCCAATGCAATTGAAGTATCTAATATTGATATTCAAATAGACGATGACGGAACAATTACGATGTTTAATGATGGAAATGGTATCGACGTAGAAAAACATCCAGAATATAATATTTGGATTCCGGAGATGATTTTCGGTCATTTACGTACATCTACCAATTATGATAAAACAGAAAAGAAAATCGTTGGTGGTAAAAATGGTTTCGGTTTTAAATTAGTATTAATTTGGTCATCCATTGGATCAATAGAAACAGTAGATCACGTCCGTGGATTAAAATATTGTCAAACCTTTCGCAATAATCTCGATGAAATTTGTCCGCCTGTTATTAGTAAATGCAAAAATAAACCATATACAAAAATCACATTCAAACCAGATTATCAACGTTTAGGGTTAGGGTTAAACGGAAAGCCAAACCTAGATCCTGACATGGTGGCATTGTTGCGCAAACGTGTTTATGACATTGCAGCAGTAACAGATAAAACAATGAAAATCAAATACAATTCTCAACCGATTCCAGTGAAAAATTTCCAACAATATATTGACATGTACATTGGAAGCAAACAAGATGCGCCACGTGTTTATGAAGAAAATGAAACAAACATACGGTGGGAATATGCAGTTGCACTTTCTCCAACCCATGAGTTTATCCAGATCTCATTTGTAAATGGTATTTATACATCAAAAGGAGGCAAACACGTCGAGTATATTTTAAATCAAATCACACGCAAACTATGTGCGTTTATCGAAAAAAAGAAAAAAATCACAGTCAATCCAAATAGTATTAAAGAACAGCTAATATTGTTTTTAAGGTGCGACATTGAGAATCCTGCATTCGACAGTCAAACCAAGGATTTTATGAATACACCGTCCTCCAAATTCGGATCCACATGCACAGTAAGCGATAAATTCATTGAGAAAATTGCCAAGATGGGTGTCATGGATGCTGCATGTGCATTAACAGAAATCAAGGAAAACAAAGCAGCAAAGAAAACCGACGGTTCAAAAACAAAAACGATTCGTGGTATTCCGAAATTAATCGATGCGAACTGGGCAGGAACAGAAAAATCGGCACAATGTACAATTATATTGTGTGAGGGAGATTCAGCCAAAGCAGGTATTGTTTCTGGTTTATCATCGGAAGACAGAAATATTATCGGTGTTTATCCAATGAAAGGGAAAATCCTGAATGTTCGCGGAGAGAATACCAAGAAAATATCGGAGAACAAAGAAATCGCGGAAATAAAGAAAATCCTCGGTTTGGAATCAGGACGCAAATACAAAAACATTGAAGATGTTCATAAAAATCTAAGATATGGTAAAGTCTTGTTTATGACAGATCAAGACGATGATGGGTCTCATATCAAGGGATTGGGTATTAATATGTTTGAATGTGAATGGGGATCGCTATTGGAAATTCCTGGTTTTATCGGTTTCATGAATACACCGATTTTAAAAGCACGTAAAGGTAATCAAGAATTAGTCTTTTACAATAATGGCGAATATGAAACTTGGAAGACCGAGGGACAGCAAACTGGAAGCCTAGACGGGTGGAAAATAAAATATTATAAAGGGTTAGGTACGAGTACAGGAAAAGAGTTTCGTGAATATTTCGAGAAAAAGAAAATCGTTGGTTTCGAATTCTCGGACACTACGAGTTCAAATACAATTGACATGGTGTTTAATAAAAAGCGTTCAGATGATCGTAAAGAATGGTTGGAAAATTATGATCGCACGAGTTATTTAGACACAAGTAAATCACAAGTATCGTATGATGATTTTATCAACAAAGAGTTGATTCACTTTTCAAAATATGATTGTGATCGTAGTATTCCGAATTTAATGGATGGTTTAAAAATCAGTTTAAGAAAAATATTATACTCGGCGTTTAAAAAGAAACTGACAACAGAAATAAAAGTAGCACAGTTTTCCGGTTATGTTTCAGAACATTCAGGATATCATCATGGTGAGGCTAGTTTAAATGCAGCAATTGTAGGTATGGCGCAAAATTATGTAGGTTCAAACAACATAAACCTGTTGGTTCCTAGTGGTCAATTTGGAACGCGTTTGCAAGGTGGAAAAGACAGTGCATCGGAAAGATATATATTCACCTATTTAAATCCAATCACACGCATGATTTATCGTGAAAATGACGATGCAATTTTGAAATACCTGGATGATGATGGATTTTTAGTAGAACCTATATTTTATGCACCTATTATTCCAATGATTTTAGTGAATGGAACAAAGGGTATTGGCACAGGTTTTAGTACAGACATCATGTGTTACAATCCGAGTGAAATTATTCATTATTTAAAGAACAAACTTACCAAACTATATGACACTGCTACCCCAACCGCAGGTCCCCAAGAGTTTATTCCATATTATGAAGGATTTAAAGGAACCATTATTAAAATCCAGAGTGATGGCACAACAACACCCAACAATACAACAAGTCCCAAGTTTTTGATAAAGGGCAAATATGAAGTTGTAGGTCCTGATAAAATTCGTATTACGGAATTACCTATTGGAACATGGACCGATGATTATAAAGAGTTTTTAGAATCATTGATAGATAGTGTAGATAAATCGGGCAAAAAAATAACACCTCTAATTAAAGATTATGATGACATGAGTAAAGATACAAGTGTCGAGTTTATTGTAACATTAAACAAGGGAAAACTTGCAGAGTTGGAAGCCATAAAACATGACCACGGATGCAACGGTATTGATAAAACATTCAAACTTTATACAACGAATTCAACATCGAATATGAATTTGTTTGATGCTAAAGACAAGTTGAAAAAATACACTCATGTTTCAGATATTATCGATGATTATTATGTCACCAGACTGGAAATGTATCAGACAAGAAAGAGCTACATGATTGATGCAATTGAAAAATTACTGGTTACTTTGTCGAATAAAACACGTTATATTAAAGAAATATTGGATGACGTCATTGATTTAAGAAAGAAATCCAAGTCAGACGTTGTTAAAATGTTGTCTGATCGAGGATATGTTTCACAGAGCCAACAAACACAAAACACCGAAACTGAAACAGAAGTATCTGGTTCTGGTACTAGCAACGGATTCAATTATTTGATTAAGATGACGATGGATAGTGTAACTAGTGAAAATGTAGATAAACTAATGAAAGAATATCAAAACAAACAAACAGAATTAGAAAATATCAAGAAAAAAACAATTGAAACCATGTGGTTAGAAGAATTGGATGAATTGTTATTGGAATATAATCAATACAAAGAGTCTCGTTGTAACAGTATGGAGAGAAGAGACTCTGCAACAACCAAGACAGTTAAAAAGGTGAAAAAAGTTGTGAAACCAACCTCAACAGCCAAACCATTAGCACTAGAAATTGAATAAATTATATTTTATAGAATGAATCACATAATAAATATATAGGAATGTATGCGGATATTTCAGTCATAATATGAAATGGAAAATTTTTAAAATTTTCCAAAATGAATTGACAATTAAAAATTTCAAAAATTTGAAAAAAAAGAACAATAGCACTAAACAAAATAATGTAAATAATTTTTTGTTTTATTTTTCCAGATAACAAAGGATAATAAAAAATCATGATTAAAAATAATATAATTAAAATTTTAAGCGTCTATAATGGGCGTTTTAAATGTGCAAAGGTGTAAATGGAAATGTATATTTGTTCATATATTATAGATATATTATGTGTTATACGAAAATATATCTATTCAAAACCCAAAGATTAAAACCATGGTTTCAATTCCAGCTGTTTATCTGCTAAAGTGGATAATATTGGAGGAGCAATAGGAACTACTAATGTACTAGCATCATGTAAATATTGAATATATGCTCTTAATTCACTGTATATTTGTTGCACACAGAAATTGATCACCAGTTTATTTAATTCCACAATTTGTTCTGTGATATTATACGGTTGATTTGCTGAATGTTCTAAAAACACACCACGCATGATAGTTTTTAATGAATCACAGTCTTGATTGTCGATAATATATTGCCCATTTGTTTTATCATATATTCCTTTGCGAATGGCATTTTGAATTATCTCTAAATTTTCTCTCGAAAAGTAAGTATTGCTTAATACTGTGTCTTCCCAAAGACCTTCGAGTGGATTTCTAAAAGTAGTACATTGGTGTGCTGGTATTTTATCATATAAATTAAATAAATTTTGAGTACTAGGTGATTTAATGTCTACGCGACCATTTGAATTATAAAAACAGTTGGATTTTGAATTCATGGTTTGTTTTTTGGATTTTATTTTAATAAAATATTATAATTTTTGGTATATATAAAAATGAAAATATAAAAAAATATATATTAATATTTATATAATATATCTAGATATACCTATACATATAACAAATTAACACAAAACAATATGGCTAGTTTTCAAAAAATTGTTTTGACAATTGCTATAATTATTCTTGTCATTATTCTAGTAATAATAGGATATTTATTAGTAAAAAATCCTTCTGGTAATACATGGCCACCAATGATAGGTCAATGTCCTGATTATTGGGTAGATTTTTCAGGAAATGGTGCAAATTGTGTAAACGTACAATCTTTAGGAGATTGTAGTGGAAACGGCAACATTAATTGTCCTAATGCAATCAATAATACACCATCAACTGGAATGAATTTTAATACTAGCGTGTATACAAACACACAAACTGGTTTATGTAGTAAATATAACTGGGCAAGTACAAATGGGATAACATGGGATGGTATTTGGCCTGATTTTCCAAATCCATGTTCATCCGCAACATCGACGTCTAATACAACAACACAGCAATCATCGTCATAATAGATAGTAAAATTTTTGACATATGTAATATGATTTTATATTTTCACATAAAATTATATAATTTGTAATATATAGTGTATGTGTATGTTCTCTCAAATACAATGTTTTCCTGATGAAATTATCAGAAACATAAATGAATATATACCGTATCAGGTCTTGACATGGTTATCAAAGACACATTATGACAAATATCATGCTACAACTATACAAACACATATAAAAAAAACTGGCAAAAAACTGGATACTTATTTTAGATACATAATTCGTTTGGATAATCATGTTGCATTGCAAGATATGTTAAATAATTCATTATTTTTTGACGGTATGAAATCAAACAAACCATCAAAAAATGCACACAAACACAATCATAAAATAAAATATAAAAATAAAAAATATGCGAATATCATAGATTTTTTATTATATTTGTCGATAGAAAATGATAAACCATCTACGAAATGCAAAAACACTCTATTTGAATATGTTAAAAAATGAACATAAAAATAAAATGTAACATATAGTAATATGCCAAATCAATTATCAAATCAATTACAAACAAACAGATTACAAAACAATAGTTATATAGATAACATAAATAACATATTATTAAGAACTACACAAGCATGTGAAATTAAAGAAATTTTAAACAATTTTGAAAAAAACAAATCCGACTTATTATTTAAAAAGGGTATATATGTTTATGGACATCCTGGGATAGGGAAAACACAATTTGTAACAGATATATTAAAGGATTTAAATTATGATATTATTACCTATAATGCGGGTGATATAAGAAACAAGTCAATCATAGAAACTATTACAAAGGATAAT